>Ga0206974_1091_pt1 | contig 22599 bp, 19 predicted proteins | sample Alteio_BWOrgHeat_84_FD_152920 | JGI IMG/M metagenome (GOLD analysis project Ga0206974, IMG submission 152920) | Enriched cells from forest soil in Barre Woods Harvard Forest LTER site, Petersham, Massachusetts, United States -... | ecosystem: Environmental > Terrestrial > Soil > Temperate forest >... | reverse complement strand
AAATCATTTGTCCTGAAACCATATAATATAGATGAATATGCAGGAATTGGAGATATTATCAAGATAGCAATTGATCCGGTCATCCCAATTTTACTTATAGCATCACTATCAGTTTTGAGTGTGTTTTTAGTACACGGAAAAATTGATGCTACACCCATTATAGGATTATGTCTTCTGAGTTTACTATTTCTAATTATTTATCTTATTCCAGCTATAACACTGAGAAAAATAATCAAATCCGAAAAAAAAAGACAATTAGCAGAAATAAGTGAAGCACAAAATTCTCTTTACTTTGGCTTGGTCAAAAATAACAAATTTAGTGAGATATCTAATCGACTTGAAACTCTGAACGCACTTGCTTCAGTTCACACGCAAATACAATCAATATCAATTTGGCCTTACTGGAAATTTATGCTGAAATTGATTGCTTTTATAAATATTCCTATGTTCCTCTCTATATCAAAAATCCTATGGCCATTTATTAAAAGTAAATGGCTAACTATTTTTTTTCTTTTATTTTATCTCGATATATAAACTAGCTAGTCCAAAGAATATGCAAAAAGTAATTCCAAAAACAATCCCCAAAGTCATTAGAAAACCTATAAAGGTAAAAGGATAAGCAATAAAAATAATTAAATATAGTCTCGCAATTTTTGCTCCTGAAAACCCTTTTGGATGATTCAAGTCATAAAAGCTTTTTCCGTTTATTTCAAGTTCCTTCTCAATTTGTATAATTTCTTTTTCTATCTGTATCATTACTCTTTTTGCCCTACCCATTAAATAAATCATTGTGCAAGTCCCCATACCAATCAACAGCATTGGTATTCCTCCCATAAATATTACTGTTTTATCATATCCCCATAAATTGATATTTAGAAATTTATCTAATTGCCTAGAAAACAAAATTGAAAGAACAATCAGGACAGTTGTAATGGTAATAGATGGCCACTGAAGTTGCATTGTATTATGATGACTCCATATATCCACTAATGAGGAGTAGCGTAAATAATAGATTTCTTTACTTCTCAGTTTTTTCATTCTTTAAATGATTTAATTAGAGGCTTCCAATTCGTAATTAATTTATAGCTTAGATTCCCAAAAGCGAGTATACCTATTGTCCAATAATAATATTCGAAGAACACCCTAGGTAATTTTATAAGCTGAGGATATTGTAAAAGTAATATTACACCTAACCATATAGGAATAACCATTATTGTTCCTAGTATTCTTTGAGGTGGAAATAATGATTTACCTTCTATATGAATGGCTCTTATTGATAAAAGAAATATTTCTCTAAGAATGGCGATTGAACATGGTAGAATAGGAAAGTCTCTCGCAATTGCATAAATGAGTGAAATAATTGTAAGGTATTTATCGCTAAATAAATCCATCGTTCCACCCATCTTACTTGAGCAAGAGAATTTTCTTGCTAAAAAACCATCTAATATATCAGTTAAACAAGCGTAAATAAATATACTTGTTGCAAAATTGAGATATTCAGGAATCAATGCAGTTGATATAAACGCTATGGCTGCAATGGCTCTGCTTATGGTGAGTATTTGAACAATGATTATATATCTATTTTTAAAAGGTTGGTGCATTATTGGATAATATTTAGTTATCCATTATTCAGGATACTGAAACGAATGTGTAGAGAAATCCTTCCGGGGATGTTTTGCTTTTAAGATTTGCTTTTGCTTTTCTCTGTTGACATGAGTATATATTTGAGTAGTGATAATTGAACTATGCCCCAAAAGCGATTGAATATATTTTATATCAACATCCTGTTCAAGTAATAATGTTGCAAATGAATGTCTAAAAACATGCGGGGTCACATGCATTTGAACGCATGCTCTTTCAGATAATATTTTAACAATATTCCTAATGGATTGATCTGACAATTTTTTGTTTAACCGATTTAATAGAAAATATCCCCCAGATGCCTTTATTTTATCCCTAAATTCTTTTCTATAATGCTTTAGTATTTCTATTGTTTCCTTATTACAAACTTGAATGATGCGTTCTTTGTTTCCTTTTCCCTTTATTGTTATCTCTCCTGAAGAGACATTAATAAAGTCATCCGGCAAATTTGCCAATTCAGACACTCTTGCTCCCGTAGCGAACAAAAGCTCCACAACAACTATATTTCTTATAGCTTCAAAATATGAATAATTCTTTTCATCTGTATTTTTCTTTTCGTATGCTGATTTAAAAATATCACTCATTTGTTTAATGTTTAAAACCCTCGGCAATGTTTTTGGCTCTTTAATATTTATTCGCATTTTTCTCATTGGGTTTATAATAACTACATCCTCAAATTCCAAATAATTAAACAACACTTTAATGGTAGCCACTTTTCTTTTTATTGATTTCGGTTTAAGCGAAGAAATAAATTCAAGGTATTCCCGCAACTCTATTTTAGTAATCTTATTTACTTCAATGGAATAGTTCCGCTTTAAAAGAAACTCCAACAATTGTTTCAAATCAATTTCATATGCTTTAATTGTTTTTAAGCTTAGATTTTTTTCAAACCGGCAGTGACCAATAAATTCTTTAATTGCTGTTGGGAGTACGTTCATAATTTTAGGTTTTGCATAAAAATGATGAATAAATTATGTTTTTAAAATATTATTCAGTCTCCATATACATAATTCCAAAGATGTTTTTCTATAAAAATATTTTAATGCTTGACATCCACAATTTTCTTCTTTAGGTTGCATATTCAAAATCAGCTTGTTCAACATTAATTACTCAATCTATGACATACCCCGCAAAAGTGATCATATCGAATTGGTCACACTACTTCGAAGACATTTCCTTCTCATCAGATGATTTCTATTTAACCATAAAGCAGTTGGTAGAAAGTAGAAAGTTTCCGGATGTTTCAGTGCGTCAAATTAATCTTCTTCAAGGCACTTGGCTATTAGCCGAGCGCCAATACCTGCGTGTTCGCAGAAGAAGGCTCATCTTTGATATATGTGCAGCACCATACGGTACAGGTTTTTTCGTATCATGGTGGCTTGGTGAAAATCCAAGCGCATTGCGAATCCTTTTCAGAAGCATTCCAATCATAGGATTGCTAATAAGAGAGATTCCAAAAAGAACATACTTTCAAATGGACACCGATAATATGTTTAGGAATGGAGTTCATCAAAGCGTCTTAACAGCCATTGATGAAATGACAAATGCAAAAGGACTTCGACTGCTATCTGATTTTGACAGGAAGCCTGAAAACAACAGGAAATAACAGAGGTATATATTCATTCGCTAATATCATTGACAACAAAACACTTACTCATATGACAAAACCATTAGCCGTGATCCATTCCAATTGGCATCACTATTTCGACAACTTTAGCTTTTCCTCCGATGACTTCTATTCCGCTGTTGAAGAAACAATCAACGAATACAAAATTTCCAATGTTTCCTTTTCACGCGTTAATTTTCCTGAAGGCGGAATCCTGTCCGCACACAGGCAATACCTGCGCATTTCGCGCAAGACATACATATTTGATATCTGTGCAGCGCCTTTTGCCCGCGGATTCTTTGTTTCGTGGTGGCTTGGTGAAAGGCAAAGGTGGTATCATAATTTTCGATTCCACAGAATCTTTTTCAGTAGAACAGCGTACTTTCAGAAGGATACCGAAGCGATGTTTACCGAAGGTGTCAGTGCCGCTATATTTCAAGCAATTGATGCAATTACAAACACCAAAGGTGTTCGTGCGCTTTCAGAACATGAACGGTTGTATCATGAAAGATTGAAATAGAATATAAAAATAATCCATGAATCTATCTCTCTCTGAACAGCGCACCGCCCAATTCTACCATTGGGAAACCAGATGCAGAGGATGGACTCTCTATGATGCGCCCGTTGATCTTGAACCGACATTTGTTCCATTCTTTTTCAGACCTGTTCAAACAAAATCTGTTGATGATGGAATTAGACCGACAATCGCAAGCACCATTGTAGATCTCTTTACAGGCAAACTATTCGATTCAACCAAAATTGTAACCATAACTGAAGAAGAAGATGAACAGGATATAGCACCGTACATTTTTGATAACGATTCACCGCTTGAAATTATTCGCATTTCTTTTCCAAAAGAGAGAAAGATTGATGTTGAAGAAATGGAACATCTTCTGTGTATGCTTTCATATACCAGATATCCGCTCAGTTTTGAAATCATTGCTTCACACACATCAATTGTCATTCAGCTTGTCTGCCATGAACCCGATCTGTTTCATGTCCAAAGTCAAATCAAAGCATATTTTCCTGACTGCATTTTAAACATCAAAGAAGATGTTCTGTTGAGTCTGTTCGAAGATGAAAATGCGTACACCTGTGTTGTTGATTTCGGATTATCGGAAGAATTCATGCGCCCGATCAATATGACCGATACTTTCGATCTTGACCCTTTCATCGGACTATTCGGAATACTGGAAAACATGAAAGAAAATGAGTCGGCAGTATTTCAGGTTTTGTTTCAGGGAGCAAAAAATTCATGGTCTGAAAGCATCATTCATTCCGTTACAGATTATGACGGAAAATCTTTTTTCATGGATGCACCGGAAATGGTGGAGCTTGCACATGAGAAAATATCCAGTCCTTTGTATGGAGTAACGGTAAAGGTTTTGGGAACCGGAAGAACTTTTCATGATGCTGCGAATATTGCGGAAAGAGTATCACAGGCAGTATCATATTTTTCGCGTTCAAGTAACAATGCACTTCTCCCTCTTGTAACCGAAGCGTATAGTTTTGAGCTTCGATTACAAGATGTCGTAGTGCGCCAATCCCATCGTCAGGGAATGATATTAAATGGTAGAGAGCTTGCAACTCTTGTCCACTACCCGTCAGTTTCAGTAGTCTCAGCCAAGCTTGAGAGGAATAGCAGGAAAACCAAAACAGCACCGGATATAGCCACAGGGCAAGGATTGATAATTGGCAGGAATATCCATCAGGGTAAAGAGAAAATCGCTTCACAGAGCGATATACAGCGTTTAAAGCATACGCATATCATCGGTGCAACCGGCACAGGAAAATCAACATTGCTGTTGAGCTGCATAGTCCAGGACATTCAAAACGGGCAAGGCATTGCCGTGCTTGACCCGCATGGTGACCTGATTGAAAGCGTGCTTTCATATATCCCACCAGAGAGAATGAATGATGTAATTATTATTGACCCGGCTGATGCTGAATTTCCTGTCGGCTTCAATATTCTCTCTGCTCATTCAGAAGTTGAAAAAGATATTCTTTCATCTGATTTGGTTGCAGTATTCAGAAGGCTATCTACAAGCTGGGGTGATCAGATGAACTCTGTTTTTGCCAATGCAATACTTGCTTTCTTGGAAAGTAATGTTGGAGGAACACTTGTTGACTTGCGAAGATTCCTCATTGAAAAACCATTTCGTGATGCATATTTAAAAACAGTCACCGACCCAAGCATCATATATTACTGGCAGAAAGAATTTCCACTGCTTAAATCAAGTTCCATTGGGCCGATCTTAACTCGGCTTGATACATTCCTTCGCCCCAAACTCATTCGTTACATGGTCGCTCAAAAAACGGGGCCTGATTTTGAACACATATTGGACAGCAAAAAGATATTACTCGTTAAACTTTCGCAAGGATTAATAGGTGCTGAAAATAGTTATTTGTTGGGTACATTCATCGTTTCCAAAATTCAGCAAGCTGCAATGGCTCGGCAAATCAAGAGCAAAGAAAGCCGCAGTGACTTCTATTTATACATTGATGAATTTCAAAACTTCATCACACCATCAATGTCAACCATTCTATCAGGTGCACGTAAATATCATTTGGGTTTAATACTTGCACATCAGGATATGCAACAGTTGGTGAAACAGGACAGCGAACTTGCAAGTTCTGTTGTTTCAAATGCAGGAACAAGAATTTGTTTCCGTGTTGGTGATACCGATGCTAAAAGATTTGAAGACGGATTTTCATATTTTGATTCTCAGGATTTGCAGAATCTTGAAACGGGTGAAGCTATTGCAAGAATTGAAAGACCCGAATATGATTTCACTATTTCAACAATTCCTTTACCTGAAATAGAAACGTCAATCACTGAAACAATCCGGAATATGGTTATTGCCAAATCAAGAGAAAAATACGGCACACCGAAGAAAGATGTTGAGGCTTTATTTGAAATTCCGAAAGATGAAATCATACCTGAACTGGAGAAGGTAATTACTGATTTTAAAGAAGAAAAGATTCAGAAGAAAAAAGAAATTGAAACGGTAATACAACCAACACCAATTATTCAATCAGTTGAAGTAAATGAGAAAAGCACACTATTACTAACTGAGAAGAAAGCGATATCTCAGCACAGGTACTTGCAAACATTGATTAAGAAAATGGCTGAATCAAGAGGTTACAAAGCAAATATTGAAGAACCGACACCGGATGGAAAAGGTAGAGTTGATGTATCACTTGAACGGAATGGAAAGAAAATAGCTTGTGAGATTTGTATGACTACGACAGAGGATTGGGAGATACACAATATTGAAAAGTGCTTTGCTGCCGGATATGAAATTGTAGTTGAATGTTCAAATGAGAAAAAGACACTTGAAAATATTCGTAGAGCGATTGATCAAAAATTTGATGATATTACAAGACAAAAAATACTAATCGTTGAACCTGATGCATTCTTTTTATATCTGGATGAGCAGGTGGCTAAAGATGCCTCTACTGAAACATTGATCAAAGGTTATAGAGTGAAGGTAGAGTACAATGCAACAACAGATGATGTGAGCAAGCAGAAGAAGGATAGTATTTTAAAAGTGATTAGTGATTCAATGAGAAAGAAGAAATAATATTAATTTGCTGAAAAAAGCAAAATATATTTCTGATGGAAAAAGAAGAAGGCATTTTCAAAACGATTCATATCAATTCTGTTAAAGAGTTGTTTGAATTATTATCACCGTGGGGTGAATATAAACATTTATTGTCTGGATTTATTTTCAGGGGAGAGGACAGTTCGTTATATCAACTTATTCCAAGTGCTCTAAGAAAAAATTTACAGGATATATTATGGAGACTTAGTGGACTTGGGATACCGATAAATGATCAATGGGAATACGAGAAATTTCAGAGAGACGCTGAATACAGTGCATTAAGAAATTTCTATAAAATATCAGATGATAAAGGATTAAATATAACAGAAATTAATCGTATTAGAAGTAATATAAATAATGTTTTTGGAATAAATGATATTGATGATCGACATGTTTGGTTACCAAAAGATATTCTGGAATTAGCGGGTTTGGCTCAACATTATGGTATACCGACACGCTTGCTTGATTGGAGCTATGATTATAAGACAGCTTTGTATTTTGCTTCCAAGGGTTTTTTATCTAAAGAATCACCCGGTGATAAAAAAGAAATCGTTCTTTGGGCTCTAAACGCATCCCATATAGAATTTTTGAAACATACTGTTGCTATGCTTCCCTTATATATTATAAAACCTCGATATGCAGGAAATTCAAATTTACAAGCGCAGTCCGGTGTTTTTACACATTGGGAAGATAGTCGGTATTGTGGATTTGAAACTATAATATCAAATAAAATTCCTATGGTGGAAAGAATTCCATTAAATCAACTTCTTGAAAAATATACAGAGAAAAGTTTTTTGGATTCAGATAAAAAGCCCATGAAGATTCTATTTAAATTCATAATCCCCAGTGCTTATGCAAAGGAATTATTGAAAATCCTTATTACTGATGGTTATAATGGCTCCAAACTTTTCCCAGGGTATGATGGAGTTGTAAAATACATGAATGAAAAATCATTAATTATTTGATCTTTTTTTTTAAAAAATCTTTTTAAAATGATGAAATACTATTTGGGAAACACAAAAGCACACATTTCATATCAAATGAAAGACTTAAAATCGCAACCCCGAATAATTTCCGATACAAATATCTGGTACGGTATTGCAGATGGATCAATTCCTGAAAAATCCATTGAAAATTTAAATCTGGTGCTGATCAGTAATTCTCTTAGAGAATTTTCAATCAGTCCTAATATAAAAGCAAATCCAAAATTATTACAAAGAGCATGTCTAATGGCTCTCACCAAATCAAAAAGAATTATTTATGATAGTTCATTGGATATAATAATTAAAACTTTCGATAAAAAATATGTATCAAATATTGATTTTATGCTCAAAACTCATGATGAAATCAGAAGATTTACTAGAGTTGAACCTAATGAAATCTATAATATTCCTGATGAGTTAATGTCTCCTGTACTGAAAGAGCGTGAAGATGTTCAGAAGATATGTAATCAAATTAATAATGCAATATTGCCAAACATAAGATCAAAGATTAAAAAGGGGGGCTCGAAAAAAGAGCATAGGGATAAAAGTGGTGTGTCAGGAATACTAAGTTTAATAAACATGTACGTTCAACAATATACTTCTAACTCAATATCGTTACCTGACCCCTATGACTTTAAAGAAATAGAGGTATTCATAAGAACATGGGAAGTCTTTTTTAAAGAGTTGGAATTATCAAAAATGAAGATTAAGGTAAATGATTGGTTTGATCTATTTAATATAGTATTCGTCAATAATGATTCTCTTTATTGGACGAGAGATGAAAAATGGAAAAAGTTTATTGCCAAAGCAGGATATGAAGATAAGTTATTTGATATTTAATTAATCGTCATTTTTATAAACATCCGATTTGAAGTTCTGATATCAGAATAAATTATACAGATATAGAATATATAAAACCTGCATTTTTAAAAAATGCAGGTTTCGATTTTTTCATAAAGTACCATTAAGTTTTAAAATGCCTATCCCTAATGGGCTTAGGCACTGTGTTCTCCAATCGGGAAAAGGGCAATACGAATTGAAGGTCGGGGCAACTGATAGCCCCGTGCTTTAGCACAGGGTATGCAGAATATTCCGTATATTGGCTTTAGCTCAAATTATTTTCAGTTTTTACCGATCAACTATACAATTGGTGAAATCTTTTCATCGCCTGTTTAATTTCATCGGTACACAAATTTCCCAAACTTCCTTCATGGGTATGATGCAGATTTTTGTTTGCTTTAAACATTCCATTCTCAATTTCGTTTCCAACAGTATTATATGCTTCGCGAAATGAAATGCCTTGCAATACCAACTCATTCACACGTTCAACACTAAACAGGTAAGCATATTTCTCATCCTTTAAAATATCGTTTTTCACTTCAATATGCTGCAACATAAATTGTGTCATTTGCAAACATTGTTGCATTTCATTGATTGCCGGAAATAGAATTTCTTTTGTCAACTGCAGATCGCGGTGATAACCCGAAGGAAGATTGTTGATGAGCAGTGTAAGTTCGTTTGGCAATGCCTGAATGCGGTTGCATTTTGCACGGATCAATTCAAAAACATCAGGATTTTTTTTATGTGGCATGATGCTCGAACCTGTTGTAAGTTCATCAGGAAAAGAAATAAATCCGAAATTCTGATTCATATATAAACATACATCGTACGCAAACTTTGAAAGTGTTGCGGCTATTGCAGACAATGCAATTGCAACAGCCTTCTCACTTTTTCCTCTCGTCATCTGAGCATACACAACATTGTAATTCATATTTTCAAAATCAAGTAACTCAGTTGTACTTTTTCTGTTTAATGGAAAAGAGGAACCATAACCGGCACCACTTCCCAAGGGATTTTTATTGCAGATATTGTAAGCTGACTGAATGAATTCCATATCATCAACCAAACTTTCTGCATACGCACCAAACCACAATCCGAAAGAGGAGGGCATAGCAATTTGCAAATGCGTGTAGCCGGGCAATAATTTATTTTTATGCTTTTCGCTCAATGACAGGATTTGCCCAAATAAATTATTTACTTCTTTAGAAATGGTTTTTATTTCTGCGCGCAGATATAATTTGATATCCAGCAAAACCTGGTCGTTGCGTGAGCGGCCACTGTGAATTTTTTTTCCGGTTTCTCCGATTTTTTGTGTAAGTATCCACTCAATCTGAGAATGAATGTCTTCCATAGTTGAATCAATTTTAAAATTTCCTGAATGAATGTCTTTCAAAATAAGATTCAACTCCGAATGAATTTTGTTTAACTCTTCTTTGTTCAGGAGGCCTATGCTTTCAAGCATTTGCGAATGTGCCAGAGAACCAAGTACATCATGTTCTGCAAGCAAGAGGTCGAATTCACGGTCGCGGCCAACAGTGAATTGTTCAACGATTTTCGACAAATCCGAATCCGACTTTTTATCTTTTTTCCAGAGTTTCATTTTAATATTTGATTTAATATTTGAATGTAAATTTTTATTCCTTCTTCAACTTCATTGATAAAAATAAATTCATCTGCAGTATGTGAACGTGCAGAATCACCGGGTCCGATCTTTACTGAAGCAAATGGCATCAATGCCTGGTCGGATGTTGTCGGAGAACCGAAAATACTTCTTCCTGAACTTATTCCTGCAACAACAAAAGGATGTTTGACATCAATCGAAGATGGTTTTAAACGCATAGAACGCGGAGTGACCTCGCAAGAAACATTTTGTTTGATGATAGAAATTATTTCTTCATGTGTGTATGCATCCGTCACACGAATATCAACTGTAAATTTGCATTCATCCGGAATCATATTGTGTTGCATTCCTGAATTGATCATCGTTACATTCATCTTCACATTGCCTAATGTTTCTGAAATTTTCGGAAACTGAAAACTCCTGAACCATTCAATATCTTTTAGTGCATTGTAAATGGCATTTTCGCCTTCATCGCGTGCGGCATGACCTGAACGGCCTTTGCTCACACAATCCAGAACAAGCAACCCTTTTTCAGCAATTGCCAGATTCATTTGTGTGGGTTCACCAACAATTGCAAAATCAATTTTTCCTAATTCATTTAAAATACTTTCAATTCCATTTATTCCCGAAATTTCCTCTTCGGCAGTTGCTGCATAAATAAAATTGTAGGATAAATTTTTATCATCATAATAATGTAAAAAAGTTGCCAGCAATGAAACCAATGAAGCTCCTGCATCATTACTTCCCAAACCAAATATTTTTCCGTCATTTACAATAGGAGTGAACGGATCATTTGTATATCCTGCATTTGGTTTCACGGTGTCGTGATGCGAGTTTAGGAGAATTGTGGGTTTGCTTGAGTCAAAAAATTTATTTTTTACCCAAACATTATTCAGCCTTCTCTGAAGAGGAATTTCTTCTGATAAAAAGTATCTTGAGATCAAATCTGCAGTATGATCTTCTTCTTTGCTGAATGAAGGAATTGCGATGAGTTTCTTTAACAAACTAATCGCATCATCGCTTAAAGATGAACTGTTTTTAAATGACCCTTGTTCCTGCATATTCTTTTTTACTGATCATGTTTTTTAATTGTGATGCATGACTGATCACTACTTCACTTACACCATTTTCTATAGCGTCAAACGCATTATCAATTTTAGGAATCATTCCATTTGAAATGACTCCTGATCTTTTTAATTCAGCGTAATTATTTTTGTCCAAAGTTGGCAACACAGAATTTTCATCTTCAATATTTAAAAGCACTCCATTTTTTTCGAAACAGTAATACAAATTCACCTCATAAATTTTTGATAAAGCAACAGCCAAAGAAGATGCAATGGTATCAGCATTGGTGTTGAGCAATTGTCCTTTTCCATCATGAGTGATAGGTGAAATAACAGGAGCATAACCACTTTCAATGAATTGCTGAATTGCATTTACCGAAACAGCGTCTTGATTTATATTTCCAACAAAACCATAATCAATTGTTGAATCATCACGTTTCTTTGCCTGAAGAATATTTACATCGGCACCACATAAACCTATTGCATTACAATTTTTAGATTGAAGCAAAGCCACAATTTTTTTATTGATCAATCCTGCATAAACCATCACAACAATATCCAAAGTTTCCGCATCAGTAATTCTTCTTCCATCAATTAATTTTGTTTCGATGTTCAATTTCTTGCTCAACTCTGTTGCCAGTTTTCCTCCGCCATGAACAAGTATGCACGGTTCTTTTATTGAAGAAAAATCATCAAGAAATGAGTTCAATAATTTTTCATCATCAATACTATTTCCACCAATTTTTATGATATGTAATTTCTCTTTCATTAAAAATTATTCTCTAATATTTTTTTCAAAACAGTTTGTGCTGCAAATAATCTGTTTCCTGCCTGTTGCTGAATTAAAGAATTTGCACCATCGATCAATTCATCGCTCAATTCAACATTTCTTCTAACAGGCAAACAATGCATCACTTTAGCATTGTTAGTAATTTTGATTCGCTCATTATTTAACAACCAATTTTTTCCTTCCGAAAAAACTTTTCCATAATCATTGTATGAAGACCAATTTTTTACATAGACAAAATCTGCGTCTTTTAAAGCTTCATTTTGATCATAAATTATTTTTGCTTTTTGCGTGAATGATTCTTTCAGTTCCAAACCTTCAGGATGAGTAATTACAAAATTCACATCTGCCTTACACATCCATTCCGAAAACGAATTTGCAACAGCTTGCGGCAATGCTTTGATATGCGGTGCCCAAGTTAAAACCACTTTTGGTTTTCGTTTTTCCTTCCAATGTTCTTTGATCGTGATGAGGTCAGCAAAACTTTGAAGTGGATGCAAAGTTGCCGACTCGAGGCTCACCACAGGCACTTTGCAGAATTGAATGAATTTATTCAGCACCGTTTCGTTATAATCTTCTTCACGATCTTTCAGAGATGGAAAACATCTTAATCCGATGATATCACAATATTGTCCCATCACTGCCGCAGCATCTTTGATATGCTCAACTGTTGCTCCGTTCATCACTGCACCATCTTCAAATTCCAATGCCCAACCTTCTTTATCAATATTCATCACCATCACTTGCATACCCAAATTCAGAGCAGCTTTTTGCGTGCTTAAACGTGTGCGCAAACTTGGATTCATAAATATTAATCCAATCGTTTTATTTTTTCCAAGTGACGAAAATGCATAAAGATCTTTTTTAACGTGCAATGCATCATCAATCCATTTATCCAGATTATCTACATCATTTACAGATATAAAATTTTTCATTGCGTTCCTTTTGAGATGATAAAACTTTTTTAAATGATTGAAGAAATACACCCACTTCTTCTTTGCCAAGATTGAGAGCCGGCAATAATCTCAACACGTTTTTGTTGGATGATGATCCGGTGAAAATATGATGCTCATGCAATAATTTATTTCGAATTTCATTGCCTGGAAAATAAAACTCAATTCCGATCATTAATCCTAAACCTCTTACTTCTTTTATTTCAGAAAACTGTTTCAATTCATTCATCAAATAATTTCCCAACGTAGCTGCATGCTCAATTAAGTTTTCATTTTTGATCACACCAAGCACAGCAATTCCTGCGGCACATGCCAGATAATTTCCTCCGAATGTTGTTCCGAGCATTCCATGTTTAGCTTCAAATTTTGGTGAAATCAACACTCCTCCAATTGGAAAACCATTTCCCATTCCTTTGGCAACAGTGATCAAATCAGGTTTTACATCGGCATATTGATGCGCGAAAAACTTTCCCGAACGTCCATATCCTGATTGCACTTCATCCAAAATAAGTACTACATTATTTTCAGCACAGAGATTTTTTATTTTATTTAGAAATGATTTTGTCGGAACATGAATTCCTCCAACACCTTGAATTCCTTCGATGATCACTGCAGAAATTTCTTCATTAATTTTCAATTCCAATGCATCTTCATCATTGAATGGAAGAAATTGAATATTCGAATTTTGATTTACCGGAGAAATAATTTCAGCATCATCAGTTGCTGCAACAGCTAAAGAAGTTCTCCCGTGAAATGAATTTTTAAATGCAATGATCTTTTTTCTTCCATTATAAAAAGAAGCAAGTTTCAATGCATTCTCATTGGCTTCTGCACCGGAGTTACACAGGAACAGATCGTATTCAGGATATCCTGATAACTCACCAAGTTTCATTGACAACTCATTCTGCATTTCAATCTTTACTGAGTTTGAATAAAACGCAATTTGCTCCAATTGCGACTTCAATTTGCTTACATAATAGGGATGAGAATGTCCAATAGAGATCACCGCATGACCACCATACAAATCCAAATATTTTTGTCCGTTCTTATCCCACAAATATGAACCTTGAGCTTTCACAGGTTCAATATCAAATAGCGGATATACATCAAATGGTTTCATATTTACTTTATTAAAATGCGCTTGGTTTTAATTTTAGTCCTGTGGTTTCTTCCAATCCGAATAAGATATTCATGTTCTGAACGGCTTGTCCTGATGCACCTTTCAGAAGATTATCAATAATACTTGTTATAATGATCTTGTTATTTTTCTTTTCGATAAACAGCAAACATTTATTTGTATTCACGACTTGTTTCAGGTCAATATTCTTTTTACTGATGAATACAAAAGGATGTGATGAATAGAAAGTTTCAAATAAATTGATCGCATCTTTTTCGCTCAAATCGCATTTGGTATAAGCTGTTGCAAAAATTCCTCTTGTAAAATTTCCGCGATGTGGTATGAAATTTATTTCGCTGTCAAAAGTTGTCTGCAATTGTTTTAAGCTTTGACCAATTTCAGCAAGATGCTGGTGCCCGAAAACTTTGTATGCTGATAAATTATTATTTCTCCAACTGAAATGAGAAGTTTCACTCAATGATTGTCCTGCACCGGTTGAACCTGTTGTAGCTGACACGTGCACTTCATCAGTTATCAATCCTGCATTTGCCAGAGGCAATAATGCCAATTGAATACATGTTGCAAAACATCCCGGATTGGCAATGTTGGATTCCGAATTACGTATTTCGTTACGATTTAATTCCGGCAAACCATAGATCCATTTAGGATTTAGGATTTGGGATTCAGGATTTGGGATTTGTGTTATAGGATTTAGAATTTCGGATTTCGGATTTCGGATTTGTGTTTTAATTCTGAAATCCTGACTTAAGTCTATAATTTTTATTGAAGATGAAATATTGTTTTCAGATAAAAACTTTTTTGATTCTCCGTGTCCGAGACACAAGAAAAGCACGTCAATATTCTTATCAATTTCTTTGCTAAAATTCATTTCAGTATCACCAAGTAAATCGGTATGCACTTCGTAAATTTTCTTTCCAAAATTACTTTTACTGTGAGCGAAAATAATTTCAACATACGGATGATGAATAAGCAAACGTATCAGCTCACCACCAGTGTATCCGGCAGCTCCAACAATTTCTGTTTTAATTTTATTCAGCATGATCTTCATTCATTTTTTGCACCTGATTATAAATTGCAACCTGATTGCCGAATATTTTTGCAAAGCCTTTCACATCATCTCCGCTCCATGATTTATTCATCTCACCATAGCTGCCAAACTTTGCCGACATGAGATCAAAATCCGATTCGATTCCTGTTACTGAAAAATGATAAGGTTTCAATTTCACAAAAACTTTTCCTGTTACATTTTGCTGTGTATCCTTCATAAAACTTTCAATGTTTCGCATGACAGGATCTAAAAATTGTCCTTCGTGAAGCCAGTTTCCATACCATGCAGCAAGCTGATCTTTCCAATACAATTGCCATTTTGTGAGCACATGTTTTTCCAAAGTATGATGTGCTTTAATGATCACCATCGGAGCTGCAGCTTCAAATCCAACACGGCCTTTAATTCCGATGATAGTATCACCAACATGAATGTTTCTTCCAATTGCGTAAGGTGATGCTAGCTCCTGCAATTTCAATATCGCATCAACAGGATTTTTAAATTGAATTTCATTGATTCCTTTCAATTCTCCTTTTTTAAAATGTAAAATGATCTCGCATTCATCCTCTTTTTGTAATTGAGTTGGATACGCGGATTCAGGTAGTGTTAAGTTAGATGTGAGCGTTTCTTTGCCACCAACTGATGTTCCCCAAATACCTTTATTGATACTGTATGCCGACTTTTCAAAATCCATTTTCACATCATGTTCTTTCAGAAAATTGATCTCATCTTCACGTGATAATTTCATGTCTCTTATCGGTGTGATAATTTCCACATCAGGAATCATACTATTAAAAACCATATCAAAACGAACCTGATCATTTCCTGCTCCGGTGCTTCCATGAACTACAGCATCCGCATTTATTTTTTTTGTAAATTCAGCAATGGCAATAGCCTGTGAAATTCTTTCAGCACTTACCGATAATGGATAAGTGTTATTTTTTAATACATTTCCATAGATGAGATACTTCACAACTTTTTCATAGAAATTATTTCTTTCATCAACACAGGTAAAAGTTTTTACACCAAGTTGGTACGCATGTTTTTCAATTGCATTAATTTCTTCATCGCTGAAACCACCTGTATTTATAGTTACTGCATGAACTTCGTAGTTTTTTATTTTGCTTAAATAGATGGCGCAATATGTTGTATCAAGCCCACCGCTGAATGCCAATACTGCTTTTTTCTTACTCGTCATTTTCGTTAAAATATTTTTATGTTTTCTTTCAAATTCTTTAAAAAACTGATCTGTTTAATGTTCATCAACCGTTCAAATAATTTGGATTCTTTATTGAAACTGTGTTTAACAGGCTCTGCTTTTTTTCTGATCTCTTTCTCAGCAGGATCGTATAGCATCGCAGTGCACAAGCAATTCTTCCGTTCTTTACTCATCAGAATATCATAATTCACACAACTCTGACAACCTTTCCAGAATTCATCATCGTTGGTTAATTCAGAATAAGTAACCGGTTCATATCCGAGGTCTGAATTTATTTTCATCACAGCCAAACCAGTTGTGAGTCCGAATATTTTTGCATGAGGATATTTGCTGCGCGACAATTCAAAAATTTTCTCTTTGATCATTTTTGCAAGACCGCTCTTGCGAAATTGTGGAGATACAATTAGCCCTGAATTTGCGACATATTCACCGTGTCCCCATGTTTCGATATAACAAAATCCCGCCCACGTTCCTACACTTGTCAAAGCGATCACAGCTTTTCCTTCCTGCATTTTTTGCAGGATATATTCAGGAGTCCGCTTGGCAATTCCTGTTCCACGTGCTTTGGCCGATTCAGCCATTTCTGTGCAGATGATCTCTGCAAAACGTGTATGTTGTTCATCAGCAACACACACAATAAATGTGTTATTATTCATGAGTGAATAAAAAGTATACAGACGGCATAGTTAAAGCACTTATGCTGCTGCTGTGTTAAATGAATATGAAATTTTAATGGATTCTCTCCGCGTAGGAAAGATAAAAAAGTACGTAACGCTATCAGCGTCTGACAAAGTATGGTGATCGGAATGGAACAAAAACTACTCCCTGTGGAATAGAAAACAAGGCTTGTATAAAGCCCGGCAGGCTTGCTATACAAAAGCTAAGGGTAAGCTTGTTTTTTTTCATTTTCTGGTTAGGTAAATAAAATAGATTTAGTGTAAAAATTTTATTAAGGTGCAAATGATGATAAAATTGAAGAATAATACAAGTAATTTTTTTGTCAGGAAACTTTCTAAAGGCAACTTTTATGACGATCTATTCAACACGACTTACTATTATTTCAGCAAGGTTTTCAATATACCGTCTTCCTTTTATCAGGTCATTTTTTGAAAGGATCACGATTCTGTTTTTTATTTCTTTTCCTTTCGCTCCATCTTTTTCGGTGATAATAAAAATATTGTTTCCAATGTCGGTATTGAAAATTTCATTCCATGAAAACACTGCTTTATAGTGATCTGAAGCGATACATGTGAAATAAAATTCATTCAGTAGTTTTGGTCTGTCGGCAAGTAATTCTGCATTCTTCAAAACGTCTTTCAGTAAAACGCCTTTCAGATTTTTTATTGTATCTTTTACTTCACCACGCTGATTGGTGAGAATGATATCGCCAACAATTTTTTCAGGATAATTTTTGAGATCGTCAAGAGTGATCTTTATTTCACTTTTTACTTTTCCTTTGATCACAAATTCATTTGTTGGAATTGCTCCGTGATCAGCAAACACTGTAACTGCAAAGAATAAAATGGTTACCAGAATATTTTTTTTCATAATTGCAACGATAACGGAAAACTGTATTTAAAACAGATAATTTATTTAGGTATGACTTTTCTTTTGTACAATTTATCTGAAACTGTAAATATTTGTGAGCTGATAAATCCACCTTCTCCTTTTGGAACGTACACATAATAATTTCCTGCAGTTGTAATTTTAATAGTTTGTGTGGTGTCACCATTCGGCCAGCGATAAGATGAGTGACCGCTTCCGGCATCCAGATAATGATCTTTTCCTGACCGGTAATATTTTATTTCAGGACGATCCAACTTCCACGGAAGTGACGGATAATAAAATCCCCTATAAGTAACAAGTGTATCTGCAAAACGGATATCGAAAACTTTTTCACCTGAACTTTTTATCACTTCAAACAGTATGTTATTACTATCATTCAAAACTCTACCAAAATTCACCAATGTATTTCCGTTTTTTAACCGCTGAACATTCCCTGTTCCTGAACTGAAGATTTCAGGTTTTCGCACATAGGACCACTTAAGAAAAGTAGTTTTGTTTCTCTCGTCAATATTATATTCCAAAGCGCGCGCAGGGTGAATGTGTGAAGAATCACCATAACCGTTATCAAGCAATGTGATGTTTCCGTTCTTTATTCTTCTTACATCATGCGGAGCTAAAAAAGGTATGCTGTCATTAATGAATCTGAACTGATTTCTTTTGCCTCCCATGCGCCATATAATAGAACTGTCGTGATGATTTATTTTTATTACCTGATTAAAATGTTTTGATGAAACCAGCAAGTTCCCATCCTTATCCATATCAACGGAATTGAAATGTGTCCAATCCACATTCTGTGAGTCATCAATGAAAAAATTATCGATATCATCAAACTGAAAATAGTCTTTTGCGTGCCATTCAAATACCACGTTTTTATTTTTATCCAATTCCTGTATCACATTGCATTTTACTTGTGCATGTGAACTTCCCGGAATGTTCCTTTTAAGAAACATTTTGTATTTGCTTAAATCCATTGTTACGGTTTCGTATCCTAACAACAGATAATGCCCATCGGGTAAAATTTGAAAGTCGTGTCCATCAGTAAATATTCCATTTCTGCAAGCAATCGTATCTATGGTTTTAAAAGCAGAATCAATGATATAAAAATTAGCACCTGATTTATTTGAGATATAATAATATGCTAAACCATTTGACTGTAATCTGAAATCGGAGCTTCCGGGAAAATTTTTGAAATAAACAATTCTCCCTTTTGCATCAAGTATCATCTGATATTCTTTAGCCGGAACATGAGGCTCCTTTGATACTTTATAAGTATACAAAAAATAATAGCCTTTCGGATTTTTGCTGTAAACATTTGCAGTATATATCGGTTGTGAAAACAGATATTGTGCGGTTAATAAAAATACAATTGAGTAAGTAAGTTGTGAAAAATATTTTTTGACTGCAAATGCTATTCTCATTGATCAAATGAATAACTATTAATACGAAGCGGTCATGCCTTTACTTTTTCTGAATTCAATCACAGGCTTAAAAGGTCCGAACTTATGCTGTTGTTCACCGAACTTATCTGCGTATGGTCCTTTATCATAATCGATCGCTTTTTCTTCAATATTCGGATAATCGAAACTCTCGGGATTTTGTCTGTTATGAATTCGGTCGTCATTTACAAAAGCGGCAATATCCAGAGCGTCTTCATCACTTAATAAAGGAGCATTCCATTTTGCAGAGTCGTAAGGCATGTTCGCTTTCAGCCATTGAGCCTGTTTTATTATTCTGTGCATGCTTGATCCGGGTTGGTATCCATTCTTTCCCCATAATGGCGGATAAATATATGTTACATTATTTATGTCCATCAGTCCATCACCTTGCGTTCCGTGACAACGCTGACATCTTTGAGAATATAAAATTTCTCCTTTGTCGGGACTTGCTGCTCTTTCAGGAAATTCCAAAGGCAGATTTTTTTCACCACGTATAAATTTCTCTTTAGGAACTGTTTCATTTATCCATTTGAGATAGGAGAGAAAAGCGATCATTTCTTTGCTGTCCAATGGTAAGGGTTTTCCATTATGAGGTCGCATTACACAGTTATTTACACGTTCGGCAAGCGATAGTACTTTTCCTTCTCTTGCACGGTACTGCGGATATTGTTCATGCGAACGTATCAAACTAAAAGAATACGGTTTTGTACCGGCATCCTGATGGCAATTTGTGCAATTCATTTTATTGCCGAGGTATTTACCATTGATGCCTTCGGGACCGATATAATATGCAGTGTGTAACATTAATTGCCGTCCGTAACGCACCATTTCTCCACGCTTATCTGCAGGAATTTTATTGGTATCAGGAATGACTGATTCAATTGTATCCAATGATTTTTCCTTATTGTTTCCATTATCATATTGCGAGCCGGTGCAGGCATAAATCAATATGCAGAAAAGTATGAAAATTTTATACGGATACTTTTTGATTTTCACATAACAAGTATACTATTTTAAGTAAAAGCAATCTAAAAATTAAAATTTATTTTATCATTTTTTTTGAAGATCAGATGTGTAGATTTTGATTTTGTCTGCTGTTAAAGCTATATAATTGTCTGTTATACAACTTGCACGCATTCAGTATGTTTTGTATGTATTGGGTATACATTTAAGTGAGATTATTTTTCTGTTTTTTTTTATATCTTGTGTTTCTAACTACCATGAATCTTAAACCATCTGATACTAACAATCAGGTAGCTTCACTTTTGGAGGAGGCCTATGCTTTCCGTATAAATAATCTTGATTACAGTATTAAGCTTGCTAAAGAAGCACTCGACCTGAGCCGCAAAATAAATGACAGGTCATTGATAGGAAAAAGTCTCAATCAGCTTGCATTGTTCCTGATGATAATGGGCGATTACAAGCGTTCAATGAGAATGTCGAAGGAAGCACTCGAATACTTTAAGGAACTGAATGATGAGAAAAGTATAGCTGATGCCAAGTATAATATTGCAGGCGTTTATTATAAAACAGATAACTATCATTTAGGGCTTGTTAACCTGATCGATTGCCTGGCAGTTTACCGCAAGTTTCAGGATTACCATAATGAGGCAAGGACGTACAAATCTCTGGGTACTATTTACGAATATTTCGGTGACCAGAATAATGCTGTAAAATCGTATCAAAGTTCAATAAGCGCGGCAAAAAAAGCAAGAGATGGTAATCTTGAATCAAATGCGTACAACCCGCTTTCAGGAATTTATCTGAAGCAAAATAAAATTGAAAAGGCGCGCGAAATGATCGGGCAGTCAATAAAGATGAAGACTCTTACCAAGGATCTGCGGGGTATGGCATTCGCACTTTATGGAAGAGCAAAAGTATTTATCCGGACAAAACAGTTTAAAGAAGCAGAGACCGATCTTAATGAATCCATTCGGATACATAAGGAAATGGGCGAAAGATTAGGATTGGGAATGGCATATTTTAAGATGGGTGTTTTGTATTTCGAAACCGGTCAGATAGAAAAAGCAAAAGATATTCTTCAAAAGGGGATTGAGTTAAGTAATGAATATAATATTGTTTTAGTAAAGATAAAATGCAAATACCTGCTTTATCAAATATTCAGAAAGGAAAATGATCATGTGAGATCACTTGAATATCTGGAAAAATATCTCAAAGAAAAAGAGTCGGTAATTAATACACAGACACTGAAAATAATTGAGAATTATGAATTGATGACAAAAATGGAGTCACTCGAAAAAGAGGCTCAGACGCAAAAGGAAAAAGCGGAGATCATTGAAAAGAAGAACCGTGCAGAGGAGTCGGCAAGGTTGAAAGAAGAGTTTCTATCAGCAATGAGTCACGAAATGAGAACTCCTTTAAACGCTGTACTAACTATTACGTCATTGTTGGGTGAAAAAGCAAATGATGAACAAAAGCAACTTCTTGATTCATTAAAATTCTCAGGGAATAATTTACTGATGCTTATCAATGATCTTCTCGAATTCATGAGGCTTGACTCAGAAGAAGTTCAACTTGATCTCCGTTCTTGTAATTTTATTTCGATGATTGAAAATGTGAAAAATTTTCATGAAGATGCAGCTCATGCAAAAGGCCTTGACCTGACTGTAAAAATTGACAGACCGATTTCGGGATCGTATGAAAGGGATGAAATAAAAATTTCTCAGATCCTGAACAAATTGGTCAGCAACGCAATAAAATTCACAAATAAGGGTAAAGTAGAAATTACAATAGAAAAGGCGGGAGAAGATCAGGACGTTGATCATATCCGGTTTAAGATCGCTGACACAGGGATCGGAATTCAAAAGGATCGTCTCGAATATATTTTCGAGAACTTTACACATCCCAAAGCTATTACCACAAGAAAACAGGATGGAGCAGGTATTGGATTAGCCATTGCCAGTAAGCTTGCAGCGATATATGAAAGTACCATTCAGGTTTCAAGTTATGTGGGTAAAGGTTCAACTTTTTCATTTGATCTGAAATTAAAAAGATCTGCTATTCAAATTAAGGTACAACCTGCGCAACCTGAAAATTCAATTCTTCCAAAGGTCAGGACAGTTTTACTTGCAGAG
>Ga0206974_1082_pt2 | contig 22622 bp, 22 predicted proteins | sample Alteio_BWOrgHeat_84_FD_152920 | JGI IMG/M metagenome (GOLD analysis project Ga0206974, IMG submission 152920) | Enriched cells from forest soil in Barre Woods Harvard Forest LTER site, Petersham, Massachusetts, United States -... | ecosystem: Environmental > Terrestrial > Soil > Temperate forest >... | reverse complement strand
TAGGAAGGCAACCCGGAGATCAAATACGAGAAGAAGCGCAAATGGAGAAAGAACACGGAGACCTAGAACGTTCCCCGTTGAGTGTTTTCCCACCGCCTGCATTCGACTATGATCGCTTCCTCGCAATCATGGTTCCGTTCGGCCTCTTCCAACGTCTCTGCGTGGCTCCGCGCAACTGTTAGAAGACAGTGCATACAGATGGATTCTTCGGTTGAATCGTAGTTCTTGCGACGGCTGAATAGTACTTGGGAAATCACCGCTTTGCTCCAGATTAGAATTACATCCAAGGATGTGGTCCGAGGATGCCGCAGGGTTAAATAACTTTTTATTAATAAAGGACGCGAAGAGGCTCTGCTGGTCAACGTTGCACACCTTTCTTTGCTAGTGGTAAAAAAATTATTGAGGGCGAAACGCTCAGGCGAGAGTGAGTGGTTTCGTCCCGGTACCAGACAGAAACAAAGAGGTTTAATTGCCACCATGAGGGGCTCTACGAACCCAATAAATCCATTTCCTCACGTCATAAAGAGGATGGTTCATACGACTCAATTTGCAGGGAATGTTTCAGAACCATCGCCGCAAGCATGAACGAAAAAGACCTGTTGTACGCGGAACAAGCTCAAGTTTGCAAAGGGATCGAATCTAGCCTTCCGTCTCTTTCTTCGGAGCCTTGCAATGTTCCAGAACCGTCTCTTGAACCTCAACGATATTCTTCTCCGCCGCCTCCAGGAACTGTCCAGCGTGCTCCGGATCAGTCTCCGTATGCCGAGCGATAAAAATCAAGTTATTGGCCCGGTCGAGGGGCGCAAATAGGTCCTAGCAGAACTTTGGGATGTCGGGCTCGTTTTTGGAAGCTCCAGTCCCCTTCATGCCATGGTTGGATCCAATTCGTCTTCATACGGCTGTAATTGGCGCGCTTTGATGTATTCGCCTTTTGTTCGCCTATAATCTGTTTATGGCGTTTTCCCATTCCGACCGCCGGAAGCTCCTCTGCGTCATCTGCAAGCGGTGTGAGCGCAATGTCCCCGCAGGCGTAAGCACAGTACCGAAGACATATATCCCTGTGAAGTGTGTCCTCTGCAACGAGGTGCGCTTGTATCTGGCGACCCAGATCGGACTGGACTTTCCTCATCACGAGGTATGGAAGCGGAGCGACCGACGGGCGAAATGAAGCGGGCCGAAGCCAGGTAACGCCCCTCACAGACGCAATTGCAGCTTTAGAGCGTGAGTTATCGGACGCAGTTATTCGGCACGCCTCCGAACCCGCGCCTGCGACGCGAGCTGCTGATCCTAGTTCAACTCGCCAATTGCCTGAAACGCCTGGCCAGAAAGCTGCGACAGAACTGCTAAATCAGTCAGGCTGAAACTCGAGGTTTCCTCCACTCATCGCTATCGTTGTCCTTGTAGCTGTTACGGATCGTGGTGTTGTACACATCGCCCTTCTCGCCGGAATTGCGCCAGACGCTCACTTCGACGCCACCGTGCTTGAAGGTTTTTACGGGCCGGCGGAAGATCCGGTTTTCTCGTCATTCGCGGCCGCGCGCTGTGCATTTGCCATAATTTATCTCCTTTGTTTGAGTTGTTGGCCGCCGGATTACAGGGCGGCTAATGCAACCTGCAAGGGATTTTTAATATGTGTTTACTTTCGTCAAATCTGTACCCTTTGGACCGGTCCGGCCCCCCGACGCTTCAGCCGTCGCATCGAACGGGGGTGGGAGATACACAATGTCGCAAGTAAACAGCTCAGTTAAGACTGTCATTCAGGTTCTGCATGACGGACATGAGGGCTTTGCCAAGATCGGCGAGCACCTGGAAGATCCCGCTGCGAAACGGTTCTTCATTGAAGAGTCGCAGACACGGGCGAAGTTTGAGCACGAGCTCAAGCATGTCGCCGGCGTGACGGAGGATGTGGGCGGCACGGCCGCCGGTAGTGTTCACCGCGTCTGGGGCGACGTAAAGGCACACCTGGGTGGCGGCGATCACACTCTACTGGAGACGGCTGAGCAAGGCGAGGACGCTGCCAAGAAGGCTTACAAGGAAGCCCTGGAAGATCAGGACGTTCACAGCTCGATCCGTGAAGTGTTGGTCCGGCAGCAGTCCCATATTGTCGCTTCACACGACAAGGTGAAGGCGCTCAGGGACAGCCATAAGATTGAGTCAAAGGCATAACGCACAGCTATAAGGCCCTCTTCGGAGGGCTTTTCTCCGCAAATTGCTGAAAGTGCAGGACATCCTCGGTTTCCTCACCTGAATCAATAGGAGGGGCACTACGAGTGATCTCGACTTGTGGGTTTGGCATAACGGGGCAGCTACGGCCAAGACTGAGCGCAAGAACGGCTCCATAATCTTGTCGGATGAAAGCGGCGAGGAGAAAGGCCGCTGGAGTTTCGTGAAAGGCTGGCCTACAAAGTGGGTCGGACCAAGCTTTGACGCGACGTCGAACGATGTTGCGATTGAGACGCTGGAGATTGCGCATGAGGGGTTGACGAAGGCGTAGCAGCGTCATTGGCGCTTCATCAACATGTTGGGTTCAGGGAACAATTCTACTTGCTGCATGCGAGAGCTTGCAGTTTGTATCGGAGCGCTTCTGTCTCTAACGTGGATTCCGTCGCAATCATTGCGACATACCGGCAGCCCGCATCCCATGCATCAAAGGCGGCCTGCGTCTGCCTGTCTGCGTATTTGCAATCCGGACGTGGAGACACGGCGGGGGCTGATGATCCTAAGGTAGCGGGGGCGATTGCGGAGAAGAGGCGGAACAACGAAGAGACTGTTGAACATCACGCGGTTGTGTCGCTGGAAGAATGGTTGAAGCAGCGATTGAAGATCATGGAGAAGGAAAAGCAGCATATGCGGGCTGGGGGTGAGCTGGCCGCGGAGGTACGGGCGCTTCCCTGGGTCAAGGTTGAGAAGAACTATCTGTCCACCGCAGGGAGAAGTGACGCTGGCGGACCTGTTCAAGCAGCATCGTCAGTTATTCATTAAGCACTTCATGATGGAGCTGGAGCAGGCTTGGCAGTGCGAGGGGTGCTCGCTCGCAGCGGACCATCAACGGCCTTCTGCCGCACTTCGACCATCACGATCTATCGTATGTCGCTGTATCGCGGACGCCGATCGAGGAGATTGAAGTTGTACGGAAGCGGATGGGGTGGGAATTTTGCTGGGTATCGTCATATGAATCCGACTTCAACTACGACTTCCATGTGTCGTTCCGGCCCGACGAGGCGAAAGCTGGGAAGACGATCTATAACTTTCACGAGAAGAAGATTGGTCAGGAGACCTACACGCTTTCCGGACACAGTGTCTTCTACAAGAACGCGAAGGGCGAAATTTATCACACCTACTGCGCGTTCGGTCGGGGCGATGAACAGTTTATGGGAATCTTTGGCTTCTTTGACGTATTGCCGAAGGGCCGTGAGGAATATGGACCGGCGCACGCACTTCCGGACTGGGCGAAGGTTCACGACCGATATGGGAACAATGGCAAGGGCCAGACAGCATGCGGATGCGCGGCGGGCTAGGAAAACAGACAAGTAGTAAGCTGCGTTATGGCTGCTTGCCGAGCTGGTGAATTGACGGTATCTCGCATTGGAATCTAATGAAGCACGCCGGCAATTCTGCGTTTGCCGGCTACTTGTTCAGAACGAAACAGCAAGCCGAATGATCATCCCCTCCGAAGCTCTGAGGTGGACCGAGCCACTCACGGTGTCCCCTTCGCGATCGAGGCAGCTCGACATACAGACGGCTCCATTTTCGGTGACCGCTTGGATTGGTTCGTGGCCCATGTTCAGCAGAATTAGAAAGCGCTCCGCTCCTCCGGCTCGCTTGTAACGAAGCAGGTTGTTTTCGGCCGCAATCGAGCTCATCTTTCCGGTCACCAGCACAGCATGAACTCGCCGCAGCAATATAAGTTTGCGATAGAGGTACAGGATGGATCCCTCATCTTGATCCAACATAGCGACGTTCACGGACGCGTGATCGGCCCCTAGAGGAAGCCACGGTTTGCCGGCAGTAAATCCAGCCAAAGCAGTGGTATCCCACGGCATTGGAGTCCTTTCCGGATCGCGGCCCATGCCGATTCCCGGTTCATTCTTCTCTGCGGGATCTTTCACTTCCTCGGGTGCAATTGGAACATTCGTCATCCCGATTTCCTCGCCATAGTAAAGAGTGAGTGTGCCCGGAAGAGTAAGCAGCAGCATGGCCGCAACCCGGGCCTGTCTGGCTCCTATTCGACTTGCAATACGGGGCTGGTCGTGGTTGCCCAGAACCCAGTTCGGCCACGCTCCGGTCGGCAGAGCGGCATCGTATTCTGAAATCGCCTTCGCAACAGCCGCCGCGCTCCATGCACATTGCAGGAGTTGAAAGTTGAATGGCAGGTTTGCGCCTTTCAACTCGGTTCCGTAGTAAGTCATGAGCTGAGGCACAGGCAGATAAATTTCGCCGATGAGAACGCGCTCTGGATAGGCGTCTAGAATAGCTCGCATCTCGGCCACAATCTCATGTACCTCCGGTTGATTCGAGTTGTAGGTGGTGAGAAAGCGATGGCCATCGGAATCGCCCGGCTTATACCCAGGGTTGGGTGGATTGTCGCGGTACTGATTGTCCTTGATCATCAGCCACATGACGTCCACTCTGAAGCCATCGACGCCACGCTTAAGCCAGAATCGCAACACCTCATACATGGCCTCGCGTACTGCTGGATTGCGCCAGTTCAAGTCAGGTTGCTCTTTCAGGAATGAGTGGTAGTAATACTGTCCAGTTGCGTCGCCCCTTCCCCATCCCGAACCGCCAAAATTGCTCATCCAGTTATTCGGCTCATCCCGCCATAGATACCAGTCGCGTTTCGCGCTTTCTCGTGAGAACCGGCTTTCCAGAAACCATGGGTGACGATCGGAAGTATGATTTGGCACAAAATCGAGAATCATCTTCAATCCCCGATCATGGACCGCCACCAGCAGGCGATCAAAATCCTCCAGGGTTCCGAAGACCGGATCGATCCCGCAGTAGTCGGAGACGTCATATCCGAAATCGGCCATAGGCGACGGATAGATTGGAGAAATCCAGATCGCATCGACGCCTAACCGTACCAGGTAATCAAGTCGCTGCAGAATTCCATTCAGGTCTCCAACGCCGTCGCTGTCACTGTCCTGAAAAGAACGCGGATAGATTTCGTAGACAACTGCACGTTGCCACCAGCTCAGGTTTTGCATCCAATCATTGCTCCTTCAATCGACTTACGAAGGTTAAGTTGTGGCGCCATGAGGACTCCTTGTATGATCAACGATCTCTGGTACAAGAACGCCATCATCTATTGCCTGTCCGTCGCCACATATATGGATGCAAACGGCGATGGCATCGGAGACTTCGAAGGTTTAATGCGCCGCCTGGACTATCTGCAAGGGATGGGTGTAACGGCACTATGGCTGATGCCCTTTCAGCCCTCCCCGTGCAAAGATGATGGATACGATGTCTCCGATTACTACGGAGTCGATCCCAGGTATGGGACGCTCGGGGACTTTGTAGAATTCACACAGGGATGCAAACAGCGCGGGATGCGGGTGCTCATCGACTTGGTCGTGAATCACACGTCGAATGAGCATCCCTGGTTCAAAGAGGCACGAAGCGACCCGAAGTCCAAATACCGGGACTGGTATGTATGGTCCAGGAAGAAACCGAAGGGCGCTGACTCTGGCGTTGTGTTTCCCGGCGTTCAGAAGTCCACGTGGGACTACGACAAGACTGCCAGGCAATACTATTTCCATCGCTTCTATGACTTTCAACCGGATCTAAATACGACGAACCCCGAAGTACAAGCTGAAATTCTCAAGATCATGGGTTTCTGGCTGCAGCTTGGAGTCTCCGGCTTCCGCATGGATGCGGTTCCGTTTGTCATTGCCAAGAAGGGCGCTGATGAAACGAAGCCAGTGGAGCAATACGACATGCTCAGAACCTTCAGCCAATTCCTCAACTGGCGCGAGGGAGAAGCAATCATTCTGGCTGAGGCGAATGTCCTCCCAGGCACCGACATGGAGTACTTCGGCAAATACGGCGAGCGTCTCCAGATGATGTTCAACTTCGAGGTGAATCAGCATCTCTTCTTCGCTCTCGCCAGCGGAGACTCGCGCCCACTGGTACAGGCGATGCAAGCGACGAAGCCTCGTCCTGCGACAGCCCAGTGGGGACAATTTCTTCGCAACCACGATGAGTTGGACCTAGGCCGGCTGGAAGAGAAGCAGCGCAAAACAGTCTTCGAGGCATTCGGTCCTGCTTCCGATATGCAGTTGTATCAACGAGGCATTCGCCGCCGCCTCGCGCCCATGCTACAAGGGGACCGCCGTCGCATGGAACTAGCCTACAGCCTCATGCTGACACTACCCGGCACGCCGGTGATTCGTTACGGCGATGAGATTGGAATGGGGGACAACCTTCAGCTACCTGAGCGCAACTGTGCCCGGACACCGATGCAATGGTCCACCGAGCCAAATGCGGGATTCACAAAAAACGCCAAGTCCGTGATGCCCGTCATCGACAAAGGCGCATACGCTTTTCAGCATGTAAACGTAGCAGCTCAGCGTCGCGATCCGAATTCATTTCTTAATTGGATGGAGCGCATCATTCGCATGCGAAAAGAAGTTCCGGAGATTGGCTGGGGCGACTTCTCCTTTGTCTCCACACGAACTCGTGAAGTTCTCGCGATTCGTTACGACTGGCGTAACAACGCAGTCTTGTGCGTTCACAACCTCAGTCCGGAGCCGCGAGAGGTGCGTTTTTCCTTGAGTGGGCAAAATGACACTCCCTGCGTACTTGTCAATCTCCTATCCGAGGATCACAGCCATCCTGAGGATGATGCGCGACACTGCATCCTCATCGAACCCTACGGTTATCGTTGGTTTCGTGTTGGAGGGCTCGACTACTTGCTCAAGCGAAGCGATGATTGAGGCGAAACGTTCAATATCCGCCTTTCATAAAGTGCGACGGACAGACGCGCTGCACTGTCCATGAATCTGCAGGGCAATGATGGTCCTCAGCAGATCCCGCACGTACCTCGCCGCCTGCGTGATGGGAGTGTCATAACACGTCATCATGGATTCGATTGTTGCGAGCTGCTCTTCGTAGGAAGGTTGATGGGCTGGTTCCGCAGCTTGCAGTGCGGCTCGGTCCCTCGGTGTGCTGGTCATAGCAATCTCATATGATTGTTTGAGTTGAAGGCTGCGGAGCTGACACGCGGGCCTGAGCATTTTTCGACTTGTCCTCCATTGTGCCGACAAATTTTGGCCGCAATGAAATGTCGAGGTTCAGCAGCACCCCTTTTCGTGATTTCTCATAGATAGTGCCGACGAAATAAATCAGCTTCGCCTCAAGCTCGAAAGCCTGAGCTTCAGAGAGGCGGCATGACAGCACTGATACGATTTGGGATCTCTCGTAACCTTCAGACAATAGCTGCCTGATTCTGGTTCCATGGCCTTGATTTCTTTCCAAATCGTGAGCCCTACTGAGGGCACCCTTGCCCATATAGAAAGGCATCCTGCAGAGTCCTCCGAGAGGCTTGGGAAAAGTGATAATCGTTCCTGCTGGCGCTACATGAGCATAGACATAGTATTTCCGCGTTTCATCACAAGCTGTCCAAAGCGCAGACCAGTCCCGCACTAGCAGGGCGCGCAGATAGCGTAGTCGTTCATGAGGCTTAGCGTACAAATCTTGAGGTCTAAATGATCTTGGCGAGCGGTGGTTTCGGTCCGTGCTGGTCAGAGTAGCGATTTCTGGAATTTGCTCACCCAAATCTGATAAGCATTCCCGAAACGCATCTCTGGTAGCGCGTTCTTGAGCGCGTCGCTTGAATTCGCCGCGAACAGCTCTGGCGATGGCTATCAGTTGCTCATTGGGGATGGAAATTAGCTGTCCGTCATCAGAAAATCTACCCTTGCGTTCGTGAGGCGCAAGCTGTAGTGAGCAGTGAGCCATAATGCAGATCCTTACATCTGTGTTGTTGGCAGGACAACATCGCCTCCACAGCGGTGTCGTCCGCCTTTATGGCAGAAGGGAGCCATAACAACAAGCAAATATTTTGCATCCAATGGCTATGTTCGGCAGCGAACAAAATCGATACTTAAGTTATTGATTATAGATTCCTTTAGTCTATATTCATTCCTGCTTAACAGGCACAACTTTCTCGTGGCACGTGTGTTCAATCTTGTAGTCGAAGTGCCTACGAGGAGAACAGGAAAATGGCTACGAAAACGAGGGGTTGGCTGAGTTCGGTGACTGCGCTCGCTTTGGCGGTTAGTATTGCGCAGGCTGTTCCAAGCGCCATGGCCGAGAATGCACCAAACGACAGCTGGATTCAGGCTGAACTGACGAAGTCGCTTAACAACGCGCGGTTCAAGGACGTACATACCTCTGTGCAAAATGGCATCGTATCGCTCACGGGATCGGTAAATGTCTACGCAGTTAAGGCCGATGCTGAAAAGAAGGCCCACAAGGCGAAGGCAATCGCCGTGCGGGACGACATACAGGTCACGGGTCCTGCGGTGCCGGATGACGTGCTGCAGCGCAAACTGCTAAGCAAGATCCAGTCCGACAGGATCGGCTACGGTACGACCACCTTTAACGCGATCTCTCTCAGCGTCGAAAACGGCGTTGTGACACTTGGTGGAAGTGCGTATGGCCCCGTGGACAAAGACTATGCGATCAATGATGTGAGCTACACCGCTGGCGTGAAGGATGTTGTCGACAACATCCGGGTCGATCCCGTCTCGATGATGGACGACAGGATTCGTATCGCGACGGCGCGTGCGGTTTACGGATATCCTTCGCTCAACAAATACGCGGTCGATCCCGCCAAGCCGATTCGCATCGTAGTGCAGAACGGAGACGTCACACTAGAGGGCGTCGTGATTAACCAGGCCGATAAGGAGGTCGCTGGACTCCGTGCGAACGGTGTTCCGGGAGTGTTCAAGGTCACCAATGAACTGCAGGTTGCCAACCGGCCATCCGAACATAATTAAGTCTGGTTGTGTGTTTCACCGGGCCTCCATCCCGCAACGGATGGGGGCTCTTTTACTTTGAATGGCTTTGGGCAACCTCTCCTCGCACGAAATCCTCCAACTCAGAGATGGCAGCCTTTAGAATGGCGAATTGCAGAGCTAACTGCCTGCCGAGGTATATGGAATGACGAAGGAAGCGCGCAAGAAAGAGAAGTCGGTAAAAAAGCTCGACAAGGCCGTCCGTAAAGCCGTGGGTAAAGGTGTGAGCCAGGCGGTCGTCGCAAACACCGTCGAGAAAGCCGTCGCTAAAGCAGCCAAGAAAGGTTCAGCGACGGAGGAAGCCGCCATGACGGACGACGATCCGGGCACGGAAGAGGCGACGAAAGCTGCAAGAATGCCCTCAGGCAATAAGCAGACGGACGTGGCCTTCAAAAGGGGAGCCACTGCGCCGCCTGCCGTTCTGAACAAGAAACCACTGAAGCCGGATTCGGAAAAGCTGAAGAAGCTGCCGGGCAAGCGAAAGCCGCCTACGCTGACGCTGAAGCGCGCAAAGAACTCTTAGAATGGGCAGGTGCTTCTCGATTCGCCCTCTCGTCGAACGAAAGAAATAAAATCCCAAGCCGATTTTGGAAACCAGCCTGGGTTTTCTTCTTCAACGGAGGGTTACGGCAGCTTAATGACCATTCGGAGCACGGCGAACAGAAACGATCGTTCCGTCCTCTTTCGCCAACACATAATTTCCATCTACCTGGCGCCACTCATGTCCCTCTGGCGGGCGGCGAAGATGGTTCTTCTGGTAATCGACCTTCTCGCCTCTGTCCCAGTCTTCGTGCTTAATCTTTGAACCCGTCTTCCATTCCTGGTGTTGCTTGTAAGTGTGATTGTCCTGATGATCTTGGGCCATAGCGGGCATGCTTGCAAGAGCCATAGCCAGAATGGGTAGTGCGAATGCTGTGCGAATCATTTTCATGGGTACTCCTGGGAGTTGGATTCCACCTGAGAGGGAATCATTGAAGGAACTCGACCTTGCTAGGGTCTTGCGTGTCTTCGCTTCTTCAGTAAGGCGGGATAAGCTTTACACGGTCTGCCGAATACAGGATGCTCAATACTGCACGGCTCTTGGTGGCACGGGGCTGTGTGCCATTCAAATCCGCAGTTCCTGCTGCAGATTCGACTGCATACGCGGGGTCAGTTCAGGCTTATCATCCATCAAGGGGAGAAGGAAATTCATTCTCCTGATCTTTGTGGTGGCGTTACAGTGGGCGATGCCAGCTACTGCCCGTCACCGGCAGCAGGGATGGGCGGCTCCGTAGCCATCCTCGGCGCTGCAGCCTTGGGCGATGCGCTTGGCAAACACCCAGGAGATCTCAAAGCAGCGTTCCAGGCCTACGACGAAAGCTTCCGACCCATCGTGGAGGTGATTCAGACTGAAGCAGTCGAGTTCGGCCTGGAGATGTTTCTGCCTAGATCGGAGGAGGCGATACAGGAAAGAAACGTGCGGCTCAGCATTCGCTGAGTACGTGTCACAGGTCCTGAGAAACGCTTTCTCATGCGAGCAGCCGACAAGCCGGAATCAGAATCCCTCAGCTTGTCCGACGGCGCTTTTTCTCTTTACTGGACTTCCCGCGTGTCTCTAGCTTCGCGCATAGCCGGTAGAGCGTCCTTTTCCCCGGCTCTGGGTCGCCGGTTATGAGATATGCAAGAACTGCTCCCTGGAAGGATTGAAGCACATCTTCGACGGTGTTCTTATCCGGTAGATACCTCAAGAGGAATTCAACCCATAGCCGCTGTTGCTCCCGGTAGAACGACGTTGCCCTCGGAGACCCCCTCCATGCTCGTCGTGAGAGATCCATCACCAGCAACAGAACTCCCTTGGACTGAGGATTCGTCGTACGATCCCACAGCGCATCGATGACCACCTGGATGCCGACTCCAGCCGGGAAATTCTCAGGAGCGAACTGCGCACGAAGTCTGTTCTCCAAAATCGTCATCGCTCGGTCTTCGATGGCGCCTCGTCCGCCGAAGTAGTGAACCAACATGCGTTTGCTAATGCCAACTTCTCTCGCCAACTGATCCAGGCTCAGGTCGAGCGTTCCAGACCGAACGAAAGCGCCGAGACAGCTCTCGGCAAGGTCGGAAAGGTCCGTGGTCTCTCTGTTCGACACTTGATCTCTCCTATGTACCATGTGGTACATTATCTATCTATAGATGTACCGAACGGTACATCTAATCCTACATGGGAAAGGATACTCATGAAAACGCCAGACTCTATCTTCCTGTTCGTCCTCGGTTTTATAATCTGGATTCTTGGTTCAGTCTACTACGCCTATCGTGGCCCTTCCGTTCTCGAGACTACGAGCTTACGTTACTGGATCAGCTTTTTCATCTCGCCTCTTGTGAGCGCGGTCATCTGCATCGCTATTCTCAAACTGCGTCAGGTCCCACCCACCGCCTGGGCGTCTGGAATGCTCCTGCTCGCTATTCCTGGAATGATCGGAGAAGCAGTCGTCCTCTCTCATCTCTCGACATTCATGCCAAGGATTGACGCCTCATCGGGCGGCCGCTACGGCGCTTTTCTATTTGCTACATATGCGCTTGTGCTTGGAATCGCTGAGGTGGTCACGTTAAGGGCAACCCGGTAACAACGAAGCAGAGAATTGCTAACGCCCGCCTCACGGCCTATCCGGAAGTTGACTCAACTGTTGAGAACAGGCCAACGCGCTCATTGACCTATTCAGATTGATCGGTGTCATCGGCAAGTTGCCGTGTAACCGACTACCGAGAGAAGTTAATTCCCGGAGCTGAGCACAGGGAAACTATTTGGACGCGTAGCCGACTTTGCAGGCAGTTCGGATCAGTTCGCCGCGAAAGAAGTGATTGTGATTTTCATTACTTTCTTTTGTTACATGTTATTAAGGTCAGGTAGTGGCAGACTGAGTTTGGGTAGGGCTCGCCATGCTGGGATTTGACTGTGTGGGAATATTCACCTCGCTATGTGTCACAAGTGAGGCGCGTTTCCCGACGTCAAGTGGAAGCGCAACCAGCTTGCCTTCGGTGTCTATCTCGTTCGATTCAACATAGAACTTGATGAGGTTGGTGGCGCCGAAACTGGTTGTGATGGCGACATCCGCTGCGTCGCGACCGGTTGCGATGAGGATTCGGCCGAGGCGGGGGTAATTGTGGCGGGCATCGAGGTCGATCCACCGGCCGTCGAGGAAAACCTGATACCAGGCGCTAAAGTCGCCCACACCGCTGTAGGGTTGACCGATGTCCCCTATGTAGCCAGTCACATATCGGGCCGGCATATTCATGCAGCGGGTCAGGGTGATGGCGAGATGCTGAAAATCGCGGCAAACGCCGACTCGCTCGATGATCACGTCCGTGGATGTCTTGGTAGGCCGCGCGGCGTTGTAATTGAAGCTGATCTTTCCGTGGACCCAGTCACGGATGGCGACGGCGCACTCCCAACTGGCTTTGACGGATCCGAATAGACTCTGAGCGATGGCGCCGAATTGATCAACCTCGCAGTAACGGCTTGGAAGCAGAAACTGAAGAACCTCTGATGGGAGATCCTCGATGAGCATTTGCCGGGCGTCGGGGTAGAGAATATCCGGAACGGAGTCCGCCTCAATGATGTTTGAGCCCGACAGCCTGAGGTGGCCTGCTGGTGCTACGAAACGCGCGCAGCGGTTTCCGAACGAGTCGATGTAGTGGATGCTCGGGATAATGGTATTCGGTGGGTTAGGCACGCCGAGGGACTCGACGAGGAGATCATTGCCAGAGCGAAGGCGTGGTTCGAGGGATGGATGCAGGTGCAGAAGAGCGATCATCGCCGTCGGCGCGGGCAGCGGGTTGCCCGTTAGTGGCGCGTCGGCAAGAACATCGATGAGACCGGCAATGAGCTCGGCCATTCTCCACCTGCGTCCCTTTCTATCAAAACGTGACGCGAGTTAGGCTAAGCCGACAGCGCATGAGTACTAGACCAAGTCCTGACGAATTCTCCCAGCCGGTCCAGTGCCTCAGGGAGTTTGTCGGCAATGGCTGCGAAGCCAAGACGGAAATGCGAAGGTGCATCGAAGCAGTCTCCTGGCGCGAGCAGAATGCCCCGCTTTGCCGCCGCCTCGCAGAAGGCGTGGCTGTCTTCTCCGCTCACCAGCCAGGGAAACACAGTCATCCCTCCGCGGGGAGGAATCCAACCGATCGTCTCCTGATGCTCGGCCATGAAACGGCCAAGATGCTGAAGATTGTCACTGGCTGCTTTCTGCGTTCGCCCGAGCACAACATCGCGGTGGCGCATGGCGAGCTCCGCCAGAAATTCGCCGGCAGTATTGTTTGTAATGGAGAAATAAGCGCGCGCATTCCAGTATTCCTTGCGGCGTTTGTGATCATGCTCGATCATCCAGCCAGTCCGAATTCCCGACAGGGGAAATGCTTTGGAAAAATCATGAATAACTGTGGTGTGGGGCAGACAAGCGGCTGACGATGTTGCCTGTCCATGAAAGATAGGATGGTAGACTTCGTCGCTGACCAGTTGAATTCCACGGATTGACGTGAACTCGTGGAGGCTGTCCAATTGCGCATTGCTGATCGTGGAGCCGGTGGGGTTGTGCGGGCTGTTGAGCAGGATTAGTTTGGTATTCCGATCCGCGAGTTTCTTGATTTCCTCTACATCGAAGCGGAAGTCGTCTTCTTTTCGAAGTGCATAGTGGCGAGTCTCAAGCCGCAGCGACTGAGGCAACGCTGAAAAGGTGGTGAACCCTGGCTGGGGCAGGATGACGTTGGCCCCCGGCTCCGCGGCCAGCCACATGAGGATCAGCAGGGCCTCTGAGGCACCGGTAACGACCTGTACGGCGTCAGCATCTACGCCGTACATCTCGGCGATTGCGGTACGTAAACCATCTGCGCCTGCCGGCCGGCCGTAAACAACCTTCTGATTCAGGAAGCGTTCGCGCTCCTCATCATTGCCGAGACTCAGAATCTCGTTCAAGGTCCAGGATGGGCCTGTACTGGCGGCCAGATTGAATTCGATGCCATGTTCTTTGGCGTCGAGCCACTCGTCGAGTAGGAAGGGTTTCAGCTGCATATCTCGCCTCAAAAATTGGATCGACTGCTATTAGGTTGGCTTCAAAAGATTTTCACGCGTTTACCTGATCATCGCCGTTGGCCCTCAATGGCATTTAGAGGAACCGTCATTGTGGCCAGGCACAGGGCCGCTCAATGAACCCGAGAGCTCATCGAACACAACTCTTGAAAAGTTCCGTTCTTTCCACGACCAGGTTTTCAGAAGCGGCTAGGGGCAGATCCGAGATGACTCGTTGACCTGAATGGAAGTTTCGGTGAAGTTCAGCGAAGAAAATCGGCACTCTAATTTCAGCCGACTACCTTACAGCTTCGCCGAATTTTTCGCCGAATTGCGCACCATAGAGGCTCCAAATCGTCCACTCGGCGGGATCCTGAAAGCCGAGGGCCGCATCGTGGCTGCGGCCTACTATCAGAGGAGGGTCACGGCTTCGTCAAACCTGAGCATCAAGGAGACGAGCTGACTCGTGCCGTTGCTTGGCTCCAGAAATATTTGCAGGGAGCAGAGTGAGGTGAGGTTCAGGGTCGTTAGTGATAACTGCGCTCATTTATTGTGGCCGCGTGTTCCGAGACAGGACAGTTACGACCAAGTCAAGGTTGCCGGGCAGAAGAGACGCTTTTCTGATTGAGGAATCCATAATGGAATCTGACTGGTCCTAGGATCAATATGTGATTGTAGCGATGATCGTATCTGTGTATACCGCCGGTGTGCTGAACTGCGCGGCTCCCATCTGGCCGTATACGCCGTACATCACGGCAGCGCCGGTGCCCTGCGAGGAGAGGGTGTCAGTGCCAACGGTATTGCCCCAGTTCAGAGTGCGCGCGCTGTCTCGGAACAACACGTAATTCAGCGTGGCCGAAGCGGGACTGGTCATCTTCCTGGTCGTCACGGTCGCCCCGGTTGCCGTCCCGGCATTGAGGCCGATATTGAAGGCCGCAAGGTTGGTGCAGGTAACTGTTAACGCGGAAGTCGCGTTAATGAGAGCTCCCGTGTAATTGCCGAAGCTCAGGGCACTCGCCGAGATCGTGCAGTTGGCAACAACTGTTGCGGTGACGGTAAATGTGGTGGTAACCGTCGTCTGTAGCAAAGCTGCCACGCTGACAGTGATCGTATCGGTGTAGGTGCCCGGTGCGATAGTCTGCCCCGCCGCTGCCTGAGGATATATGTTGATCGTCTGGGCGCTAAGGATGCCCAGGCCGGACACGGTATCGACGCCGACAGTGTTACCCCAGTTGGTGGTCCTCGAGGCATTCTGGAACATCTGGTAACTCAGCGTGGCTGCGCCTGGAGCGGTCATCTTTCGGGTAGTTGTGGTCGCGCCGGCGCCCGTCCCGGCATTGAGGGCTACCGTATAGGAAAGTGAGAGTGGGCAAGTGACAGTCACAGGGGTAGCGCCAGGTGTCGACAGCGCGCCCGTATAGGTTCCGAAATTCATGCTGGCTGCCGAAACGGTGCAGGCGAGCTGCCCAGCTGCGAAAGGGGCAATCAGCGCGCATTGCATCAATGCGATCAGCCACCGTCTCCTCACGGCCTTTGCTCCTGACACCGTAGTGGTCCAATCGTCGGAATCTCACCCGGCATTGGTTTATAGTCGAACGCGACGCTGCAGCGTCGCCCATCAGGCCGCTCGACTGTAACTTCGTTGCGAGGACCAAGATCCTCAACATATGCGTCGCCGTCATAACCGACTGGGACAGCTACGCCGGAGGCCCACAACGTGGCGGTGCTGCCGACCGGCAGCGGCACGCCAACCTCATCGATTAGCGTCAACAGTGCGCCATGGCTGATTTTCACCGGGAACCGCAGGACTACGCCGGAGCGATCCTGGGGCCGCACCTCGCGTGTGGCGTTGTCAATCGTGGCGTCCGCCGGGACATCCGTGGGCTCAATGGCGATGTGATTCACATCGAAAGAACGCATATCCGGCACCAGCAGCCGTCCGGAGGAGTTGCTGCGTCCCACGTCACGATTTTCTTGAAGAACGCGCACGTGTGGCATGCCATTGGTATCAACTATGGCGAAGCTGTCATAGATGGTGTTCGACGGAAACAGGCTCCTGTCAACGAAGGAGAGCGCGCCCTGAGTTTCAATGCGTAGAGTCGTCTGCCCGCCGGTTTGATCGACACCGGCCGTTAGCAAGCCCCACGGCGACTTGTATTGCACTTGGGCGAATTCGTGAGGAATTTCGGGGGCCGAGACATAGGCTTGGTAACCCCAGTCGCCGATCAATGCTGCCGATTGTTGCACCTGCACCTGCCCCGAGCCATCCGACGCTCCGCTAATGCCGATTGAACTCCGCCTGGTAATCGGAATTGTCAGGCCAACCTGTAGACCGTTGCTGCTGCCGCTGCTGGCGAAGTCCTTGAAATCGCTGGCATAGATCGACATGTGGTGAATCTGGATCGAATAGTTGGCAGAGAAGATATGAGAACGCTGGGCCGGCGTGATGTCCCGAGCGATCGGGTTCGGGGAACTGTCCTGATCGAGGCCCGCGTAGGCGATCCCCACCGAGCCGAGACGCCTCAGCGACAGGCCGGCGTTGGCGTTGAGCTGTTTTCGTGGAATGGGGGCGCCATTCATAGCCGCGACATCCAGGTAGTTGTGACCAGCTACTGTCGCGGAGGCACCCAGGCTAAACACTCTGCCGATGCGTTGGGCGCCAGCGGAAAACTGAGCGCCAGGATGTCCTGTGCCGCCACTTGTAGCCATGGAGAAATTGAGCACGCCAAGATTGCCGACTTGCCCCACGCCGCCTGCACCCACCATGACTGTGCCTGGAGTGCCTTCGACGCTGCCCTCGACAGTGAACTTCGGAGTTAGACCACGTCGATAGAGGGCGCTGCCCGCGATCCTTCCATAGTCGTTGCTGACCGAGCCCCAGTTGCGGCGTACCAGGCCAGCTTGCGCAGCGAAGGTCTGCAGACCTGGGGCCAAAAGCGCGGAACTGGCGTAGAAAGGTTGGGTCACGCTCACCTGCTGACCCAGCGCATTGGTAACGGTCATTGAAATTGTGCCTGCCCCAGTGACCACAGGGAGCTGCGGAATCTCGAAGGGGCCGGCGTCGATCTGACGCGAGATCACCAGGTTGCCGTCCGCCAACACGTCCAGCGCCGAGGGGACTGCCACAGAACCGCTGACCGAGGGTAATGGAAACGTCACCAGATCGGGGCGCATGCTGAAATCCGAACGAACCTGCACGCCCTCGAGATGAATCGGCCGGGTCCAGGCAAGGCTACTCGTGATGAAGTCGCCCAGACTATAGCGCCGCAGCGTATTGACGTCGGCAAACTCATAGGTCGAATCGAGACGTATCGCGGTGTTTGTGCCTGAACCGCTCGCAGTTGCGCCTGCATAGGCGAGCCATCCTGAGCTCACGATACCCCAGGGCGAGAACGCCACCAGGTCCAGCGATCCGCTGCCGCCAGTTTGGCCGCCGGCGGATGTGCCGACGATGTCGTAGTTGAGCGTTACGCCGGACCCACTCTCGATCACACGACGATCAGTCGGCCCTTCTCTGTCATCGATCTGCAATAGCGTCGGCAAGAGGCTGTTGTCGACGGCTGTTACGCGCAGTTCTTGGCTTTTTTCATCGATACTCCAGGTCAGTCCTGGCAGGTCAGACAACCTGATCATGTCGTCGGATTCCGCAGCCTGAGATTCAGGACGACCGAAATTGAGAAAAGTTGGAATCTGGAAGCCCAGATCGCGGAGCTCGCTGCGCTTGGCCATCAACTCGGTGCCGCGCATGGTGAACTCGCCGATCTTGCCGATGGAACGGCCGTTAACCTGAACATCCAGGAGCAGCGGCTGGTCGATGGCTGAGGCCGGACGCGGGATTATGGTCAGCACAAGGGCCAAGATACCCACATATCGGAGCCATTTGGCAGCCGCTTGTCCTTGCTTATGTCCAAAATCATGGACCGGTAGCAACGGGAACCTGCCGTTCGATGGCACCGACATCCGCGCGTGCTGTCAATCGTAGGGTTTCGCTTAGCAGCGGCATAGAGCCCTGCGTGGCAATGAGCCAGCGTCGGGTTGCACCAGCGAGAATGTATGGCGATGCGTTGGAATTTGTGGTCAACTTGCGGCCATCGCTAGTTTTCAGAACGATGTCGCGAATTGCGTCGTGGCGGCCACCGTCATTGAGCGCAACGAGATACGCCTCACCAGCTCTGTATTCGATGTGAAATTGCACATGGGAAGCCGCACGCGCCGTGGGCTGAGCAAAGATCGGAATAGACATGCGCAGTACCACCCGTACGATCCCTGGCGCAGCCGGCGGCGGGATCTGGTCGAGGAGGATGCGATAGGTCGCCTCTCGTCCTTGCGGAGGTTGACGTAGAATGAGGCGTACAACTTGGGACGCCCCTGGAGCGATCGAAGTAAGCGGCGGACTCACGATCACCGCATCTGAGGTCGCGAGCTGGTCATCGCCAGTTTGTTGATTCCAAGCGTAAGCGCGGATCTGGATGGAGGTTTCGCTGTCCCCCCGGTTGATCACAGTCAGGGTAGTGGCCCTCTGTTCCGGCGCCATTTGCAGGCTGACGGGGATGACCATCAACGACTGTGATCGGGCCACCCCACCCGCGAGAAGAACAATGAGGACCGGGACGATAAGAGCTGGAACGAGCCTGACTGCCGCTACGATGCGTGGGTACGCGCTCTTGGCGGTTTTGGCCGCTGTCCGAGCCATCGGTTAGTACGTGACGGTGGCGGTGATCGTATCCGAGTATGCGCCTGGCGCAACATACTGGGATGCGGCAGCCTGTCCGTATACGGTGAGGGCTTGGGCAGAACCGTTGCCGGTCCCGGTTACGGTATCCGTGCCGATCGTCTGCCCCCAGTTAACGGTCCGCGCGGAATCTGAGAACAGTGCGTAGCCGAGCAAAGCCGCGGCAGGGCCGGTCATGCTGCGACTGGTCACGGTGGCGCTTGTCGCCAACCCTGCATTAAGACCAACGTTGTATGGTGTTGTGTTGGTACAGGTAACGGAGACGGCAGATGTGGAGGTCGCCACCGCGCCCGTATAGGTTCCGAACGCCATGGCAGTGGCGGAGACCAGGCAGGTGGCCTGAACCGTGGCGTTGACGCCGAAGGTGGTAGTGGCCGTTGCGGCAAGGGCAGGTCTTGAAGCTAGACCTAGCACCATCGAGACCAGAGCCACGGCGGGCAATGCGAATTTCATAGAATTTGAGCGGGTCACGGGGTAACTCCAGGGAAAGGTGGATATGTTAGGAGGAAGCGACGATCATTCTGGCTTCATTGGTGTGGACGTCATCAGTTAGTAAGTGACGGTGGCGGTAATAGTATCCGCGTAAGCGCCGGGCGCAACATACTGCGCTGCAAGGACCTGGCCATAGACGGTGATCGGCTGAGCAGCTCCGTTGCCAGTTCCGGTCACAGTATCGGTACCGATGGTCTGACCCCAGTTGGTGGTATGCCCCGCGTTCTGGAACAGTCCATAACCTAGCAAGGCCGAGGCGGGACCGACCATGCTGCGGGTGGTCACGGTGGCACCTGTCGCCAACCCTGCACTGAGGCCAACATTGTATGGTGTGGTGTTGGTACAGGTGACGGAGAGGGCGGAGGTAGAGGTCGCTAACGCTCCCGTGTAGTTTCCAAATGCCATGGCAGTGGCGGAGACCAAGCAGGTGGCCTGAACGGTCGCGGTGATGGCAAATGTGGTGGTGGTAGTTGCCGCAATGGCAGGCAATGGAGCCAGGCCCCACGTCAGAAAGCTTAATGCTACGGCTGGCAGTGCAGATTTGAAAGCATTTACGAGTTTCACGGGGATGACTCCAGAGTTATTGGGTTCGACTTCGCGCCACAACTTCGCCGTTGGACAGAACTCCACCGGCGCCTCGTGAAGTACGAAGCGGTTAGAAAGATGGATTGTCAGAAGAGGGAAACTTCAGGGCTAGGCTCAAAACTGGCAATTCGCGGTTGAATCTAATTCAGATAGTATCACGTTGGTAACCATTACTTTTGGCACTTTAGTGTGATTTAGGTAGAACTGAACAGCGAATTGATAAGTAAGCCTTCGAACAACACTAACTTGCTCTCCCCAAAGACCGGATCTGGGGCATAGGCTCGGGGCCATTCAAAGAATGCAGGAAGACGCTCTTTGCCCGCTTGGGGCAAGGAACACATCTGACGGACAGACAGTTCACTAAATCCTTAGGTCGACTTGGGTTGACGCGTACCGGTACCTATTGAAAGATGCTCGATTATACCGCTCCAATCAATGGGCCTCACTTCCGAGGGTCGGGTCTGTTGACCCGATGTTGCTGCCGAAGCTTTTGACTGATCTCGAGCAAAAGCCAGCTCATTCTAGCGCGGGAAGATAAGTACCGGGCAATCGGCTTATCGTCATTTATGACTTAATTTGAGCCAAAAGTCCACCCATCTCTGGGTTCATCCTCGTCTTGTCAGATCTGGCCCGGATCACTATACCTCTGGCCCACAAGAAGATTTGCTTCAATATCATTACTGCTGGCCATGCCCCTCTCCTGCATGCTCTGGGAAGACATACTACTTCTCTGCTCACGTGTCAGCTGGAACCAGCCTTGGATGCACCGCTGATTTGGGCCTTCAACCAGTAAACGAGAAAAAGGCAAGATGCTTCGAGAGGCCCATCCCGAAAACAGGGCGAAACGGAAGCACTAGATTGACAGAGGGAAGTCTCGCTTTGCGACGGGAGCGCCCACGGTCCGGTTCCTTTCGGGCGGAAAACATCCTTCGCCACGGCGACGGCAGAAATTGCGTTTGCCCATCTCGAGTAGAACGCAAGATGAGTGATGATCTCCGAGAGTTCAGCCGGCTTCACGACATTGTCCAACGCCAACAAGAAGCAAAGTGGCATCTCAATGGTCTGAATATGGGCTATGAGTGCTGTGACCGTCACAACGCTGCGGCAACGCGGCGAAAGCTCCGTCGCTTCGAGAGGCCCTCCAAATGCGGCCCCTTCGTGTAGTGCTCCAGGGCGGGACGGCGTGCAGATCCTCGTAGGTCAGCATCAGTTCTGCTGGATCCGGCTTGAGTAGATCGATGGTCAAGCGTTACAAACTAACCGGTTCGCACGGCCTTCGGGCGTCCAGCCTTCTTGTGTGTGGCTAGTGAGCCAGTATCAAGCGTTGGCGTGGATGCATTCTGTTCGGGCAGCCGATCCTGTAGAAGCACATTCAGAAGTGACTTGTTAACGTGTATCCTGCCATTATAGCTTTTGTAGTCGATATAGCCCAACCTTCGAAAGCGATTCATAAAGAAACTCACGCGGGAGCGCGTTGTACCGATCATCTCGGCAAGCGTTTCCTGAGTAACCTTGGGAATCAATGGAACCAAAGTATGAGGTTCATCGACTCTTCCGAATTCAGCTATTAGGATCAGGGCGCGGGCCAGACGCTTCTCGCTTGAATTGAAGAGCTGATCGATAAGATCAGCCTGTGTCCGCAAACTGCGGGACACCATAAACTTGAAGAAGCAATTTGAAAAAGCGAGCTCTGTTCGCAAAAGGCGAAGCACCTCCAACAGCTCTATTTTCAAAGCCACACAAGCTGTAATGGCAACTGCGCGGGACATTCGCACCGTGTTTATTCCAGCAAGCACCTCTTCGCCTATAAAATCTCCTGCGGTGAGAAGAGTAACGGTAGCTTCTTTGCCCGTTTTCGAAACCACTGAGAGGCGGACTCGGCCACTTTGAAGATACAGTACAAAGTCAGCAATCGTTCCCTGAGCGAAGAGCGTTTCCTTGGGCCTGAAGCTAACAATCCTTCGTCCGACGCCTGTATTTGCGAGATAGGCTCTTAGATCGAATTCAGGTCTTTCCTGAAGTTCAACCATAACTAACTCCTCTCCGGTCTCCCGCTCAACCGTATTCGCGACTTCTATAACCCTACTGGCACAGTGTACTATGTCCGATACCGGACATTAGCAGAAGGTTGCTTTTGTTGGCCTCAGCAGCCCACGAGCAGGAGATGACTTTGAATCGGCGGATGGGTACTGCTCGTGTAATGATCGCGGCTTGAGAGTTAGGCAATAGACGTCGCCCTCTGTGTCCCTAGACCTTCGGCGCCCCATGCATGCCAGTAAGTCAAGCCGATGCCCGTGCTGCGCCAGAACCTGGAAATGATGGCCCAGTTCCCATGCTTGTTCTAGCAAACTCACCGATTACCCTGCTATCGGGCCGAAACTGCCACACAGTAGCCCAGTCCCAAAGAGTTTAGCCGCTTGCTCAGCCGCAAGTGGAGGGCTGAAGTAATATCCCTGGCCCTCGTTGCAACCGTGGCGTTGGAGAAAGTCTAATTGAGCGCGGAGTTCCACTCCTTCCGCAATTACCCGTTGATTCAAACCTCTGCCGATATCGATCATCGCACTGACAAATGTAGTGTCTGCGGAATTCGGCGTAATTTCATGGACGAATGATTTATCGACTTTGAGTGCATCCATCGGGAAACGTCGCAGATAGGTGAAACTGGAAAAGCCTGTGCCAAAGTCGTCGCAGATGACCGGTGCGCTCATCAAACGTCACCGCAACGCCTTACACGGACTCCGGAGGCTTACAA
>Ga0206974_1062_pt1 | contig 22674 bp, 25 predicted proteins | sample Alteio_BWOrgHeat_84_FD_152920 | JGI IMG/M metagenome (GOLD analysis project Ga0206974, IMG submission 152920) | Enriched cells from forest soil in Barre Woods Harvard Forest LTER site, Petersham, Massachusetts, United States -... | ecosystem: Environmental > Terrestrial > Soil > Temperate forest >... | reverse complement strand
GGCCGCGCTCGCCTCGCTGTCAACGCTTCCGGTTCTAGCCAAGGCGGGTGATCCGCCGGCCCCCCGTGCCCGCCAAGTTCCGCCGCGATCGCTTCCCGTGCCTGACACAATTAGCGACGTCATGCGACCGGTCGTTGGGGCGCCCCTTCCGGCGCACTGGGACGAGGTACCGCAAACACCTGCGACCTGGCGTCAGCTGGCCGCGACTGTCGGCGACCATAGCGGCCCGACCCTGCAGCGCATCCAGAACGAGTTGCGGGTGAGCGTGGCGAGCGACACACTCGGCGGCGTGCCGGTCTTCGTGTCGACACCACTGCAGATGCCATTACGGAATGCCGGCCGCACGCTCCTGCATTTGCATGGCGGCGGCTATGTACTCTTCCCCGGCTTGGTCGGGGCGGGCGAAGGCATGATGATGGCAGGATATAGCCGCTGCAAGGTCGTCTCGGTCGACTACCGCATGGCGCCCGACCATCCCTTTCCCGCGGCCCTTGACGATGCCGAGGCCGCATGGCGTGCCCTGGCCGCCCGGCAGGATCCCCGGACAATGGCAGTGTTCGGCACCTCCGCCGGCGGCGGCCTTGCGCTTTCTCTACTGCTGCGCCTGCGGGGACAGGCCATGCCTCTGCCGGCGGCCGCGGGTCTCGGCAGCCCCTGGGCCGATCTCACCGGCGATGGTGATACCATCAACGCCAATGCCTATGTCGACAATGCTATCGTCTCGCTCTCGGGCTGGGTCGGCGCGGCCGCGAAGCTTTATGCCGGCTCGGCTAGCCTGAGCGATCCGCTGGTCTCTCCCATCTTCGGCGATCTTGCTGGCCTGCCGCCCGCGATCCTCACCTCAGGTACGCGGGATCTCCTGCTCAGCGATACCGTGCGGGTCCATCGCAAGCTGCGGCAGGCGGGAGTCGAGGCAGCGTTGCAAGTCTTCGAGGCGCAGAGCCACGCCCAATTTCTTACGCCCTTCGCGCCGGAGACGGCGGAGGCTTTCGGCGAGATCGGTGCCTTTTTCGATCGCCACCTACAGACCTGAAGCGATGGCGGAGCGCGGACAGCTCATCGGCATAATCGCCACGCTCCTCTTTCGCAGCAGCTGCGCCAGGCGGGCCACCCGTATCGGGGTCAAGGGCTTAACAACAGCGTGGCCCTTCTCCAAATGAGGATGATAGCGCGCCAATACGTGATAATTGGCGCGATCTGGCTAGCGCTGGGTGTCGCTATAATTTGGGAAAGCGTTACTGATCAGGTCCCCGCCGGAAACGAGGGCCCGACACTGACTTCTTGATTTGTCCCAATCACACGTCGTTCGCGTTCGGTCACTGCCTTAATGACGTGTTTATAGACCGCGCCATGTTTCTGACAGTCGCGCCAATATTTTTCATCGGCGTCCTCGTCTGGTCGTTTGGCGGTTTAAGGCCCAGAGGGGATTAGTGAATGGCCTTCCACCTTCCAAGTTCGCAGCCTAGGCAAGTGATGGTGGTCGCTGCGCTGTGGAACAGCGCGAGTCGTCGGTCTGACGTGGTCATGGCACGACGATCAGCATTACATAAGCCACGAAGATCACGAGATGGGAAAGGCCCGTTAGAATTGTCGTGCGGCCTGTCCCGAAGCTTACAACGCTCATGGTGAGGGCGAGGAGAAGCAACACGGTGTCACCTGAGTTGAGGCCGAGCGTTAGGGGATGCTGCGTTATCAGGCTTGCCGCGGCGACGGCAGGAATGGTCATCCCGATGGTGGCGCACGCGGAGCCCAAGGCGACGTTCAGGCCGCGTTGGAGTTCGTTGCGGAGCGCGGCCTTGATCGCTGAGATGGCCTCCGGCATGAGGATGACTGTGGCGAGCAGAGCGCCGACGATTGCATCCGATTGTGCGACCTGCAGATAGGCAAGTCCGTCTTCGACGCCGGCCGCGACCTGTTCGGTCAAGAGGACAATGCCACCAAGTCCGACGAACAGGAACAAAAAGTGCCTTGCCAGGCTACCGGAAGTAGCACGGGGCCCCGCCGCGGCGTGGAGGGAAGGGCGCTCGTCGGCGAAATCATCCTTCTGTCCGTAGCTCTGAGCGAAGACAAAGCCCGCGTAAAACAGCACGGAGAGCAGGCTGACGAAGGCGAGCTGCACCGGAGAGAAGGTTCCAGGACCGGTAGTGAGCGTAAAATTGGGTAGGACCATAGTCAGCACCGTCAGCCCGATCAGCACCGAAAGATAGGCGCTGGTGCCCTGGCGCTTGATGTCCTGGCGGCTGTGCCGCCAGCCGCCGACCGTTAGGCAGATGCCGACGATCCCGGTGCAGACGATCATCACGGTTGAAAACACAGATTCACGCGCCAGCGTCGGGTTGTTCGCGCCGTGAAGCATCATCGATACAATGACCGAGACCTCGATAGTGGTGACCGCAAAGGTCAGCACGAGGGTGCCATAGGGTTCGCGAACCCGATGGGCGATCGCCTCCGCATGATTGAGAGTCGCGAAGACCGTCGACAGCACGATAACGATGGACAGCCCATCGATGGCCACCAAGGCCGGGGAGCCTGTACCTTCGATCGGGACGATACCGACACGAAAGACGAGGGCGAGCAGGAAACTGGCAGGCGGCAGCACGTAGGAAAACAGGGCCGTCCGGACAGAAGCGGTTGCTGACATCTTCGACCTCGTTATTGACGGGATACGTCTTCTATTTGGACAGTGGCTTCAGCGGTCGCGAGGAGTGCGCGACCGATGATTGTGAGGTTACGCCTACGGGAATAATGTGCTGGCCCAGAGAGCATGTGCCATTCTCAATCAATTGGCGCGAAGTTTCGATCGGCGCCATTGTGTTTGTGCTTATCCTGCCCGACCTCAAGGGCAAGGCGTCCGACTCTGCCGGCAAGGTGATCTATTCCAAGGAGCTCGATGCGAACTTGGTCGTCTTAATCCCGGCGAGATATTCCTTGCGCCGGAAAAGCAAGCAAACCTGAACGAATTGTTTGCCGCAGTAGCATCAATTATTGACCACTGATCTGTTCCGTCGTGGCATGCATCATGCCCCTAGGGAGGTTGCTGTGACCAAAGTCTTGCGGTCCTGGGCCGGAGAGGGAAGCACGGTGCTTCGGGTCGATTCCATGCAGGCCCAGATGATGGCGATCAAATCTGGAAGTGGTCTCGGTGTCCTGCCCCGCACCGTGGCTGCCGGCGAAGCAGGCTTGAAATTGGTGATGCCCGCTCTGTGCCGGCACGACGAGCCCATTTGGCTCGTCGTGCACGAGGACATTCGACACGCTCGGCGTGTTCGGGCCGTCTGTGAATTCCTCGAGGCAATAATCGAGGTAATCGCACCTGCACTGGCAACACTGATCCTGGGATAGTTGAGAATGACGGCCGACAACCACCTACCGTATATCCGTGCCCCTTTAATGTTCAGGGCATCAGATCACCGAAGCCGGCTTGGCCATCGGGGTGGATACCCCAATCTCAGCGGAGCAAGTCAGGCGGACCTTCGGGTCCCTCATATTCCGCCGCCCACTGTCGGTGCTTCCCAAGAACATCATCGCCGTCAGTGAGGATGCGACAGTCTGGTGAAGAGGTCTGAGTAGCAACGGAACAAAAAACCTACACAAGGCCTGCAATCTCTGCTTATGACGTCATGGAGGAAGCGGACAACCAAGGCAGCGGCAGCACTGGCATGATTTTCTCCGTCCTCGCAGCCGCACCCACTCGGCGGCCTCAGATCGACTGCAGAAGTGCCGGTCCCGCCAGTTCCAGCCTCAATCTACCGCGACCGGTTCGTCGCAACTTGATCGGCGCTGCCTTTTCCTCGAGCCGCCGCCGGAGCAGGAGCAATCGGGTCTCCAGGTTGTCTTTGAAATCGGGGAGGCGCAATTCGTCCGACAGCCGCATCTCACGATTGGTGAAGTCTGCCCGCCCCTCGCGCAGATGGAGCGCAAGGAGATGCACGAGAAGGCGACCTGGCACACCCTTGATTAAATATTCGTTGTCGATGAACACGCTGTCGTCATAGGTGTGATGAACGACGGCGAAGGGCCGCCCCGCCAAGGCGCCATTGCCTTGCGAGGTGACAAGCGATTGCTCGTTGCCGATTGTGTTTTCGGCGAGCGCCAAAGCTGCCGCCGTCTGGCTTGCGACGATCGAGAGCGCAGCCTCGACCTCTTTCGAAAAGGCGAGCCGCTGCACGCTTTCGAGAAACAGGACGCCCCGCAAGGTGCCCCCAGCAACCATCGGCAGCGCTATCTGGCTCATGGCGTCGGGCATGCCTGGAAGAGCGATGGTACGTGTACGGTTTTCGTCAGCGGCCGAGGCGCGGATCGCCGAGCCGAACCGGCGGATGCGGCTCATATCGTTGATGCGAACGACGCAACGCTCGGCCGCGGCAGTCCCGATCACGGCATCGCCAAGCGCCACTTCCGAACCGATGCCGGTCCACGCGTAGCCGCGACTGCCCAAGGTAATCAGACGCTCGCCCATCGGTTCCTTCAGCAACAGCATCGTGTGACGGTAGCCGAAGCCATCGCGCAGACCGTCGAGCACCGCATCGACGATCGCGCCGATCTCGCCTTCTTCGGCGATCCGGCCCGCGAGCGTTGCGGCGGCTGCAAGATGCAGGCTCGCTGTCGGCGACGTGCTGACGGTCGCAGCCGCTGGCGAGCGGACCGCATGCACCGACACCACGCGATAGATATCGACGCCGCGCAGCCGCATGACGTCTTCCATGCCGAGCTGCACGCTGCTGGCGCGAAGCTGGGCCGCCATGGCATCGAACAGCGCGCCGCTGCCGAGCGAGCGCTCGAAGCTCACGGCCAACCGGTACTGCTCGCCGTCACGCGGGTCGACGAGCAGAACCGCGGCATGATTATTCGCCCGGACGTTGGCGGCCGTCTTCGAAAAGAACTGGTTCGACAACGCCACATGCTCATCGTCAACGAGGACGACATGCGACAGGTAGGAGATGTTCGGCACGCCGTCTTGCGATGCGGTGGCGATGATCGAGGGGATGACGCCATCGAAACAAGCGTAGAGATCGCGCAGGCCAAGGCTCATCGCGACGCCTCGAGCATGCGGCCGGCCTTCTCGCCTGGAGTCTGGACGAAGATCATCTCGACGGCGAGGCGCAGGACCATGGGCTCCCGGTCCACGAGCCAGGGTAGCGTGACCTGGCGATCGAGACCGTGCGCGACGAGGGTCGTGGTCATCGCCTCGATATAATGCTGTGCTCTCGCCCGATGCGTGGCAGACGCGGTTATGGGCGCGGCGCGGCCCTTCACCTGGTAGGAGACATAGTCGGAGGGCCGAGCAAAGGTAGCGGCAAGCCGGCCATTGCGACGAACGTTGGCGATCGTATCCGGCCATTGCCAACCAGAAACGACGAGGTCGACACGCCCTCGTGCCGGCTCGACGATGGCGCCCACCGCCCGGGCGATCTGCGGCAGCAGTGAATCATCGCCGGTGCCCAGAATAATCATCACCGCGCTTTCCATGAAGGCGGCGAGTTCCGTATCGATCAGCATCCGGTCGACCCGTCCATGCGCCGAACTTAGCAACCTTTTAGGAAAGGGGCGAGGCATTTAGGCACCATTTAGGAACGGCGGGTCGCAGAAGGGCGCAGAGTTTCGGCTCACCTTGAGGAGGACGTGCGCCATGAATGCTTCGCCCCAGCCAACCCGGATGCCCAAGCAGGCGGTCGCCGTCATCGGCGCCGGCCAGGCTGGCCTCGTGACCGCCCGCTATCTGAAGAAACACGGCTTCGAACCGGTCATCTTCGACGCCGCCTCGACCGTCGGCGGACAGTGGAATGTGGCTTCGCCATCGAGTGCCATCTGGCCTGGAATGCGCACGAACACCAGCCGCATCCTGACCGCTTTCAGCGATCTCGATCACGAACCGACGACGAGCATCTATCCTAGCCAGACCGATATGCTGGCCTATCTCGCGCGCTATGCCGAGACGACGGGTCTTCGTCCCCATCTTCGTCTGTCGACGCTCGTCGAGGCTGTGGAGCCCGCGCCAGAGGCGGGCTGGCTCGTCCGCTCACGCAATAGCGAAGCCGTGTCATCGGAAGTCTTTGAGCGTGTCGTGGTGGCGACCGGCTATTGCAGGACGCCCGACCTGCCGGCGATCGCGGGTCTGGCGAGTTTCGCTGGAAGCGGCGGCGCCATCCACAGCTCCCGCTACAAGGGGGCGGAGACCTATCGCGGTCGCTCCGTGCTCGTTGCCGGCTGCTCGATCAGCGCGCTCGAGATCGCTAGCGAGCTCGCAGCTGCAGGCGTGAACATTGCCGTCGCCATGCGCCGCCAACGCTATGTGCTGCAAAAGCTCCTTGCGGGCGTCCCGACGGATCACGTCGCCTTCACACGCTTTGCCGCGCAGGCCGGCCGGACTTTGCCGCCCGAAGCGATCGCCGCGGCGATGAAGCAGATGGTGGTGGCAACTTCCGGTAGCCCCGAACAATTCGGCGCGCCCAAGCCCGACGACAACATCTTCGCCGCCGGCTTGACGCAATCGCAGAACTACCTCGCCCTGGTGGCGGAAGGGCGCATAGCGCCACGGCCATGGATCGAGGCGATCGACGGCCCTACGGTCTGCTTTGCTGATGGATCGAGCCAAGATTTCGACGCCATTATCCTCGGCACCGGCTTCAAGCTTTCGCTGCCGTTCATCGAGGGCGCGGCTGCGGCAAGCCTGGGTCTCGACGCGGGTGGCATCGACCTCTACGATCACACGCTGCACCACGACCTCGACGGGCTGGGTTTCATCGGGCTCTACTCCCTTATCGGACCCTATTTCCCCGTGCTCGAATTGCAGGCACGCTGGCTCGCTTATCTCTGGGCCGGGCTTCGTCCGATGCCCTCGGTCGAGATCATGCAGGAGGGCGTCGCAGCTGCGCGGGCGCGCCGTGCCGGCCCCCGCGATATTCCCATGCATGCGCTGGCCGTGCTCTTTGCCAGCCGTGCGGGCGTCGAGCCACGTCCGGCGGACTGGCCGGCGCTCGAACGCGCCCTGTGGTTTGGCCCCCTATCGCCAGCCTCGTTCCGCCTGATCGGCCCCGATACCCACCCCAACGCAGAGGCGCGCACAGTCGCAGCCGCCCTCGCCTTTAACGCGATCACGAGCGACGTGCTCACCAGCGAGGAGGCGGCTCGTCTGAGAGCCGTGTTGCCAGCACCGCACGTCGAGGCCGCGTGAGCGGACCTGACCATGCCCCTCATCGAGGCTCGGGACTCTTGTTCTGCGCCCACATGATGTCAAAGTGCTTCTATCCGTGGTGAGGCCGATGGCGTGAATTTGGACGAAGAAGAGATGCCGGCGCAGGGGCGGGATGCCGCCTGCACTTGACTCCGAGCAGCTGGATCAAATCAAGGCAGCGTTGGCGGGTGGGGGAAGTAAAGCCTCCGTTTGCCGAACTTTCAAAGTTGCCCGCTCTACGTTGATTGATAGCCTTGCCCAGGATGCACTGAGCCGATGAGCAACGAAACATTCGCGAGCGTGTGGGATGCCATTGAATACACACCCGCCGAGGCTGAGAACATGAAGCTGCGCTCAACGCTGATGACGGACGATTTTAAGACGCGGTCCCTGCCGCCATGGATCGATGAAATCGACGAAGGCGGATACGAGGCAGTACCTCTGCCGCCCGCGATGATCGTTGAACCTCTCCGGCTCCGGATCCCGCCCGCTCGCGAAGAGGACAAATGGGGCCGCTGCCAGGAACGGCTTCGCGCCAACAGCGTCATGAAACGCATGCCCGATTTCTGGATTCCCCGGCCCTCCGGGAGCAAGAATGGACGATTATGATGATGATGAAATCGTAGACCTATCCGACATCGCCGAGCCTTATGATGACGAGTACGCAGCCCGGCGGATCCCCGCGATCGACCTGATCGAGGAGCATAAGCCGCCGCCGCCGCCGACGGGCCAAGAGGAAGGGTGGGGCGAGTTGAGGAATGGATGAGGATCGGCCCGCGCATGATCCGGATGCCCGATTTTTGGATTCCGTTGCGGTTTCGCTTTCCACCCGAGCACTGATCCATTGTCAAAAATCCGCGTCACAAAATCCACATCCGTCCGATTTTTTGACGCTGTCCTTTCAATCACGCCACCAAAGTGCTACTTGAGTAGCACTCATCAAAGATGATGCGAGGAAAATCATGAGCATGACTGTCAAGCTCCGTCGTCAGGGCGGCGCCGCCATTATGACTGTGCCTGCCAACATCGTGCAGGCCATGCACTTGTCGACCGGCGTCGAGCTCGCGCTCGAATTCACCGGCGCCGAGTTCGTCGTGCGACCGGCCAAACCTGCCAAGAAGCCGTTGCCACGCCGCACCCTGGCCGAGCTCCTGGTCGGCTCCGAGTACGCTGCCGAGGTCATGGCCGAAACCAGCTGGGCGCTCGAAGGCGATCCCGTCGGTCGAGAAGTCGCCTGATGGTTCGGTCTAACGTACCCAACCAGGGCGATGTCTATTCGATCGACCCCAATCCTACAGCCGGCCGCGAGATCCGCGATCGGCATTTTTTCGTCATCATCACGCCTTGGGCCATCAACGCTCTCGGTGTCTGCATGGCCGTGCCGGTCACGACCGGAGGCGACCACGCCCGCAAAATGGGGATCGCCTACCCGATCATGGGGCACCAGACGACAGGCGTTGCTATCTGCAACCAGGTCCGGTCCTTCGACATCGCCGCTCGCGTCCAAGCAGGCACGGCTCGCTATCGCGAAACACTCGACGAGGAGACTACCCGGCAGATCGCCGGAACCGTGATCAGCATCATCGACCCGCAATAGCGAAGACGTTTTCCCGGAAGAAGTGGGCAGATATGACAGGGTGGTGGTTTCTGGTTAAGCGCGCCGATGAAACAATCGGGAGCTGTGTCGGCGGACATCTAGCCGTGAGAATCAGAACTGAGCGATATCAACGAGTTAAGCGAAAACAGGTAATTTGAGAAAGTCCATTTAATCTGAGAAAGAGCTTCGCTAAGGTCATCTTATCTGAGAATCGGGACACCCCACGTATTTGGGTCCGCCGTGTAAAAATGCTGGGCCGAAAGGATGCCGCGTCATCAACTCTCCGGAGCCTTAATCAAGGCCAAGAAGCCAGTTTAAGACGCAACATTGTCGGTAAGCTTTCTCAACACTGTGCCGATCGAATTCTCAAATATACAGGATATCTGAGAAGACGCTCGCTTACAGATTCTCAGATTTGATGGGTTTTTCGCGACATCACTTCGGGATTCTCGCGGCTAGATGTCCTCTGACACAGGCTCATCTGCGACGCTGATCAGCTGACGAGAGCCGAAATAGCCTATTTGCCTGGCAGCCGAGTTACTTCGCTGGAGCCGGTGAAAAGAACCGTCTCATTAGCAAATCAGGGTCCACTATCTTGCAACTGAGTCCTGTTGTCGACGTGGCCCGCACCGCGCAGGCTCGCCTGCCCCGGGGGGAGCTGGCTTATACATTGCGTACGTTAGACGAAGCGAAAAGGCTCTACGAAGTGGCGCGCGCTGGGGCTCGTATTGCGATCATCGGAGGGTTGGGAAAGGGAAAACTCAATGATCCAGGCATACAAGGCCTCGATGGTCGCATTCAAACCTAACTAAAGCGTCGGCGGTTAATGAGCGTTTGAGAGGGCACCTATGCAGTATGGTACCGAAGAGCGGAGTTTAAGGCGCTCAAGTTCGCTCGGCCCAAAGACCCCTGCCGTCTTCCGCATCAATAAGCTGACCATTAGGGTTTCGCCTACCGTCGCTCAGCGCGAAGGCTGCGAGGATGGTTTTCTCCATGCCGTCGATTGCCTCTCCGGTGGCCAGCGGATTGCGATGCAGTACGACATTCGAAGAATCGATGTCGCCGAAGCCGTCCGCGGACGTCAGTTCGCGGCAGTCGATGGGAATATTGCTGCGAGAGATTGGCGCGATGGCCAAGCCGGAGGTGACGGCTAGTTCCAGGCCACCAGCGGTGTCGCTGGTATAGGCGACACGGTATTCGAGACCGCGTCGCTGCAGTGATTTGATCGCAAAGTCGCGGCACCAGCCGTCACGGCTATAAAGCGCAATCGGAACGGGCCGCTCTTCGTGCATGTGGTGCCGTATCGATGTCACCCACACTGTTGGGTCATGCCTCAGCACCTTACCAGCGGAAAGGCCTTCCCATTCGAACACCACGGCAAGGTCGAGCTCGTCGGCCGCCAAGGCCTTCATCTGCGAGGCCGAATGGGCATAGCGCACCGTGACTTCCACGCGTGGATGGCGCTTGGCGAATTCACCGAGTCCGCGCGACAAGATCGGACGGCCATATTCGGCGGGGATGCCGATGCGCACCAGGCCTCCTATCGGCGGCGCCCACATCGATGCCGCCGTTTCGTCTAAAAGCGAAACGATCCGACGGGCATTGGCGAGGAGTTCTCCACCGCGGCGCGTTAACGTCACGCCGCGCGAGCCGCGTTCGAACAAACTGCCACCGATAATGGCCTCCAACTTCTTCATCTGCATGGAAACCGCAGATTGGGTACGTCCGGCGCGCTCTGCAGCCCTCGTGAAATTTCCAGTTTCGGCAACAGCCACAAAGCTGCGCAGAAGATCGCTCTCTAGGGTGGGCTTCATAATTCGTCATAAGAAATTTTGAGGTCTGGCATCATTTCAATTCGTTTGCGCGATGTCAAATGGAGCGGGATAGTTGCGTGACACATTGGATATGCGGCTGCGAGATTTGGCCGACCACTAGTGAAGTTCCCTGGCCTGTGCCCGCTGCCGCAAACGGCAGCGGGTTCTTTTTCGCTGGATCGACCATGCAGAACCGATTGGCGCTTGGTATTGTGAGCCTCTGCCTGGGCGTTCTTATCTTTTCGCTACAAGACCCGCTGGTGAAGGCGGTATCGAGCGGCTATCCCGTGACAGAAGTGATGGCCATTCGCGCCATGGTTGCGCTGCCGATACTGATCATTCTCGTTCACGTCGATGTCGGTATGAAGGCTCTGAGGTCGAAGCGCATGGGCCTGCTGACACTGCGCGCTTTCGTGCAGTTCTCTTCTTATACACTGTACTACCTTGCAATCGCGGCCTTGCCCTTGGCTGATGCGGTGGCGCTCTATTTTATGGCGCCACTCTTCATCATGGCGATGGCCGGACCTTATCTCGGCGAGCGGGTATCAGGGCGGACGCTCGCGACCGTGCTGATCGGCCTGGTCGGCGTGATCGTGATGCTTCGACCGGGTGCTGGATTGTTCGATTGGGCGGCATTGCTTTCGCTGGGCTCCGCGATACTTTACGGCTTCTCACAGCTGGTGGCACGCCGGATCGGCGATACCGAATCTGCTACAGTCATGGCTTTCTATCAGAATGGCGCCTATCTCATCGGTGCGGTTGTCGTCGCCATAGTATTTCATCTTGCCGGCATCACCCAAGCGAACCATCTGAGTCTCGAGTTCCTGGTGCGACCGTGGGTTTGGCCGATGTTACCCGACCTGTTCAAGATGGTCGCCTGCGGCTTCGTCGCTTCTGCCGGCATGATCCTTTTGTCCCAGGCCTATCGGCTAGCACCCGCCAACCGCGTCGCCACCTTCGAGTACACCGGCATCATTTGGACGCCACTCTGGGGTTTTCTGTTCTTTGCCGAGGTGCCGCACGAAACGACTGTGCTGGGCGCTATGCTGATCATCGGCGCGGGCCTGCTTGCTCTCAACAATGAGCGGCGTATCGAGAACAATCGACTTGCTTCGACTGTTGCGGGGGCCAGCAAAGAACAAGCGCACGGGCTCCATGGGGCTAATCAAGCCCCATGCGCAAGCGTTCCAAAATCCGACATCCATGTTCAGGCCACATCAAGCGCAGTTGATGCCGCCCTGACCTGTTCAAGACCGACTTAGCCGGGCGGCTCAGCAAAGAAAAGCCGTTGGCAGGCGAGATCCTGCCGAGGTTTCTGGACAACCGTGATGGGAACTTCACCCCCGCTAAGATTGCCGTGCTCGGAAGACATCTAGCCGTGAGAATCAGAACTGAGCGATATCAACGAGTTAAGCGAAAGCACCCGGTCAGTGGTTTGTTGTCGGAGATGAATCGTTGTCGGCGGCTGCACTCGCGGACGCCGGGGAAAAGCTGAGTCCTTACGCCGATATTCTTGATCAGAGCCAGGGCAGCGTCCGCATTGCAATCGCAGGCGGCCTCCGTGCTAGCGAACGGTTGCGCTGTGAACTTTACACTAAATGTCTCTCCTATAAGTGGGGCCACGACAACGCTGATCGGTCACATGGCCGTGCACATCGCCCGCAGCTCGCAAAATGGTTTCGAGCTAATTGCACGACGTCATCTACGATTGCCGCATGACGACAATAATGATGGCCGGTTCGTGACGAGTGTCTCAGCCTGTTCCCCTGCGATCGCAGGGGAACAGGCTGATGCCGGGAATATGGGTCACGGACCGCCAGGTCAGGCGGTACATGGAACGAAGGCGTCAGGGTGACAGCCAGGCGGTTGCATCGGCAAAATCGGGCTTCAGTGAGCGAACTGCCCGGCGTGTAGAGGCGGCCGAAGTGCGCCCAGCACAACGTGCGCCTCGTCATTGGCGCACAAGGAGCGATCCGCTCGCGGACGTTTGGGACGAACTGATCGTACCGATGCTGCGCCTTGTGCCGCACTTGCGCGCCACGTTGGTCATCGAACAGATCAACCTGCAGCATCCGGGGCGGCTGGATGAGCGGCATCGTCGGACCCTTCAGCGCCATAGCGCACTGGCGGGCAACCGAAGGGCCGGAGCGCGAGGTGATCTTCCGTCAAGACCATCCGCCGGGATTTCAGTCGCTTTGCGATTTCACCGAAGGGGCTTCGCTCAATATCACGATCGCCGGCCGCCCCTTCGACCACTTGCTGTTCCATTTCTGGCTGGCGTTCTCCGGCTGGCAATACGTCAAGGTCATCGAGGGCGGCGAGAGTTTCACGGCGCTGACCGAGGGCATGCAGGAAGCCCTTTGGCAGCTCGGCGGAGTATTGCAGACCAATCGCACCGACCGCCTTTCCGCCGCCTATCGCAACCTGGCGCCCCATGACGACGCCAGTGCGGGCTACCAGGCCTTCTGCGATCACGATGGGATCGAGCCAACCCGCAACAATGCAGGCGTCAGCCATGAGAACGGCTCGGTCGAGGCAGCGCATGGCCATCTGCGCCGTGCCCTGCGCGAAGCCCTGGCATTGCGAGGATCGTTCAATTTCCCGAACGTCGCGGCCTATCAAGCCTTCATCGACTAGCATGTCGGGCGCCGCAATGCCCGCCGCCGCGCCGAGGTGACGCTGGAGTTGGCGCAGATGAAGCCGCTGCCGCGCTTCAAGACGACCGATTTCTCGCTCGTAACTGTCACGGTCACCTCAACCTCGACCATTTCCGTGCGCGACGTGCTCTACACCGTGCCATCACGCCTGATCGGTTCGCGCCTGCGCGTCCATGTCTACGATGCAAGACTCGTGTGTTATCTGGGAACCACTGAGGTGCTCACCCTCAAGCGCCACCGCCGGCGCGGCAGAGAGCGTCTGCAGGTGGTCGATTATCGCCATATCATCGGCGCGCTCATCAAGAAGCCCTCCGCATTCCGCCGTTCCGTCCTGCGCGAAGGTATGTTCACTCGCCAGGCGTTCCGCAGAGCCTGGGAGGCGCTCGATGAAGCAATGGAGCCTCGGGGCGGGCCTGCAGGACCTATGTCGCTCTCCTCCATCTTGCCGCCACTCATGCCTGCGAGGCGGCCCTGGCCGCGCATCTTGAGCAGGTCCTGGCCGCAGGAAAGCTTCCGGATCTGGAGACGGCACGAGCAGCCGTGGCGCCCCCGCCCAGCAAAATCCCTCAGATCACCGTCTCGCCGCCGGATCTGGCCACTTACGACACTCTGTTCCGACATAAGGAAGCCCCCGATGTCCGATCCATCAGCTGACCTTCAAATCGACGCCGCACGGCTACCCGTCATGCTTACAACCTTGCGCTTGCCCTCCATCGCTCGTCATTGGCACACATTCGCCGCCCGCGCTGACCGGGAAGGCTGGGGCGCCGCGCGCTATCTCGCCGCCTTGTGCGAGCATGAACTGACCGACCGCGCCTCGCGCCGCATTGCCCGCCATCTCGTCACTGCGAGCCTGCCGCGCGGCAAGACCTTCGCGACCTTCGATTTCTCCGCGGTGCCGACCATCCGCAGGGCCCAGCTCTTCTCGCTCGGCGCTGGAGATCCCTGGATCGATCAGGGCGGTAACATCCTGTGTTTCGGGCCAAGCGGCACCGGCAAGACCCATGCCGCCGCAGCCATCGGGCATGCCCTGGTCGAGGGCGGCCGGCGTGTCCTGTTCTCCCGCACCACCGATCTCGTCCAAAGGCTCCAGGCCGCCCATCGCGATCTATCCTTGCCGGCGCTGGTGTCACGCCTCGATCGCTTCGACTGCCTTATCCTCGACGACCTGGGCTATGCCAGCAAAGACGAGGCCGAGACCGCTGTGCTCTTCGAACTCATTGCCGAGCGCTATGAACGCAAGTCCCTGATCATCACCTGCAATCAGCCTTTTTCGGAGTGGAACGCAATCTTTCCAAATCCCGCCATGACGGTTGCTGCCATCGATCGATTGGTTCACCACGCCACGATCCTCGAGTTCAATGCCGAGAGCTACCGAAAGCGAACTGCCGCCGCGCTCGCCAAAGGATAATTGTCGCCCCATCCATTGCCCGCGACAATTATGCGCGGCATGATCGAGCGCATGCTCGACCCCTTCGATCCAGACAGCTTCATCGTGCGCGCCGAGGTCCACATTCTCGATATCGAACCCAGGATCAGCCGCACTCTCGAATTGCCTATGGCACTCAACCTCGCCCAACTCCACGAAGTGCTCCAGGCCGCCTTCGGCTGGACCGACAGCCATCTGCATCAGTTCAATATCGGCGGGCTCATCTACGGAGCCCCCGAGTTCGATGAAGACAATCTGTTCGACAGCCGGATCTTCGAGGCGACCGAGGTCAGGCTGATCGATATCCACTTTCCATACGATCCCGACGAGAAGCCCGTCACGATCATCTACGAATATGACTTCGGCGATTATTGGCGCCACCTGCTCCAACTTGAGCGCATTCCTCGCCAAGAGGGGATAAAATACCCTCGCTGCATCAACGCGGCGCGCTCAGGACCGCCCGAAGACGTAGGCGGGACTTCAGGTTATGCAGACTTCCTCGACGCATGGTTGGACCCCAGCCATGATGAACATAAAGCCATGCGCCGCTGGGCTGGACGCAAATTCCAGCCAGAACTCGCTAATCTCGACGCCATCAACAAGGCAATAGCCAAAGCCCTCCGCTCTTCAAAGGGAGGCTACCGATTCCGCAACGCCCGACCATCGTAATTGACACCAACCGGCAACGATAATTGTCGTTGCACAACAGCAAGTCCCATAAATTCGTCTTCGGTCGTAAAATTACGGATTTCCTCGGGGTCAACTGACGTAACCTCGATTTTTATATCCTCGTCGCCGTCCGGCGTTTTTTTACCTTCTGCAGTCATGGGCTATTCAGCGCACCTCGGATATAGGATCGTGGACTTCATTTCGGCTGAGGACTCGCAAGTGCCCGCTCAATCGCAAGACGCATGAAGCGTTGTGTCGGAATGCCGACCTTGGCGGCTTGTTCTCTGACTTGCGTGAGCAGGGATTCCGGCATGCGCAAGCTTACCGTTGTATCTTTGCGCTTAAGCTCAAATTTTACGAACTGGCCTTTCAGGTCGTACTCGCTCAAATCAGCGGTATCGACGAAATTTTCAGCTTCTTCGTCTGTTTTAAATGTCGGAATTGTCTTTTTCACAGCGGTCAATCTCCTTTTGATGCATGTAGCGTGCGCTGATAGGGCGAATAAAACTGCCACGCCACGTAAACACTATGAACACATGACGGCCACTCGAACCGATGCCGATAGCGCGAAAACGGCGCTCGGTTTGGGGGTTGTCCAGATCGTCAAGGACCAAAACGCGGCGCTCAAACATGCTTTCGATTTCAGCAATTGAAACACCGTGTTTCGTACATTTCGGCCCGTTCGCCTCATCCCAGTCAAATCCAGAAACTTCCATCATCCCCCTTGTCATGCCAATAATATAGTGCATTTGTATATACAATTGCAACACAAACCGACGAAAGATTGTTTCGTTTTTAGCCCTGCTATGCCCTTACTTTTGGTGAGACCCAGCCTTGAGCTTGCTTTTGGAGCCGACCGCAGAATTGCGGTAGCCCCGCGTCGCAGCGGAGGTGAAGCCGAAAGCTAGGAACGTGGAATAAATGGGGGAGAGGCCCCGTTTATGCCGCGAAAGTCCGACGCTTTGCGCGGGCTGCAGACGCTCGGCGTGCGACTGGAGCGCCTCGAATCATCGACGCTGCGAGTCGCCAACTGGCAGGCGACACAGCCGGATATCAAGGCCGTGTTTCATCCGGCGCTCGCATCATGCCCCGGCCACAAATTTTGGCAGCGCGACTTCACAGGCTCGACCAGCGTATTCTCGATCCTCTTCCGCCGTGAGGTTGACCCCGGGCAGGTCGAAGCCTTTGTTGATAGTTTGAGACTGTTCAAAATTGGCTTCAGTTGGGGCGGTGCAACCGCACTGGCGATCCTCACCCGAAGCTCGACCTACCCGGGAAGGACTATGACGGGCGCCTTGTGCGGCTGAACATTGGTCTGGAGGAGCCTTGCGATCTCATTGCGGATCTCGAGCAGGCTCTCGGGCGCATAATTCGGCGCGGCGAGGCCGCTGCCTGATCTCTCATTTACGAACCTAGCGGTGCCGTACTCATTGATGTCATCCTGGCGGCGGATTGTCGGTTGCTGTTCGCCAGATTCTCATGACTAAATGGCAAGCCGAGACGAGCAGAACACATTCTTACGGATAAGTGCAAAGCGACAGCTGCGCGTCTCTGGCAAGCACAAGCAAGACAATCGCCGATAACCCTTCCTGCCCCATCTCAGGTTCCACAGAAGGTCCTGTAGATGCCCTGTTCCGGAGGTGGTGGATCAGCATATGCAGCGAACGCAGGTTGATCTGCGTAGGGCCTGGAGAGAACGCTCGAAAGCTCTTCCATTGGAGCGAAATTCTGTCTTTCCATGGCCGCCTCAATGACCGCCTCGACCCGATGATTGCGCGGGATAAAGGCCGGGTTGACGGCACGCATGGCCGCCGAGCGTGCGAAGTGATCCTCGTTTTCCAGTGCCAGTCGGTTGCGCCAACGCGAACCCCATTCGTCGTATGAGGCTGGATCTTCAAACAGGCTTCGCACCTCGGCACCACCCTCCGGCTTAGACGCAGCCTCGCAAAGGCGCCGGAAAGTCAGGGTGAAGTCGGCCCTGCTTGCCGCCATCCGGGCGAGAAGGTCCTGCGCCAGGGCAAGATCACCGTCCCGCGGGGTCATGAGGCCCAGCTTGCGTCGAAGCCCAGCGAGGTAGGAGATGTTGAATTTGTCGGCAAAGGCGCCAAGCGCCTCATTCGCCAGCTCCATGGCTACCTCCTGATCACTAGCGAGCAGAGGCAGCAAGCATTCAGCGAAGCGCGCTAGGTTCCACTGGGCTATCCCAGGCTGGTTGGCGTAGGCATAGCGGCCCCTTTCGTCGATCGAGCTGAAAACCGTGGCTGGATCATACGCGTCCATGAAGGCACAGGGCCCATAATCGATGGTCTCGCCGGCGATTGACATATTGTCCGTGTTCATCACGCCATGGATGAAGCCGACGAGCATCCATCGAGCCACGAGATTGGCCTGCCTGTCGATGACACCCTCAAGAAGGGCGAGATATGGACCGGTGGCAGCAGAGGCTTCAGGATAATGTCTTGCAATTGCATAGTCGGCGAGATGCCGCAAGGACTCGAAATCTCTACGCGCCGCAAAAAACTGGAAGGTACCGATCCGGATGTGACTGGACGCAACGCGTGTCAGAACAGCTCCTGGCAGCGCCGTTTCGCGACGAACCCACTCGCCCGTCGACACCGCAGCAAGCGCCCGGGTAGTCGGAATGCCGAGCGCCGCCATGGCTTCGCTGACGAGGTACTCCCGGAGGACGGGGCCGAGTGCGGCACGCCCGTCACCACGCCGTGAAAAAGGGGTCGGCCCCGAACCCTTCAGTTGAATGTCGCGTCGTGCGCCTGCCAGATCCACGACTTCACCGAGCAGGATTGCTCGACCATCGCCAAGCTGAGGGACGAAGTTACCGAATTGATGTCCTGCATAAACCGTCGCTATAGGGTCGGCTCCCTCCGGGGTCCTCTTTCCCGCCAGGATTTCGACGCCTTCGGGCGTGGCTAGTGCATCGGGATCGAGGCCGAGTTCCCCGGCCAATTCCCTGTTGAGCTTGATGAGCTGTGGCGCCGATACGGAGGTTGGCGCAACATGGACATGGAATGAGCCCGGGAGCCGAGCATAGCTGTTGTCGAATTGAATTCGAGCCATCATCTTATTTCTTCGAGGAAGCAAGCTTTGATATGGGCGGGTGGGTTCGGCATTTCCTGCCGATCACAGGTCCTGCCGATCACAGGTAGAGGCTATCGTCTTTGAAATTAAGGGCCTGCGATTAAATGCAACACGTTATTGGATTGTCGTTGCCGATGTTGAAGAGATATCTGCTCTCGCCATCGGAGGAGTGCGCGGGCGAGTGTGGATTCGAACGTCGGCCTCACCGGTCTCAAAGCATTGGCGGCTCCAAGATCCGGAGTCACTCGAGCCCCCAGATGACGGCTGTCACTTGGCATCTTGGGCTGAGATTGTGAATTGAACAATTTCAATGGCCTGGCATTGGGCATAATGAAAGGGCTTGTCCAATTGACGTGAGAATCCAAACTGAGCGATATCAATAGTTTAAGCGAAAACAGGTAATTTGAGAAAGTCCATTTAATCCGAGAAAGGGCTTCGCTGAGGACATCTTATCTGAGAATCCGACCACAATGCGTAATTGGTCTACTGGAGGTTTCGGATGAGGGCAGCAGTGGAGGATGCCCTCGTTGGGTTGCGCGCCGACCAGTAGGTTTTCGCCTCACAATTTGACGAAATCCTACCGAAAGGCACGATTAAAGCCCGAGATGGGATTCTCAAATATCCTGGATATCTGAAGATAGGTATTCGGCCAGATTCTCACATATGCTGGATTTTCTGGACTGGCAGATAGGGATTCTCATCTCAACCTGTCTCCCGACAGCGTCCGGCTTTTGTCGTGAGATCGGCTCTCGTCATTTGGCGATGCCCACCGGAAGGCGCGCAAGGACGTCAGCAACCCGCTGCTTGGCTTCGTGAGCAAGCGGCAGGATCGGCCGCGCCGGGGCGGTGCGGCATATGTCGAGAAGGTTAGCGAGCGCATAGACGACGCGCAAGCTGGAGTGTTGCTTGAACAAGTCCCAGATCGGCGCGAGCGTGGCATCGAGCCGACGCGCTTCTTCCGCGTCGCCTTGCCGGGCCGCCCTGACGATCTTCATGCAGACATGGGGAAACAGACCGCCAAGCACGCTATACCAGGCGTCGGCTCCAGCGATCAGGGCCTCGGTCGCGCTCCAGTCGCCGCTGTAACCAATGGAGAACCCCTGCTGGACGATGGCACGCTGCGCGGACAGATGGTGTACTGTCGCAACGGAATCGCTGGTTGGATTCTTGACGGCGACGATGCCCGGCACTTTGGAGAGACGGCCGACGAGCTCCGATGTGAAGTGGAAATGCGTGGTGCCCGGATTGTCGTAGATAACGATCGGCAGTCCGCTCTCGCTGGCTACGGTCGCGAAATGCTCGAATACCTCGTCGGTGGTCAGCGGTGTGTAGGACACGGGTGCGAGCAGACCGGCTCTCGCACCGATGGCCCTGGCATCTTGCGCGTGTTTGACCGCCTCGTCGGTTCTTAGCGCGCCGACTCCGACGATGACCGGCGTATGGCCCGCCGTTTCGTCGAGCGCGGCCTCGGTCGCTCGCCGACGCTCGTCGCGGGTCAAGTACATGTAGGTGCCAGTGCTGCCGAGCAAGCCGATCGAATCTACACGAGCGTCCGAGAGGCGAGCGACCAGATTGCGCAAGGCGGCCGCATCGACGCGGCCGTCGCGGTTGGTTGGGGTGATCGGAAAGGCGGACAATCCGCACAGAAAAGACATGGCGCTATTCCTGAATTCCATCGAGGCGAAACGCAAGCCGACGAAGCGCGTCTTCCCTCGCACCTGGCGAGAATCTGACATTGAAATCCCCCCATTGTCCTATGAACAGGTGGGAGCGCCAAGTCTCTCAGTCACCGGTGCCTGCATCCATGCGATGTGCCGAGGATGCGTGCAGTCATACGCCTTTATCCCACAAGAGGGCAAAAAACTGGCTCTGACCTTCCGTCTTGATCTGGATCGAGTTGATTGAGGGCGATGGAAGCAATCAAGGTTTTAATGTTCGACGCCGAACAGACCTCCTACTTCAACGCCCAGTGACGACCCGGGCGGCTTTTTGATCCGGTTCTGTCGCAGTCATTGGTGCCCGGTCTCTCGGTCGGAGAAGGGATGGGCGCCGACGATCCGCCCTCCGTCGAGAACGATTAGGTCGCGACAAAAGAGCTCCTCAAGCAGAGGCCGGATGGCCGTCTCGCTCAACCCGGCGCGCACTGCAAGTGTGGCTGCAGTCGGGGCGCGTCCGACTTCGGTGTGGAGTCGGAGCAGCGCAACACGAATGCGGTCCATGACGGGATTGTAGCCGCTCCAGCGATCGAACACATGCCGACTTGAATGGACAACGTGACAAGGCGATCGAAATCAAAGTCACTTCTGTTTCGGCCGACCTTTCTCACAAGGCCAGCCTTCCGCTCCATGCAGGCACACGCTAGAGCCCAATTCGCATTTGTGAGCCGACACCTTACCCCAAGTTGTGCAAAACCTGACTACCGGCGGCTTTTTTTCGACAAAAGCGGGAAGCTGAAAGCTTGCGCTTTGCTGCTTGCTAGTCAATGAATGCCCGACACACTTGTACTCTCTTGTCACTCTTATCCGGAAACACGGTCATTTTATATCTCTTCGCGACGTCGCGCTTGAATTTGGGGTCGTCTGACAAGATGTAGCCGCCAGAATATCCGCGCGTGAGCTCGCCGCTCGTGCTGGTGGCATCACCACTATAATGACGACCGTCGATGGAGATGAAGACTTTCGACTTGGTCCCGTTCTGAAGGCCGATATCTTCCTTTGTGAACACGCCAAGATACCCGACATCCTGATTTGCGGTAACGCCCATTTGCACCGAACTTGGGCCAAATGAGCGCACGATCAGGCAATCTCCGCGGGTTTGATTTGCATAGATGGTCCAGCCTTCGACTTCCCCATATTTGACAAGCACGTCGCTGGCGTTGGGAACGGGATTTTGTGCGTAGCCTGCTGTAGCAGACAAAAGTACTACTGACGTTGCTGCGATGAGTGTCATGAAATTTCGCATAGATATTCCCCCCGTGTGCAGGCTGAATTGTTCTGTGGCCGTGGACGCACCAAGTGGTGCGGTTCATGGATGCAACGTCACCATATTAGATTGCTCCAAATTAGTGTAGCGGTCTTTGTCAACGGCCTTGGCTGATTGAACGGTGTACCGTCGGGTCCGCCGTCACATTCCCGGCTACGAAAAGGGGCAGGACAACATCTATGAACTCATGCCCGACGAGCTTCTGTCCCAAGTCGCACCGCTGCCATGGGCGCATATCGCACTGACGGGCGACCACCTCTGGAACGAAATTGACCGCCCCCTCGAACGCTTCAGGCCAATCCGCTCTAACCGCTTCAATCCAAACAACTTCAAATTCCCTTAGCGGGTATTCTTGCAGAAATGCCCACGGAGCCCCCTACAGCTACGGAACGTGGTTGGCCTTGGCCTGCTTGGCGTGAATTCGCAATCAATTGGCACACAATCACAAGCGCGGCTGTGACGACTGCGGTTTGGCTTTGCCGATATTGATCGACTGAATTTGAAGATTAAGAAAATGAGTGACGATGCTAACGACAATTTGACAGGGGTCATGGGCATTGCAGCAGTAGGGGTGTGTTCCGCTGCCTTTGGGACCCACGTTTACGTTTGTATCAAGGGAGCCATGTGGACCTTGCTGATCGTCGGCGTGATCGTCTTCCCGATCGGCATCATCCACGGCGTTGGCCGCTGGTTCGAGTGGTGGTGGTGACAGCAGCGTCCTAATGTGGCGTGCGGTTGACGGTCCTTGGACGTCGTGGTGCATAAGCCCCGTCCACGATGCGCCTGACCCTGGCGGTGCTTCTCATGGTTAATGAGTGGTTAAACCGCCGTGGGTGTCGGGTGAAAATCATGTCCGATAACATTCAATTATCGGACATGATTGTCTCTCCCGGGGCACCGACAAGAACAGCTCTTGTTCTGACCCCTGTAACGGCGAGCGCGGCGCAATCCGGCGATCCCCTCGTTAACGCCATTCGCCAAAACGTTTTGAACAACGTTGCTGCATTGAAATCGGCGACGCCGATCCTAACAGAGGCCGTTACTGCGGAGAAACTCAAAGTCGTCGGTGGGGTCTATCACCTTACGGATGGAAGGGTTGAAATAGTTGCGTAGGCGGCATGGTCACCGGGAACAGTTCTTGTCGTCGCCCCCAAACCCGCAGTCACACCATTAAGTGCAGTGCGACAACTGGTTTCGAGCCTAGTTGGTTACGGAGGTGGATATTTGGAGCCCCGAAAGCGGAGATTGAGAGATCC
>Ga0206974_1090_pt1 | contig 22682 bp, 21 predicted proteins | sample Alteio_BWOrgHeat_84_FD_152920 | JGI IMG/M metagenome (GOLD analysis project Ga0206974, IMG submission 152920) | Enriched cells from forest soil in Barre Woods Harvard Forest LTER site, Petersham, Massachusetts, United States -... | ecosystem: Environmental > Terrestrial > Soil > Temperate forest >... | reverse complement strand
AACTCCCGGACGAGATCAACCGGCATTCGATCAAGAACCGCTTTTTGATGCGGGCGAAAAATATCTCGGCCGGTTTGTATTTGCGCCTTCTGATTCCGGTCACCGCGCGCGATTTGCTGATTTTCGGATATTGCGTGCTCTTCAACCGGGGATTGCTCTCGGGACTCACCCTATTGTGGTCGAGACGCGAATCGATCCGCGGCAAACGAAAATGGATCCAGGCCCATCGCAGAGTCAGTGACACCGAACTGGCCCGCTGGTTTGACAATCATCCGCACAGCATTCAGGCGCAGTAAGCGTCCAAAACTCAAAAAGTCGCAACAACTCAGACTCAGTTGCATGACTTACCGCCGACCTGACCTACAAAGGCTATCGGAACTTACTCCCGGGGCGCGTGATTAAGTGACATCGAATTCATAAATGTACTCCTCAGGCGTTCTGCCGGTTTTCTCCCCCAAAAGCCGGACGTTCAAGAATGCAGGATGCCGGCAAGCGGCGGGTTCTTGGCGAGCAAAGATACGCGCCGGGAACTCAAAGTCTGTGCCGATGACATGAAAGCCCATCGCGGTCCCAAACAGGCCAGCTAAGGCTTCTCGAGAGAAGCGAAAATAATCATAAGGGTAAGAATGGAGCGGGAACGTCTGGTGAGTCTGAATAAAGAGCAGGCCGCCCAATCGAAGCGCTTTCATAACCTGATGCGCGGCCAAGTGCGGGTATTTGAAATGCTCGAAAGTCGAGCACGAGATAATGACGTCAAATGTTTCTTCGCCAGTCACTTGGGTCAGACGGTGCACATCCGCAACTAAGTCGACGTCGGGACCCGCCTCGATATCTGTACCGAGGTACTCGGAGGCGTGGGGAATCCACGCGTCGTGTTTAGTCGAACGACCGGGAATGGATTGCTTTGTTCCGAGTTCGAGAACACGAGGGCGATCCATCAGACGAGAGCGAGCCTCGAATTCATCCAGCACAGCATTGCCGTCGGGATGCGCCGGCCCAGCGGAGGCCGTGAGCAGGAAGACTGCCGGACGCAGCAGCGACGGAGCGGCCCGTTTTAGCAATTTTATATGAGGGCGATCGCCTATGCCAGCACCCCGAAACACAAATAGAATGTGGCCAAGAAAAGAGCTAAAGACACCTGCGATTGTTGCACGAACGATGAGTTTACTACAGCAATATCGGCTTCATCCGTGGCTGCGTTGGGTCCCTGCCAAAGTGATAGCACTACTACAGCGCTGCAATTCATTCGATTTTGAAAGGAGCGCTGTGAGGTTAACTCCGGGACGGATATTTATGCAATCGTGGATTACCTACGCGCAAAGACCATTTGTTTTATTAGGCAGATCGTGAGGCACCGTTGTTGTGCACGAGTTCGGCAAACAAAGACTCGTATTTTTGCGTGGTCTCTTCCCAGCTGAACACTTTCGCCGCTCGCTCGTGCGCTTTGCGGCCTAGCTCCTGCCGCAAATTCGCGTTCTGCAAAAGTCGCGACATTTCGGCAGCAAGATCCGCGCTATCGGCGCGAAACGGCATCCCGCCGTCTCCGGCGGTTTCGCGGTTCTGCGGCGTATCCAGGTAGAGGACCGGCTTCTGCGCGGCCATGGCTTCAATGAGCGCGGGATGAACGCCGCCGACTTCGCAGGCGAAAACATAAACGCCGGCGTCGCGCAACAACTGCCAATATCCGCTGCCATAGACCGGACCGAGGAAGATCACGCGGCGATCAGCAAGCGATTTCAAGTGCTCGACGTAGCCCGCGTCGTAGGCGTTGCCCCCGACAATGACCAGCGGCCAATCGGTTTGCACTCGGCGGTAGGCGCCGAGCAAAAGCTCGGGGTTGTTTTCCGGTTCGAGGCGGCTGACATAAAGGATGAACCGCTTCGCCGGCAAATCGAGGGGCATCGTCGTGGGCATGCTTGCAACGCCGTTCGCAGGGACTTCCGCGCCATAAGCGATGCACGTCGAGCGCCGCCGATAATGGCGCCAGTAGTATTCTTCCATGATCCGGGAGTCGGTAACGACGCGCGTGGGAGTAAGAGCCGAGAAGAGCTCACACAAATACAAAGAAGAGCGGCCGATTATGTTCCATTTTTTGCGTTTGCGATCGAGGCCATCGACGTTCAGAGCGGTGGGCTTTCCGACGAGGCGAGGGATCCAGGCAATCGGACCGTTGGCAACATTGCAGATGAAGACGACCTCGGCCTCGGTGAAGCAGACGTGAATCAGCGAGAGGAGCGTGTGGAAGGCAGTATCGAAATGCTTGCTCGAAATAGTGGGCAGAATGACACGCCGAACACCGGATGAGACGGCGTCATCGGGCTTGGTGAACGGCCGGCGGCAGTATACGGTGACTTCGTGGCCGCGCGCCGCGAGGCGAGCAGAAAGCTGTTCGGCGAGCGTTTCGAAACCGCCGTAGCGAGCAGGAATGCCTCGCGTGCCCAGAATGGCAATCTTCATCGGCTAAGTGACCCGCTTCGGTGACAGGCTTGTCAACTGGGCAATTATGTCTGGATTCGCGCGTGTTGCAAACTACGCAGCCAAAAGAGGAGCCAAGTAGTTGCGGAGAACTCTTCCAGCACATATAACCTAATGCTGACCGGTGCTGTTGGCGGGGGCTCTAGAGTGCTGGCCTGCATTCTTCGGGCTCACCGCAAACGGGCTCCAGAGAGCGGGTGTACCCGCCAGTCCACGCTAAACAGCGCCATTTGGGCCATTTCGCCGTATGAATCTGCCGCAGGAAAACGATGCGAATTCTTTTGGTTACGAATGACCGTCTGGGCCGGCAACGCGCGGGGCCGGCGATCCGTTGCGTTGAGCTGGCGAAAGTTTTATCGCGCGAACATGAGGTGACGGTCGCTTCGGGAGTGCCCGGAGATATCGAGCTTCCGGGCGTCAAAGTGATCCTGAACGCTCTGGCAAATCCGGCTGCGTTGCGGGCGGCGGCGCAACAGACGGATGTGGTTATTACGCAAGGCCTGGTGCTGCACGTTTTTCCTTTTTTGCGGCGATCGTGCAGATATTTGGTGGTCGACCTCTACGATCCTTACCTATTCGAGCACCTTGCGCAAAAGGGCCGGAGTTTCGCGATCTGGCGCTACCTGCGACAGTGGCATCTGCTGAATCAGCAGCTACAGCGCGGCGACTTTTTCATTTGCGCGAACGAACGGCAATGGGACTTCTGGCTCGGCTGCCTGTGCGCACTGGGGCGGCTTACTCCCGAGGAACACGAGCTCGATCCCAGCTTCAGAAGGCTGCTTTCGGTTGTACCCTTTGGCATCGAGCCGCAGCCTCCTCGACATGAGCGGCCCGTGGTGAAGGGAGTCATGCAGGGGATTGCAAAAGACGATATTCTGCTAGTGTGGGCAGGCGGGATCTGGCAGTGGTTCGATCCTTTGACGATTATCAAGGCCATGGGCCAGACCAAAGATCGCGCCAATATCAAATTATTGTTTCTCGGCACGCGGCACCCGAATCCGGACATTCCCGAAATGCCCATTCTTGCCCATTCGCGCAGGCTGGCAGAAGAACTTGGCCTGTTGGGACGCAGCGTATTTTTCAGGGAGGGCTGGGTGCCGTTTGACGAGCGGCAGAATTTTCTGTTGGAGGCCGATATCGGCGTATCGGCACACACGAACACCATCGAGACGCGCCTGGCGTTTCGCACGCGGGTTCTTGACTACATTTGGACGGGGCTTCCGATGATTCTGACTGAGGGCGACTACTTTGCGGATTTAGTGGCGCGGGAGGACGTCGGGAAAACGGTTGCACCGGGAGATACAAAGGGCTGGAGGCAGGCAATCCTTTCGCTTGCTGCGAGCCACGCGGAACGTCAGGCGATGAAGTCCCGCCTGTCGGCTTTGAGCGAACGATTTCACTGGGAGAAGGTATGCGAGCCGCTCGCCGATTATTGCCGCGATCCTTATCATACGCGAGGACTTTCCGCTTTCCAGATTGGCTTTTCTCGTTTGCTGACTCCAGCATACCGGCGTCTGCTGCATCTGCGAGGAAGGGGACCGACATTGCCCGTCTCGTCCGAGAAGGATTCAACGAAGGCCAAATTCATGGATAATGGATATCGCCACGGTGAGAGTGAAGCGGGCGAACGATAGGGCCGCTAAATCGAAGGTTAAGGCGATCGAATGCTGCAACTGGTACGGGAAGCTTGGAAGAACAGAGAATTGATCTGGGCGCTGGCCGTCAAGGACCTGCGAGTTCGGTATAAGCGCTCCGCGCTCGGTTTTTTGTGGGCCTTGCTCAATCCTCTACTCATGATGGTGATTTTAACGATGGTATTTTCCACCCTCATGAGAGTGCCCGTGCACGACTATCCGATTTTTCTGATCAGCACTCTGTTGCCGTGGACGTTCTTTTCTCAATCCTTGGCATATTCCGCCGAGTCAATTGTGAGCAATGGCGAGCTTCTGAAAAAAGTGTATGTTGCGAAGTCTGTTTTCCCGATCGCTGCAGTGGTCTCAAATCTAATCAACTTCTTTTTATCGATGATTCCGCTGGTTTTACTACTCGTGGTCTTTCGATTTCCGTTTTACTGGACCTGGCTCTATCTGCTGATACCGCTCGTCAGTCTGATCCTGTTTACAATGGGATGCAGCTTTTTCTTTTCCATGGTCAATGTTTTCTTCCGGGATATGTCCCATATCCTCCAAGTTGTTCTGCAGGCCTGGTTTTATTTTTGTCCGATCATCTACTCCCTAGATTTTGTTCCGGCGCGATACCAGATGCTATTTCGTCTCAATCCGTTGCTCTATCCACTGAACGGATTTCGATTGGCGATTTATTACGGCCTACTGCCGACAGCACAATCCATGGCTGCATCTCTGGCATGCGGGATCGTTGCTCTGGTGATCGGCTACGGATTATTCCGGCGCTCTCAGGACACGTTGGTTTTTTATGTCTAAGGTAGGAGCAATTTCGGATTCGGAACGCATTTGCTTTCAGGGTGTGGTGCAACGCTTTCGTCTGATTCAAGAGCGGCCCGACACGTTGCGTGAAGCATTTGCACATCTTTTCCGTAACCGAGTCAGCTACCATGATTTCGAAGCTCTGAAGGGCGTTTCGTTCGTAATCCGCCAAGGCGAGACCGTCGCGATCGTTGGCCGGAACGGGTCCGGCAAGAGTACGATTTTAAAAATTATCGCGGGAGTGTATCGTCCGACGTCGGGGGGTGTGAAAGTTTCCGGTAAAGTGTCAGCGCTGATCGAGCTTGGGGCAGGTTTTCACCCGGACTTGACGGGACGGGAGAATATCATTCTGAACGGACTGCTGTTGGGTTTGTCTCGACAGGAGATTCGATCGCGGGAACAACAGATTCTAGATTTTGCCGAATTGGGCGATTTCATTGACTCTCCGGTAAAACAATATTCGAGCGGGATGTACGCCCGGCTGGGTTTTGCGGTAGCCACGGAGGTCGATCCGGATATCCTGCTGATCGACGAAATTCTAGCCGTGGGTGACGCACCGTTTCAGGAAAAGTGCCTGGCAAGGATCGATGATTTTCGCCAGCACGGGAAGACCATCGTTTATGTGTCGCATTCACTCGCTTCTGTGCGCAGACTCTGCGAAAGAGCCCTGCTGATTCACGACGGGGTTTTATGTGCAGATGGAAGTACAGATCAAGTTTTGACGGCTTATGACGACGTTCTGCAGCAAGCGGTCAACGCATAAAGTGTGGTGCGAGTTAATCGGCACGATTCGGAAGTACACTAGGCGGACTTAAAAACGCCGCACGGGACATCAGACATTGCCGGAACAAGACAAGACGACGCCCGAGGTTTGTGGCGAGTCATCAAAGAACGAAGCGTACAAACGCAGATATACCGAAGAACGTTCCAGCAGTCTCAACGCGCCGCAGGATGACCCAAACGAATTAGTTGTGAGCCAAACGCGGCTGATCTCCCGCCTAGAAGATGAACTCGAAGCCGCGAACAGCCGCGGTGAAGAGGCATTACGGAGGCTGGATCTGCTCGAGGGGGAAAAACTGGAAATCGAAGCTGCGCTGAATAGCGTGCTTCGATCGACTGGCTGGAGATTCCTGAAGAAATTTCGGAAGCTCAAGAGCCGTTTCCTGTCTCCAGGAACTTATCGGCGCGAATTATATGATTGGGCGATGTTCCGATTCGCAACGTCGATACCGCCTAGTTTGAGTCGGCCTGCGGAGAGTTCTCGACGTCAGGAGAGTCTCCCGCATACTTTCGGTGGCGTGGAACGGTCTGCGTTGCGTCCGCTCTTTGAACAGTTACAAGACGCTGAATTACCGTCCTGCTCAATCATCATTCCGGTTCGCGACCGTTCGATTTTCACGAAAGCCTGCCTACTAGCCATAGAGAAGTCCATCCGCGCGGCCAGACTCCCATACGAAGTGATTGTTGTAGACAACGGCTCAAACGACGATACGCCCGTTCTTCTGAAAGCATGGTCGCAGTCGCGCACGAACGCTCGTACCCTGCGACTACCGGAGAACTCCGGTTTTGCTCGCGCCTGTAACGAAGGAGCGCGCATGGCGCGCGGGCGATATGTTGTGCTGCTAAACAACGACACTTTGCCCACGCCTGGTTGGCTCGAGAAAATGATGGAACTGGCCGTTGGTACCGCTCAGGTCGGGATCGTAGGTAGTAAGCTTCTTTTCCCGAACGGTCGTATTCAACATATCGGCGTAGCCTTTGATGAAGCGAAAAATCCTGGTCACATTTATCGAGGATTTCCTCCCGATATTCTGCCGGCCAAGCTCTCGCGTGAGTATCAGGCAGTCACTGCGGCTTGCCTGTTGATCGAGCGAAATCTCTATTGGTCGGTTGGGGGACTGGAAGAAGCATATGAAAACTCGTATGAAGACATCGACTTCTGCCTGAAGGTGCGCGCACGGGGTTACCGTGTACTTCTATGCGGTGATGCTACTGTTTATCACTTCGAGAGCATTAGTGATGATCGACGCGCCCACGATTTACGTAATAGGGCGTTGCTCAAGAACCGATGGGCACACACCATCGTGCCTGACCTGAAGGGCTGGTACGCGCGAGATGGAGTGAACGAAAATTCAACCCAATTCGAATCACATGAGAGCTACCGTCCTGAGCAGGAATATTGGCTCAAAGATCTCTGGCGACAGGTTTACTCCCGGCCCTTTCCCGAGGAGGATCTCAGCACGGCCTCAGGAACGTCACCAGATCATTGAGTGAATTTTAGCCTGACTTCAGTTTTTGGCTGTTAGCTTAAGCAAAAGTTCCTCTATGCAAACTGAAATTAATGTACGGGCATCACGCGACGCACAAATTGAGTCGCCGGGACCAACGATTTCTATCGTTATGCCCTGCCATAACCATGGCGAATATGTCGGCCAAGCTGTTGGATCCGTGTTGGAGCAAACCTACCAAAACTTCGAGATTATCGTCGTGGATGATGGCTCCAACGACGAGAATACCCGTCGAAACCTCAGTAATTATGATCGTTCAAACATCAAGTTAATCCAAACTACACACCAGGGATTAGCGAGTGCCAGGAACACTGCCATTGAAGCAGCGCGAGGCAAGTACATTTTGCCATTAGATGCGGACGATAAAATTGGTGAAACATACCTGGAAAAGGCCTTGGATATTCTGGAAAGGAATGAGAATGTCGGAATCGTGTATTCAAAGGCGGAGTTCTTCGGAGAGGCCTTTGGAGAGTGGAAGCTACCGCCTTATCACTTTCCTGGAATTCTGCTCGGGAACGTCATATTTTGTAGCGCCCTTTTTCGAAAACGTGACTGGGCGGCAGTAAATGGCTATAACCGGAACATGATTTACGGTTGGGAAGACTATGATTTCTGGCTATCGCTTATTGAACTGGGGCGTGAAGTCGTTTGCATGCCCGAAACGCTTTTTTTTTATAGAAAGCGCTCCAATTCTATGGTGACGACTATGAGTCGCGACCACATGCTTTATTCGTATACTCAATTGTTCAAGAACCATCCGCAGTTATACACCGACAACATAGGTTTCTTGCTTCTAAATTCTGCTGAGAGGGTCGATCAGTTCCAGAGAACAATCGAATCTTCATGGTCATGGCGATTGACAAAGCCCTTGAGAAGCACCAATCAGATAATTCGCAACATTCGCCAGCGACTTAAACGAGCGCGAGTGGGATTAAGCCAGGATTTAGGAACTGGGTAACGTAGAAGTTTTCTGTCGGACCTCCCGGAACATCCAATTGGGGATAAGATCCGCGCCTATGTGCCAAGAGAATAGGAGTCCTTACTCACAGGGTTCGGCCACTGCACAGCTTCAAATACGGTTCATGCTTTCTGACAAAGGACTGCATATTGGCCACCCAGCGGGAGGGCGGACAATTTGGCCTCAGCGGCAGCCAAAGTGGAGTAAAGGCGCTCGGGAAAATAAAGAAAATATCGCGTCGCTAGAATCTCCATTCCCGCAGCGCGCGCAAGACGCCTAATTTTTCCAGCAGTCAATAGATGTGCGTAACGGTCGATCGGACTTCGGCGCACGATAAGGCGTGTCACTGGGTTGAGTGGGTTATGTTCAATCACACAGAGCATTCCTTTTGGTCTCAGCACGCGCGAAATGTCCGCGGTCAGGGCAAATAAGTCAGCGGTTTCCACGTGGTGATACACGCATGCGGCGGTAACCAAATCAAAGCTGCCATCGTGAAACGGAATCTGCCGCGGTGAGAGTTGCACCCGTATGTTTAGATGCTCGCATCTCTGCAGCATGGCAGCAGATACATCGCAACCCGCGACCTCGCTAAAGTACTGCTTTCCAATCTGTAACAACGTGCCCTCTCCACAGCCCACATCGAGCCAGACAGCCGATTGTGTCGGCTTGGAGTATTGCTCATACAACTCCCTGAGGAGCGTGAGTTTTCTTTCAAAAAAACCTTGAACCAGCAAAGTTGTCCCGAAGGGGATCCCGCAAAAGTTTTCCATACCCTGCTGCAGCGTATCCGTCAAATTCGGCAGGCATGTACTTGGTCCTGGGATTTACTGATCTGTGGGCTGCTGCGTGAAATGCTGCAAAGAGCCCTCTCTGACGGCGTCCACCAACACGAGAGGGTACTTACTCGGAACTTTTTGATGACAGCCATAGATTCCGGTCGGTCCAGCATAGATTATGGAGTGCCAGCCGATATTGTTCGGGGTCTCGTTTGAATCCAATCCCACGTATTGAGGAGTCCCTCCTCCAATGCCGTTGTCGCTTCCCAGCCTAGATACTGCTGAGCCAACGTTGAATCAAGGATGTTCACACCGACATCAATTTGACGAGCCTTTTCCTTGCAAATTCGGGCGCGGCATCCAGTGACTCGCTCCATCATCTCGATCAATGCCAGGAGCGACGTGCCGACACCGGTGCCGATATTAAAGACCCTAAATGATAGCTCCTCTTTAAGTGCCACCCTAAATGCTCGCGCGACGTCGCTGACATAGACGTAATCTCGCGTGACCGAACCGTCTCCCCACAATACAATGGGTTCTTTTCGCCTCAGTCGTTCGAGAAACGCCCCAACGACACCCTGTTCCCCTCCAATCAGCAACCGTGGGCCGTAGCAGTTGCTTACCCTTAGAACGTTGTAGTCCAGACCGTGTTGAAAACGGAAGAGCTCCAAGTACTTCTCAATTGTTAGTTTAACGATCCCATAGGAAGATAGCGGTTCGGTCGAGTGAATCTCCGCAATCGGCCGATTTTCTGTTCTCCCATACACTGTGCCTCCAGAAGAGCAGAAGACAATCCGTCGTACGTTCTCCCGAGCGCAAATTTCCAGTAGCCTCAAAGTGGGAATCAGATTCGTGTCGGTGTCGGACACCACATCCCGATTTGAGATCGCGGGTACCGTCGTTGCAATTAAGTGGTAGACGTAGTCGCAGCCCCTAATTGCATTGGCCAACCTTTGGGTATCCCGGTAATCGCCCTCGAGCAACTCCACACGCGCCGCGACAGCGACCAATCGGCTTGAGGAGCCGGCCGAACGGCTCAATATGCGCACTTCAAAGTCTTCCGCAACTAGAAGTTCCGCGAGATGCGACCCAATAAAACCCGAACCGCCTAGAATGAGACAACGGCCAAGACTCATGAATGTTCTTTCTCTTCTTGGTGGAAAACGCTACTTGAGATACGATCCCCTGACCCAGTAGGAAGGTCCTCGAACGGTGGTGGGGTTATTGAAGAGACAACGTAACAAGGGCGCTCCATCATTCGAAACTGCATCCTGGCCAGATACTCTCCGAAAATGCCCAAAGCAAATAGCTGGGCGCCCGAAAAGATAATTACGATCGACGCGAGAAATGTGAATCCCGGCACGTCCACCCCGTGTATGAGGTAACGACCGAGTACGTAAGCAAGGATCAACATTCCGAAAATTGTGAAACCGAAGCCACTCAGCGTGGCAAGTTGTAGTGGAAGGACACTGAATCCAGTCATCATGTTGAGCGCGTGGGTCACTAACCTCCGAAGAGTATATTGCGATCTTCCTGCACGCCTGGGGTCATACCGCACGGGATGTGCGGCGGCGGCGGCCGAGGACCGTCCTATGTAAACATTTCATTCTGTTTGCTAGGCTTTTATAATAGCTCACCTCGGCAAGACGATGATCCCGAGCGTAATTACAGCGTGAATCTCAAATGACCGATATTACTCTTGCAAAACCAAGCCTCTCGGTCGTCATACCGGTGTACAACAGCAAACCTATTTTGTCCGAATTAGTCGAAAGATTGGGGGAGGCACTCGAGCAATTAGCGGATTGGTACGAGGTGGTTCTGGTGAATGATGGCAGTCGGGACGGAAGCTGGGACGAAATCAGTCGGCTCTCCTTAACCCGTAACTGGATACGCGGGATCAACCTCATGCGGAACTATGGCCAGCACAATGCTTTGCTCTGCGGAATTCGAGCGGCGAAATATGACATTATCATCATTATGGATGACGACCTGCAGCACCCTCCCGAGGAAATCCCGCGACTACTCAAGACCTTAGCGGACGGCTACGATGTCGTCTATGGAGCTCCAGAAGAGGGCAAGCACGGGTTTTTACGTAATGGAGCCGCAGCGATAACTAAGATTGCGCTGCAGAGTGTTCTTGGCGCAGAAACGGCCAGAAAAGTTAGCCCCTATCGGGCCTTCCGCACCGGGCTCCGCGAGGCGTTTTCCACCTATCATAGCTCCTTTGTTTCTATCGACGTACTGCTCACTTGGGGCACTAATCGGTTCGCCTCCATACCAGTGCGATATGATATTCGGAAAAGAGGAAGGTCTCAGTACACATTTCGTCGATTAGTGACTCACGCTCTCAACATGATGACCGGATTCAGCGTCCTCCCGCTGCAGCTTGCAACTTTTATTGGCTTTGCGCTTACAGTTTTCGGGGTTGTGGTACTTGGCTACGTTATCGGCTATTACGTAATACATGGGGCTGTCGTTCGGGGATTCACGTTTCTCGCGTCAATTGTCACTATTTTTTCAGGAGCCCAACTATTTGCATTGGGCATATTTGGTGAATACCTAGCTCGTATCCATTTTCGAATGATGGAGCGGCCTCCATATGTGGTTGGCGCGACGACCCCTCAGGTTTGGGCGAAATCTCACTGCGATGAGTCGAATGCCGCACATCAGTGACTTCTCAGGGGATGACCTACACGATCAACTGCCACGTGGAGATCTATGACGGCCGAACGATGTCTTGTCCTTGGCGGCTCCGGATTCTTGGGGTCACACCTGGTCGAACTGTTGCTCGCGGAGGGTTTTTCCGTGCGAGTATTCGGTCTGGGATTCCCATCTTCGACCTCAGTAGGCGCGCTTCCACAACTAGAAGTCGTCGACGACGATTTCCGAGACCCAAAGGCGTTAGCAAACTCGGTAGAGGGCTGCCAGTATGTGTTCCATCTCATCTCAACAACGGTACCTGCTAGCTCCAATCGAGATATGTTGTTTGACCTAGAGACCAATCTGCTGGGTACGGTTCGGTTGCTAGAGATTTGCGTACGGGAGCGAGTCAGGCAGATCATTTTTTCCTCCTCTGGAGGAACTGTATATGGCGCTACCGGTAACAGTCCCATCCCAGAAACTCACCCGACTGAGCCGCGGTCGGCTTACGGCATCACGAAGTTAGGAATTGAAAAATATCTGGCTCTGTTTCACGTGCTGCACGGATTGGAGTACACCATCCTTAGGATAGGGAATGCATATGGCCCACGATTGCCGCTCACGGGAGAGCAAGGTGTGGTGGGGGCATTTTTAAAGTGTTTGAGCGGCGGGGAACCCATTCGCTTGTGGGGCGACGGCTCCGTGACCAGGGACTACGTGTATGCCACTGATGTTGCCCGAGCCTTTCGAATGGCGCTCGAACAGCGGTCGCAATTTCGGATCTTCAATATTGGCACCGGCACGGGGACCTCGATATCGGAATTGATTAGGCTAATGGAAAAGGCAACAGGACGTCAGGCCCGCATCTTGACCGAACGAGGTCGCCCGGCCGATGTTCCCGTGAACATTCTGGATCCAACTAGAGCACGCCAATACCTCAATTGGGAAGCGAACACGGCGCTACAAACTGGCCTGGTGAATACATGGAATTGGCTGCGAGCAAGTGAGACTCAACGCTTGACTCCAGGAGCCCGCGAGCTTAAGACGAGCGCCAGCTGAGTTCGGAAGGATGGCATTGCTCTCGTTTCATCGAAACGTGTCGACCGACATCTTGTCCTGGAACGCAGTCAGCCTCGCGTTTCCATCTCTGGAAGCGAGGGTTTATTTAGCTACTACGGAAGCCGCGCCTAGGCGTATAGCGGGTAGGGCCGATTTGCCTGGCGATGTACAGACTATGGTCTGAAGATAACAGCGCTTTGTCAGATCGCCAATTCTCCAAGTCAGCCAGAGACCAGAACGTAACAACGCATCACTCATTTTGTTCGTCACAGGGATATCCATTGCTTCCAGAGGAGCGTTATGATCAAACTGGGATCGGATGGAATACCCGGCACTTATGAAAAGAGATCGGAGTGATCTCGGGGTGAAGTGGTGCAGGTGGTGTCTTGAATACAGCCGATTGAAAGCGAGCGGAACTCCGATCGATCGCCCCGCCCTGCCAAGCGCGTACAGCACGCTTGATTCGTTCACCGTCATCACGGCTACCGCCTGACATGGTTTCGCCAATTCGCGTAAACGTACAACAAAATCTCTCACGTCCTGCACGTGCTCGATTACCGCCAGTGAAACCACAAAATCGAACGGCCCGCCAGTCTCGGATTGAAAGAAGTCGCCGTGAACGAATCGAACGCCCTCAACTCTGTCATTTGCGGTCAGGTCGATTCCTGTTAATTGAAGATCCGGACGAGTCTTTCTCAAGAATCGGAGGAAGTCTCCCTTGCCGCATCCTACGTCCAATACAGATGCGCCTCGAGGGATGATTGCGGCGATGCGCCTGAAGAGGCTCACGTTAGGATGCTCGAACCAGCGTTTGTGGTCCTCTTCAAAGTAAGAGATTGCGTATCGTTCGGGTTCGCGGATGCTCGCGGGCAAGGTAAAGGCGTGCGTGCAGACCCGGCACCTATAGAGCTCCGCCTCGGGGTGCTTTGGCATCGACGTCGAAGACGATCCGCAGATTGGGCAAACCGGATTCATTCAGAGGATGCCATTAAATACTGCCAATTCTCTCTCAAAACGAAGCAGGGCGTGGACATCGTAGCATGGGAGTGACTCATCGAGCCTTCGAAATGTGATACAACCGCTTCGAGACAATATTGAGACTTTTGGAGGCCGAAACATCGCCGTGCGCTTCCCGGTGCAGCTGAAGCAATAAATAATGAAGATAAAGATACAAGACTGGCTGTGCCTAGCATGGACCTACCGCTAACGCCTTGCCGAATCAGGCTCCATTTTATTTTGGGTTGTGACTGCGGCTACGCTGCTGTTGGTTTTGGCATTGGGTTTTTTCCTGCACCATGGCCCCACAGGTCTCTACATGGATGATTATTCAATGAAAGCGTGGGCATTTGATTTCGGTGGGATCAAGTGGAGCCAAACGTTCACCCCTTACGCCTCCAACTGGACTTGGCGACCTCTGACATACCTTCTGGAGCCTAACCTCGCCAATTCTATACCACAGCATGCATTTCTAGTGCGGATTGGAATCGTTGTCATCCACTTCTTGAATGTTTGCCTGCTAGCGAGACTTGGTGAAAGACTAAGCGGTTCATCCTTAGTGGGTATCATTTGCGGCGCGTATTTTATGTTTCCGGTTTTTGCGAATGAGGGGTTGCTCTGGTTTTACGGCTGCGATCCCTGATACTTTCTGCTTATTATTTCTCCTTCTCGGTTTTCTCTTCCTTCTAGAGCGCCGCTCATTCGCAGAGTTACCTCTCCTGCTTTGTGGGGTTGAGTGCGGCAGCATTCTCGGCTTTGGGAGCTGATCTTGGAACACGGAATGCTTTTACTAACGGCAACGCTAACCCTCACAGGCGCCGTGGTATTTCTGACCAGCTTAACGATGGCCGGACTGGTCGGTACATATCAATTGCGGTGGAACTTGACGAGAAACAGGTGGCCGCAATGCGTCCGGTACTCGCTTCTCTTCCCCCCACAACCGTTGTGGTTGTTACCGGTGGCGTTAGACGAGCATACGGTGAGCAACGAGTGGGGTCGAGCTAAGGTATTAGATGCATACCTCTTCGGCGTTTTTGAGCATTCGTGGTCCGCCACAGATGCAATTCGCTTGAAATTCGGTGACCGGGAGATCCATCCAGTAACCTCGCACCATTTCGACAGACTGCACGTTACGGCGGTGCGGGGCTCCGGCGAGGGCTATATTACCGAGATCGTCTTTCAAGGAGAAGCTATTCCAATCGAACACCTCGTGGCGTTCACGTACCGACAAGGCGAGTTGATCCTCCTCGATCCCATAGAAATCAACGATCCGGATCGCAATCTTTTGGCGGTCATTGATTTACCGCTCATCCCTCAGCTCGCCGGGACAGGCCTTAAGATCGAAAAGGTACAGTTTCAACTCGAGCACCAAGATTGATGGTCCCAAGTTCTGCGAATTCGTTTTGACGTTAAACGATTGCTAGTGATGCTTTGAGTTTGTGCATGGATGATTATTCGGTGAGAGCCTGGGCTTTTGATTCCGGTAGAGGCAAATGGAGTCTCGCGCTCACGCCTTTCGACTCGCGTTGGGTGTCGCTGGGCCTGCCGCTTGCTCGACGAAGGGTACTGGAGTTGGGTGCCGGCATCGGCGATCACACGACCTTCTTTCTAGATCGCGATTGTGAAGTTTGCGTCAGCGATGGTCATGCCGGGAACGTCGACTTTCTGCGTCAGCGTTATCATGGGATGCGCGTCGAAATCATCGAGCTAGAGCAGCCACTAAGATTTAATGATCCTTTGAAATCGTTTACTGCTATGGTCTCCTTTACCATAACCGATTCCCCAGCAACTTTTAGGCACGTCGCTGATGGCCGTGCTGGAGACGGCGGGGTAAACGAGCGTTTCTCTTGATTAAGCCGAGCTACAGTGGCCACCTGTAGCCCGGTTGGGCGGTTTCCAATGTTTTTGCCCCCAGTTTCCAGACGTATAAGTGCTTGGCTGGAACCTTCTGCACCCAATAACCGGGTAGTTGCATAGAGAGAGTTGTACCGTCCCACGCCCAGGTGTAGGATTCGCCGACAGGGAATATCCATGTTAGGCCCTGGTAGGGACGGCGGTTTTCAGAAAGAGGCTTTCGGCCGAAGACGGCTGGGGTAATTTCCCAAGACGCGCCGAAAACGACGATATGCTTATATTGAAACGGCCCGAAGTACAGAATCGCGGAGTCGCGCGGGCAACGGCGGATGTCTTCGACCGGCGCTGCCGCGATTATGGCGCGTTCCTGTTTCCACACAGTGGCCCAGTCATCAGCTTGACGGTGCTGTGCGAAGGTTAGTAGTGCGATCAGGCACAGAACTGAGAACAGCAGGCCGGCTCTGAGCATCCAAAAACCTGGGACTATGATGAAAAACAAGAGGGCAAAAATCCCGATTGTGAACGACCATGACGCGGAAAAAAGAGTACGTGACTCTATCCCGAAGGGAGCAAACCCGTAGCCGGCTATTGAATATGTGAAACTCGCAATTAGCAACGTGGAAAAGCTTAGTCCTAGCAGAGCTAGAATACGTAAACAGAGCGGCCGCTCCGACACTTTCCCTAGGCCATGGAGAAGTAGAATCACGCCAAAACTGGCCAAGCCAATCAGCAACGCGGACCAGAGCGCCTGATTGCCGACGCTTGTTTCGAGAGTTTCTGGTAAATGGCGAAGATTGGACACAAACAGAATCACCCACTGCGACGAAAACTGCTTCGTAGGAGCAATACCAACACCTGGACGCGCGGCATATCGATTGAAAGCTATTGGAATCGCCTGGGCACAAGAGGCAATTGCAAGCAGAGCGACGGTATCACGTCTGTTTTTGGTCGGACCTAGCTGGCACATTGCATAAAATAGGATCAGGGGGAAAACCTCGAAATAAAATGCCTCATATGTCAGATAGGACCCCACCAATAAAGCCGCGAACCGAATCATAAGACTGGAACTACACTGTTCGTGCGCTAAGAGCAATCGGGCGGCTTCGGTGAACAGAATTTGGGCCATGAGTGTTTGCGCCATTGTGGGCCACGCGGTCACACCCAACATCCAGGGCAGGGCCATCCAGGAGATTACTGCCAGGTCAGCTACCATATTTCGATACATTGAGCTGTTTGGCATAAGGCGAGTGAGCCAGGACCGTAGCGAGAGAGCCGCAGTCAACACGAGGAGTGCGGAGAGAAGCTGTAGACCGAAGGCGGAGGATCCGAAAAGAGAACTCGCAAGGAAAGCGGTGAATCCTAGCAACGGTCGCGGACCGTAATTGGTGTTAAATCCGACGAAGTACCGAAGTCGATCAAGCGAAAAAGGAGTCGTTGAGTGAACTGGCTCTACCAGAGACGTCCAGTCATCGGAATACAATCCGAGATGAAATGGGCGCCACGCAAATAGAGCTGCCCATGCCGAGATGACAAGCAGCGGCACCGTTGCATTCCAGGAGAGCGCTCGGAGCGCAAAGGCTTTGTACCGCGCAAATCCGACCGAGAACTCTTGGAACGGTGCCGCGCTTCGGGTTATTGGTGATTTTTGCAGGCGATTCCGATCGGCCCCCGGGTAGTGTGAGGGCTGGAGGCAGTGGAGCGATCTCCCATCGAGATCACATCCTACACCGAGCGATGGCAGCTTGAGAACAGCCACAGGGGCCCTGGAGCTTTCTGCCGGGAATTTCCGATTTGCTTCACTATCTGGCGCATCCTACCCTCTTCTGTCCGAAAACTCAGTCGCCCGCCCGTTTTCACGAACAGCTGGCAGCAAACACGCTGAGATTAATTTATGAGAATCACCAAGGGGCCGAGGCGCCGGCTCGCATGTTAAGCTCTATGGCAATGAAAAAAGTGAGGGCGAACAGCTTATATATTTTGGAAACGATCGATCTACTTGCGAATTTGGGTTACAAACTTCGATACTCCTATAATCCGAAGAGTCGAATCGGCGACCACGTCTGCTACATCTCGGATTTAACGAAGATTCACACACACTTTCCGCGGTGGCGCCAGGAATATGACATCGGCAGGATAGTGAACGAGATTGTTCTCCGCTACGATGCTCGGGTAGCCGCCGAAGCTCCTAGTAGCTAAGTTTCAGTTTGAGCAATCCGTAGAAGCACATTTTCAGCATGATCAGTCCATTTTGAAAGACTTTGGTCATCTTCGTGGCACCGTATATTCTCTCCTGATAGTGGACCGGTTGATCGACCACGCGAAGATTCAATTTGCCAGCTGCGAACAGCAGTTCGTAGTCGCCCCAACGATCCGTAGTGCCCCAACCTCCGATCATCGGCCGAATTCGCTCCCAATCCGTCCTCCACAATACCTTGGTGCCGCAGAGAGTATCCTTAATCCTTTGCCCAAGTAGGTATGAAAATGCGACACTGAACAACCTGTTCCCGATCATGTTTGCTGTTTTCATCGCAGCCTTCGGGACGGGATAAACCAAACGCGATCCATTCACGAATTCTGCGCCGCCTCTGGTGATCGCATGGATGAAATAGGGAAGCTCCTCGGGCATTACAGTCAAGTCAGCATCAAGGACAAGCAGAATATCTCCCGTTGCGGCATCAAAGCCCGTCCAGACGTTCTTTGATTTGCATACGCCTGGCCCGTCCAGAAGACGGATAAGGCGCTGCGGATAAAGCCTTTGCATACGGCGGACCTCATCCGCAGTGCCATCGGTAGACATGTCGTCGCAGAATATGAGCTCTGTTCGATGACCGAGATCTGGAATCCGCTTAACGGCCTCTTCGATGTTGCCTTTTTCGTTCTTGCAGGGCACGACGACAGACACCGTTAAGGTTGAAGGGTCTACTGGGCCAGGTATAGGCCTGGCGACCAGAATTTGCACCATGCACAGACGGCTAATCGCCGGCAGTTTTGCCAAGACACGATTGGCGAATTCGGAGAATAAAGGGACGTATTTCGGGAATAGCGCGACTCGATAAGTTTTCAACCATTCGAACCCGGTCAAAGAGAGAAAAGATATAAGATCCTGTTCCGAAAGCCAGTTTTGTTCTGGCTGCGGAACCTTAAGCCCTAGTCGTTCGGCGAGTTTTAGCAATGGCTCCCAAAGGTGATTGTAGCTATAGATCACCACGCGCGTATGTCGATGACAGGCGCCATGGAGCTGCAGAAACGTTTTCTGGAGATCGACAATCTCTCCTACATCGCACAAGAGGATATAATCGAACTTTTCCGACGCAGCAAATTCTTCCGGCACGTCCTCGAAATACGTGAACCGCGGATGTTCTCTTCGCGCGATGTCGATCATTTCCGGGCTGATCTCCACACCAACCCCGTGACTGGCGCTCAGGCCGTCCAAAAATAGGCCCGTTTGGCAACGTAAATTCAACAATCGCTTGCCGGGTTCAATGACATGCCGAAAAACTCGCATCAGCAGTCTGTAATAATAGGCGTTTCGCCGATGCCACTCGGTCCGTCGTTCGGCGGTGATTGCTTGCTGCTGACGATTGAGAGAATTACGCGAATACAGAGCCTGCGGCCCCCAAGCCAACTCTTCGGATGCAATTTGTTTGCCCGGCTGGGCCGCTGAAGTCGATCGCATGTTCATGGCGTTCCGAGACTCGGTAATCTTTCCGCAACGAGCCTGTCGAGGTCGTCTCCCATTGGGTCTTTACGACCAACCATATTAGTATGCTGCTTTGAATTAGAGAACAGACTTAGTATGGTGGCGAGGAGATGCAGATACGATCACAAGCAAGACTTCGGGCCGACCGAGAGATTAAGCATGGCGAATGGTTGGCAGTTCACGATACGGAAGTCGTATGGGGGTGGGGGACCCCCGCCGGACGAATCCGCGCCAGACGGAGAGCGGACTTGATCATTTCAGGTGCTGCCCTCTCGCCCGGCAAACGAGTGCTGGAAATTGGGTGCGGTACGGGAATGTTTACCGAAATGTTCGCTGCCACCGGCGCCACAATCGTTGCGGTAGATATCTCCCCGGAATTGCTGCAAAAAGCGCGCGCTCGCCATTTGCCTCCCGGCCAAGTCACGTTTTATGAAAGGAGATTTGAGGAGTGCCAAGTAGAGGGCCCATTTGATGCTATCATCGGCTCATCTATCCTGCATCATTTAGAAATCGATTCTGCTATCTCGCGCATTAAAGAGTTATTGAAGCCAGGAGGCAGGGTCAGCTTTGCTGAACCGAATATGTTGAACCCGCAGGTCTTTCTCGAGAGAAGATTTAAGCACTGGCAAATATTCTCTTACACGTCGCCGGACGAAACGGCATTTGTCCGCTGGCAGCTTGCGCGCCAGTTACGAGAGGTTGGGTTCGAAGGAGTCAGCATCCAACCGTTCGATTGGCTCCACCCGTCCACTCCCAAACCGTTTATCAAGACGGTGAGTGCCGTAGGGTGGCTGCTGGAATCCGTGCCGCTACTGCGAGAATTTTCTGGCTCGCTGAATATTAGCGCAAAACTAGCGAACTGATCGCCACTGCATCAGACTCCATCCTGAAGGCGACTGTGATTTTATTGTCGCGTATTCGGGACTGCTATTGATGTACCCGGCTGAATCGAACTCGCACGGAAATCAGGCGCGATCTCGAACACCACAACACCGTTCTCAGTGGGGAAAGCACACAATTTGAAGTGCGCATCGTGTCGTGCAGTCTCTAAGACCGGCAGAGACACGATATTGAGGAAATCTGGCGGCGTGCTCTGATACTGCTCCGAGAGTGTAATTAAATAGTACGTTCGCAATTCCTCAATGCGGCGCATCGCCGCGTTCGGGTCTTTCTCGGCATAGCCAAGCGACGTATAATAATTGCGTATTCCCGACATCAGGCGTTCTTTGGCGGCAAAAAATGCCGCCGAATTGTCGTTTAACCAAGGTTTCTGAACCCCCACTATATTGTATCGGTCCCCGACATCCGAAGTGAAACGGACAACTCGGCTGAGTTCGTCATATTCAGAACTGTTGGCCTGTAGCGGGATAAGCCAGTTCGAGTGGCCAGTCAATCGATTCGTCAGAGCGAAAGAATAGGCGTTCACTACGGCCCATTGGACGGAGCCCAGCATGATCAAGGCGACAAGTAGGGCGCGCGGGACAAACATGCAAATTTGCATCAACAGAATCGCGACACACGGCAGCAACGCGTACATGTATCTTGAATCCACGGTGATATTGACGGAAAAGGCCAAGAGAAGGATACCAATTTGGATCAGGCTCAATGCCGCCAGGGGCTGCATGTCGAGGCGACCATGAGCGGATCGCCCAGTAATTCGATAAATTAGGAGACCGCCGCCGACGATAATGCCGGCCATGGATCCCCACAAGAGACAGGGGCTCAGGAAGGAAGGGTTAATCAGCTGCGACCATACGATCAGTTTTTGGAGTACCGACGTTCGAGTGCCATAATTGAGCGCGATGTCCCCGGAGGACGAATCGCGGACATGCTGCCAGACGGTGGCGATATTGCGGAGATACCAAAAGCCACAGAGACTCCCAAGAAGCCCGAACGCAATCGCGAGCGTCCGCGAGGACCTCGATTTCCACTCGGCTGCGAGATTCCATTTCCCGGGCATTCGAGCCAGAAAATAACCTGCGTATATAGTGGCCACCAGGCAATACAGAGGAGTCGTCGTTTTGGCCAACACGCCAAGGAGTAACGCCGATGCGAGTTGTATCGCCGTTCGTGGTTTAGGCCAATCCCCCGCCCTCAAAGCAATATAAAAGCACCAGGCCACCGCAAGCGCCTGTAATGGCTCTACAAAGTATTGGTGGGATAAGCCGACAAAAAGCTGGGAACCGGATGCAAAAAGGACCCCTGCCACGGGAATAAGCCCTGATCGAGGAGCCATTCGCTGACCGATCTTGAACAAGATGGCAAGCAGGATGAACTGGGTCGTTAGAATCGAAAACAACAGTGCGCCCTCTACTGATCCAAAAAGTCCGCGGAAGGGAACAAAAAGCTGCCCGAGCCACACGATCCCCGGCGGTTTGAGGTAGAGACCGTTAATCATCTCACTCCACCACCGGTTGAGTGAATGGCCCAACCAAAACCACAGATCCACGGAGACCTCGCCGTACCAAGCTTGATCCCACGGCCAAACACTGCGGTCCCTAAGAATCCAGACGAGGCTTGGTATAAGCAATGCCGCCATCATCAGATATGCCCAAGAAGCTTTGGAAGCGTTCCAGAGGCTCCCCGCGGTTGTATTTGCCATAACTCGCTTCATTTCACGCTTGGCCTGATCGACGAAGGTAATGCATGTGGTTTGATGTATTCTAGCGCCGCACTCCGAGCATCCGTCAACACGTGCCGTCGCTTACAAGTATTCCACAAACCCTTGTTCAACACCTCTCCTGAACTCTAGATTGTCACCTGATTCTGCAAGCGTTAAGCTTTCGTCCATACGGATTTCATGACAATGAAACTTGACTCGATGAAATTGCGGATCGGTGACGAGGATAGAGAATTTTATGCCCGCGCCGAATCTTCGGATGCCCAGGTAATCAATCAGATATTTTGTGATCTAGATTTTGACATTTCGAAGCTGGCTCGTTTCGACGATCTGGAGGATTTTCTGAGGAAAGCGAGGGCCACGAGCAAGCGCCCCCTTATCATCGATGGCGGAGCGAACATTGGTGCAGCATCGGTCTACTTTTCGGGGCAATGCCAGGATGCCTTGGTCGTAGCTATTGAGCCGGAACCCTCAAATTATCAACTGCTAGTCGAGAACACGAAGGGAATGTCCATTCTTCCGTTACCGTGCGCCCTGGCGTCGAAACCGCAGCGCATGCGAATTGTTGACGCTGGCATGGGCTGTTGGGGCTTTCGGACGATGGCCGTCAAGGACGAGGAGGTAAGTGAGGACGATGTTAGCTGTGTCTCGATAAATGAGATTTTCACGGCGCACTCCAACGATTATTTCCCCTTTATCGTGAAGATCGATATCGAGGGTGGCGAAAAAGAATTGTTTCAACAACATACTGAATGGATAGGAAGAACCCCGCTCATTATCATCGAACTTCACGATTGGATGCTTCCCGGTCAAGGCGTGGCTTTACCATTCCTGCGATCCATCTGCCGCTTCGAGCGTGACTTTGTTCACAT
>Ga0206974_1087_pt1 | contig 22817 bp, 22 predicted proteins | sample Alteio_BWOrgHeat_84_FD_152920 | JGI IMG/M metagenome (GOLD analysis project Ga0206974, IMG submission 152920) | Enriched cells from forest soil in Barre Woods Harvard Forest LTER site, Petersham, Massachusetts, United States -... | ecosystem: Environmental > Terrestrial > Soil > Temperate forest >... | reverse complement strand
ATCGGTAAAATGGCCATTCCGGACGCCATTCTGCGCAAGCCAGGCAAGCTGACTCCCGAAGAGCAGGCCCTCATGCGGGAGCATTGCGAACGGGGCTACAACATCTTGCGCAAGATTCCGTTCCTCAATGAGGCGTCCGAGATCGTCTATGCCCATCAGGAGCACTATGACGGCAGTGGCTATCCGCGCGGCATTCGGGGCAATACCATCCCCATCGGGGCTCGGATCTTTGCGATTGCAGATACGCTCGATGCCATCACCAGCGACCGGCCTTACCGTGGTGCGAAGAGTTTTGACGTCGCGCGGCTGGAGATTTTACGCTGCTCCGGGACGCAGTTCGACCCGGCTGTGGTTGATATCTTTCTCAAAATCCCGAATGAATTGTGGATTGAGCTGCGATCAGAGATCACTGGGGCTACGCCTCCTTTCGCGTCGTTGACTTCGACCGCCGAACCGATGCCCACGCGGTGAACTAAGGAGCTGGAAATGCCCATATTATCGTCCACGGAGCTTTCCCACGCCCTCACCAACCTTCCCGGATGGACGGTGAGCGGCCAGAATCTCGAACAAAGCTTCGAGTTTGCGGATTTCGTAGGCGCAATGCGCTTCGTAAACTCAATCGCAGAGACTGCCGAACGAGCCGGGCACCATCCCGATATCGACATTCGCTACAACAAGGTCCGTCTGTCACTCAGCAGCCACGATTCTGGCGGCATTACAGAAAGAGACACAGCATTGGCTGCGGAGATCGCCAAGATCCACACCTTAGTCTCTTGAAAGGTCTCGCAAATTCTAATGACAGTACCTTCCGGCTCGATTTCCCATTCTAATTCTTGTAGATTGTCTCCCGATATGGGATTCGGGAGGCATTTGTTTCAATTATTTCAACGGCCGTATAAAGGCAATCAGCCACGTTCAAGGTTTATTGGATAGCATTTATATCTTCTATACTATCGTTAGCGTGAACGGTAGAATCCGTCGCATCGCACTGGAAAATAATGGGTTATGCCTCGCTCTCTCGAAGAGGTCTCTATGCCTCGTCGCGGGTCAAGGTGGGTGCCGCGCGGGAAAGGCCTGTTCTATTTAGGACAAGTCTTGGCTGAGTCTGTTGATTTTGGTATTTGCATTCCTTCGAATCTATAGTAAGGTGTAGATATTGCTTCTGAGGCGGTATGAGTCTCCCGCTCTTGGACAGCAAGTAAGTTGCGTCACTGGCCTCCCGGCACGAGCGGAACACCGTTCGTGCCGCCTTTTTTTGCTCTGGCCAATTGGTGCGACAATAGACGCACGAGGAGAGCAGGATGCAGACTCGACCCTTCCGCCGCTGGACCATCGCACTGGTCATGGCGGCAGCTACCGTCATCAGCTATGCGCAGTGGACAAATCCGTCTGAGGATATTCCCGCGTACCACTCGTCGGCGCCCCTCAAGCTCAGCGCGTTGCCGCCCATCCTGAGCGGTACCAAGCTCACCGGTGAAGGCTTTCGCTATCCGTGGCAGACGCACGTCTATCAGGATGCCGCCAAGGTTTCGAGCGTCCTCTACCAACTTCCCTGCAACTGCCGCTGCGATCGCGCCCTCGGGCATACGAGCCTTCGTAGCTGTTTTGAAGGCATGCACGGCGCCGAGTGCTCCACCTGCGCCAAGGAAGGTTTCTACGCCTACCAGCAGACGAAGCTGGGCAAAACTCCCGCTCAGATCCGAGCCGCTATCAACCGGCATGAGTACGAGTCGATCCCGCTGGAGTCGCAATAGCCAAGCAGCGAATCAGCGTACAATAGGAGATGCAGCACGAGCCATTCGGCACGGCTGATGTTCCACGAGGATCTCCGAGGATGGGTTGTGTCCCGGCGGTTGCAATATGGGGGCGTCACGGTTTCGACGGGATCGGTAGCGGCAGAGAGGCATGCCGGGGTGTGGGCACCCGTAATCGCTTACAGAACCACAATTGCCAACAACAATCTGGCACTTGCTGCTTAATTAAATAGGCAGCCGTCCTCCTCATCTTTGCCTGTGGGCTGAGAGCGGGCGTCGCACAGCAGGCTGGTTGTTGCCGCTCGGTCCGTGTGGCAACAATAAGATCATCGGACTAGCTCCAGGTGTTTCTTGTCTGCTCTGAGCGCCTGAAGTGAATTTTCTGAACAGACTACGCATGGAGTCTCTCGGCTGACAGCGATTTCGGACGCGGGTTCGACTCCCGCCGCCTCCACCATCACTTCGCATATATATCGATAACTTAAAGTTTGGCGTCACGGATCCTTGGCAAATTGCAAAAACGGATTCGTCGATTGTCCCGGTCGGTGTTCTGCATCTTCGGGCAATCTGCCGGATCCTCGCCGTCGGCTTCCTGGAGAGAATGAATTGGGAAGTTACTCGGAATCAGTTCTGATCTTCGCTCTTTCAGGCCCGTGGTTGAAGATACAGCGCTTGTTATTGGCGTGGTGCAGTTTGGCACAGTAAGGATTAACCCCCTTGCGACTTCGCACAAAGAGTTCCGCGCCAGCCAGCATTCCTAAGGTCGGCGCGATGAAATAAATCCAAAGTGCTTGCCAGTCGTTGGCGTGGAGTGCGGACCCAAATGTTCGTGCAGGGTTCATGCTCATTCCCGACAGGGGCGTTTCGAACGTTATGTAGGTTGCATACAGCGCACCGACGAAACATGGTGTAGATTGTGCCAACTTCGCGTGATTGGATGCGAACAAGATCGTGCTCATCAGAATGAAAGAGATCGTTAATTCAGCAGCGAATGCAACGGCCTCCCCGTACATTCCCGGTACCGTGACCGCGTACCGTACGGCGCTGTTTCGCGGCGCATCCCGCAGCACATACGCGGCGAACGCAACGCCACACGTTGCGCCAGAAAACTGTGCTGCGGAGTAAAACAATGCGTCCCACAGTTTTACCTTTCCCAGCCGATAAAAGGTAAATGTCATCGCCGGATTGAAGTGCCCCCCGGACTGTTTTCCCCACGGCGTCATGATGATGGAGACGAGTGTCGTCCCTACTGCCAATCCCATGAGCGCCCGACGGAAGAGAGGACTGGCAATGATGTGTGGGGCCGGGGATGCGGGATGTTGTAGCAAGGTCGCAAACAGGCAAACAGAAAACATGTATATGGCTAATCCGGCAGCCTCAATCATGTATTCGGGCCAGTGAAGACGCAGGCTGTTGACCGCACTCAACGTGTCATACCGGCGGAGCGCTCTTCGTTGGTTCTCAGCCGTCGTCTTTGTGACTTCTTTTGTCATTCACCTTCCAGGCCGCCTTTGGTCGCGCATTATCCAGTCCTTTGCTTTGCATCCAGGGCGCCAAAAAACGAAGCCATGCCGCTCAGGGCGAGGACAATGGCAAGTTGCACTAAACCGGTAAGATCTCTTCGCACAGGGAGCGGCGCGACATATGATTCGAGTGGCAAAATCGTGACAGATGGCCAACATTGACGGATATTGGTCGTTACCCTCGTCACGCGGTGTACAACTCCACCGTTTGAGGCATTCCCACTTCCCAACTGCTCACAGCTACGCCGCGGATCGCTCAAACGAAACTTGGCTGACACAGCCAGGCTTGACGACGGTGATCGTGCGATCCGAGACTATATTGAGATTTAGTTTGTCCGCGCTACTGGCGCGTTCTCCTGTTACGGAGTGGCGTGAGAAGGGAGAACTTAGTGGAGTCGACAATGGTGTTGCCGCAGCTGACCTTGAGTGCGAAGGGGGCACTCAACGAGTGTGGCATGCTTTCCAGCGAGGTCGTGCTCAACATCCTGAAGTTGATTCTTGCGGGATCGCCATTGCCCGAGGTGCTCACGATCATTGCTCAACTGGTCGAATCTCGGGGAGATGGCACGTTGTGCACAATTTGGCTTCCGACCGATGGCGGAAAGCAGCTTTATTGTGCGGCGGCTCCTAGCCTTCCCGGTTTCATTGCTGGCGCAGGGTCAATGCTCATTGGTCCAAAAGGCGGATCCTGTGGTGCAGCCGTTTACCGAAGGCAGGCAGTCTATGTGGACGATATCCTCAAAGACCCCATCTGGGATCATTATCGTGACCGACTCTTGCCGTTTGGTATTCGTGCAGTCTGGTCGCGACCATTGTTTACGAGCGAAGAGGAACTCCTCGGGACGTTCGCCGTTCACTATCGCGAAGTACGTTGCCCCAACGATGCAGACCTGACGTTGATCGAAAACGCCGGCCATATTGCCGGGATTGCGATTGAGCGCCACCTTCGTGAAGAAGCGTTGGGCCATGAACGCGATCGGCTGCGATTGCTACTGGAAATTACCAGCGGCGTGACATCCAGGTTGGATCTTCGGAAAGTGGTTGAGGCGCTTTCGACAAATTTATTCACGATCATGCAATGTGATGTTTCAGCGTTGCTGCTACCCGATTCAGAGAGCGGTGAATTACGCGTCAATACCTTGCACAATCCAGATCCAAGAGGACCCTTTCGCGAGGGATCGTTGGTGCCGATGCATAGTTCGATCTCGGGGCAGGTATTGCGGAAAGGCAAGACCGTCCGGATCAATAGCTTCGAACAGGTCCGCCAGGATCCTGAAATCTATGGAAATCCTGAAGGCCAGCTTCTTTATGATCGCGTCGTCGAGGAAGGTCTCAGCGTGGGGTGCTATCTTCCGCTCCTAGGCCGTGATCGCGTAGTTGGCGTTCTAATGCTCTGCAGACGTTCGAACAATGCTTTTGAAGAAGATGACGTGATCTTGCTCGAGCAGGTGGCCCGTCAGGTGGCAATTGCAGTTGAGAACACATTGGATTATGAAAAGGCGATAACTGAGCGGGACAAGGAAGCGAAACAGAGACTTTATCTTGAGCAGGAAATCCGTGCGGAGTTCGGGGATATCGTCGGAAACAGCCCCGCTCTGAAAACGGCCCTCGATTTGGTATCCATTGTGGCGCCTACAGATTCAAGTGTAATGATCTTAGGTGAGACGGGAACCGGCAAAGAACTTATCGCACGTGCGATCCACAACTTGAGTGGCCGCAAGGGACGACCCTTTGTGAAATTGAACTGCGCAGCGATTCCGCTTGGACTCCTTGAGAGTGAGTTATTCGGACACGAGAAAGGTGCATTCACCGGAGCAATCGCGCAGAAGGCAGGGCGATTCGAACTTGCGAACAAAGGCACGCTGTTCCTTGACGAAGTCGGCGACATCCCTCTGGAACTACAAGCGAAGCTGCTTCGTGTTCTGCAGGAACAGGAATTTGAAAGACTCGGCAGCAACCGTACGCACAAGGTAGACGTCCGCGTGATTGCCGCCACCCATCGTGACTTGGCTTCCATGGTGAAGCAGACGACTTTTCGTGAGGATCTGTACTATCGGCTAAGAGTATTTCCGATCAACATTCCAGCCCTGCGGCAACGTACAGAGGACATTCCGACACTTGTTTGGCATTTCGTCGAACTCTTCGCCAGGCGAATGAACAAGAAAATCGACGACATTCCGACAGAGACAATGGATGCCCTCGTGCGGTATCGCTGGCCAGGAAACGTCCGAGAATTACAAAATTTCATGCAGCGAGCAGTGATTCTTTCTCCTCACACGGTCTTACGCGCCCCGATCTCCGAATTGGAACCGTTTGCTGCTCCCAAACGATCAAACACACAGATGACCGGACTTGACGAATTGGAACGAGACCACATCCTCCGTGCGTTAGAGGCTAGCAATTGGGTAGTGGGTGGCCGGAATGGAGCAGCTGAGAGACTTGGAATGGCGAGGACGTCCTTGGTGTACAAAATGCGGCGGCATCGCATAACCCGTCCCGCACCCTCCCACGGAAATGGATCTCTCGAGCGAGTTACGCACTAGAGCTGATCACCTTCCTCGCATCGTATAGAGCGACGACCTTCACGACGAAAACCCGCCAGTGACGGACATCAGTCACAAAACCGCCACGTGCCGAATGGCAATCGGCTGAACTGCCGCGTCCTATCTTATAGAGGTGACATGACTTCAATCCGGACGCCTCTTTGCCTCCAAGATTGCTGTTTGGCAGGTTATTTGCAACACCGTTAAAGGGATCGGCTTCAAAGAAGTTCTGCAGCGTGTCCCCATGTCTGGTCGTCGTACTCATTCTCGCCACAGAGTCTCGACACATGGAGTGACTCGATGTCTGCTCTCGCTTCCAAATACAAAGCTGTACGCACAATGACTCATTCTCTCGTCGCGTGTTTGTCCGCCGAGGATCAGATGGTACAGTCGTGCCCGGAAGCCAGTCCGGTCAAATGGCATCAGGCGCATACCACGTGGTTTTTCGAGACGTTTGTTTTGCTCCCATATCTGAGCGACTACAGACCCTTTCGCGAAGAGTTTCACCGCCTTTTCAATAGCTATTATCTTTCGCTCTGCGAGGAGATTCCCGAGAAGAAATTGCGAGCATCATTCTCTAGGCCGTCGCTCAATGAGATCCTGGCTTTCCGTGCCCACGTCGATCAGGAAATGGAGAGGCTATTCGCATGCTCCATTGACCAAGAAGTATCGCGAACTATCATGCTGGGACTGAATCATGAGCAGCAACACCAAGAACTAGCACTGACGGATATTAAGCACGCATTCTTCTCTAACCCCCTGCAGCCCTCATACGGATCTTCATCCCTGCCGAGAGAAACCTCTCCGTTGAGTCTTCAACTCAGATGGCTGGACTGCGATGGTGGACTTGTCGAGATAGGGCATCCGTTGAACTTAAGAAAGCCTCTGGAGTTTTGTTTTGACAATGAGACTCCGCGTCACAAGGTTTATCTGGAACCGTTCCAAATCGCAAACCGCAAGGTGACGTGCCGAGAGTATCTGGAGTTTATGTCCGATGATGCTTACGTGCGTTCTGCGCTGTGGCTCGCTGAGGGCTGGGAATATGTCAAGCAAACGGGCTGGGAAGCGCCGCTCTATTGGGAACGCGATCCTGGCGACGAGACGGGTTGGCGGGTCTTCACGCTGAAGGGGTGGCACGGACTTGCGAAACTCCTTGATACGCCTGTATGCCACATCAGTTTTTTCGAGGCGGACGCCTTTGCCCGCTGGCGTGCGTGTCGCCTTCCAACAGAGGCGGAGTGGGAGTCGGTTGCAAGCAAGGAACGTCCGCAAGGGAATCTCCTCGATACCGGGAGGCTGCATCCTGCGGTTGCGGTTGGTGTAGGGATTGTGCAACTGTTCGGGGATTGTTGGGAATGGACCACCAGCCCCTACACGAGCTATCCGGGCCATAAGCCTTTCGCCGGTGCACTCGGAGAATACAACAGTAAATTCATGCCTAACCAGATGATTTTGCGAGGAGGTTCTTGCGTCACACCGGCGGACCATGTGCGCGCGACCTACCGAAATTTCTTCCATCCGGCAACACGTTGGCAGTGCACAGGAATACGTCTAGCAGTTTGAACAGTCTTTATGCGCGGTACCTGGATTCACAGCAGGCCAAGATCGTGACCACGTCAAGACCAACTCTCGTCAGTGTCGGGCTTTCGTCGCGAATTTCGTCAGCCGAAACCCCGTCTCCTCTTCATGCAGACGTAGATATCTTCGTGTACTCATGCGACTTAACTTTCGAACCGGCCTTGCGACGGTATTGGCCTTTCGGTTGCACTATGAACCGGCGCGCCTGGCGGCGTTTGACGAAGATAGACCGAGGGTGCGAGAGACACCGCGACGAGCAGAAGCCTTCTAAGTGAAAGGCTCGTATCAGCGAATCGTCCACGATCAACCAGGCAGCAACAGTGAGGAGGGAGAAGGTATATGAATCGAGTTCCTGTGACGTCCGTACACAGAGTCGAGGCAGACGGAATACAGGTCTTCTACCGCGAGGCAGGTGACGTCGCCGCGCCCGTAGTGCTCTTGCTCCATGGGTTTCCAACATCATCTTTCATGTTCCGTGACCTCATTCCACGTCTTGCTGATACCTACAGGGTGATTGCACCTGATCTGCCCGGATTTGGATTTACGGACGTCCCCTCAAAACGAAAGTACACGTATTCGTTCGACGCGCTGGCGGGGACTGTGCAGGCGTTTACGGACGCGCTCGGCCTCAATCGTTACGCCATTTACGTCTTCGACTATGGAGCCCCCACGGGTTTTCGTCTGGCAACGGGCCACCCGGAACGAATTACGGCGATCATTTCGCAGAATGGAAACGCCTACGAAGAAGGACTCGGCGATGCATGGGAACCGATCAGAACGTACTGGTCAACGCCGACAGCAGAGAACAGAGAAGTGATTCGGCAGGCCATCTTAAATTTGGAAGGAACTCGCTGGCAGTACACGCATGGTGTTGCAAATCCAGAAAGCGTGCCGCCCGAGTCCTACACGTTGGACACGGCTTTGCTCGAGAGGCCGGGGAATAAAGAGATTCAACTTGATCTGTTCCTCGATTATGCCTCGAACGTGAAGCTTTATCCCAAATTCCAAGAATATCTTCGGAAGTCACAGCCGCCCCTTCTGGCGATATGGGGCAAGAACGATCCCTTCTTTATTCCTGCCGGAGCCGAGGCATACCGAAAAGACCTGCCGAATGCGCAGATCCAGTTTCTAGATACAGGGCATTTTGCAACCGAGACACACACTGTCGAGATTGCAGCTGCGATCAAGGAATTTCTTGGGACCAACGGCAGTTCGCAAGAGAAGGGCGGCAGTGCATCACGATGAATTCTTCTCTTCAAAATACGACAGCCGTACTAGTCCATGGAGCATGGGCAGACGGATCCTGTTGGCGCAATGTCATTCTTCCCCTGAAGCGACAGGGCCTGAAGGTCACATGTGCTCCGATTCCCCTTACATCACTCACGGAGGACATAGCCGCTCTCCAGCGCGCAATAGAGAGAACAACGGGACCTCTTGTTCTGGTCGGACATGCGTATGGAGGCGCCGTAATCGGCGGTGCGCATGACGATAGGGTCAAGTCACTGCTGTACGTGGCGGCATTGGCGCCTGACGAGGACGAAACGGTTGTGGACGTGTTCTATCGCGCTGACCCACATCCGGACGCTCCGCACCTTGCACCCGACGAGCATGGTTTCATCTGGATGCCGGAAGAGGGCTTCAGCAAAGCCGTAGCTCACAAGGCGTCGGAAGATCAAGCAACGATCCTGTCTGCGGTGCAGAGGCCAATCTCAGTTCAATGTATCCAAGAGAAAGCACCCACACCGGTTTGGAAGACGAAATCATCGTGGTTCCTTCTCGCGGAAGAGGATCGAATGATCAGTCCCGAAACCCAACGCTACATGGCCCATCGCATGAACGCCACCGTTCGGTCATATCAAGTGGACCACTCTCCGATGCTCACCGCCCCAGATCTTGTCGTTGACGTAATTCTGGACGCTGCGCGTGGAACAGTTCAGCGATAGAGCACTTGCGGAGAAAAGGGCCGCACTTCTGTGGTCAAAACCATGGACACACTCAACCGGCGATCGTGTCTCTTGAAGAAAGGCACTTATGAAACATAAATCTGTCGCCATCGTCACGGGCGCAAGCCAGGGGATAGGTTGCGCAACCGCAGTGCGGCTGGCGCGGGATTTTTCGGCTGTTGTTCTTGCCGCCCGAAATCAGGATGAACTGCAAACAACTTCAAAGGCGGTCATTGCCGGAGGGGCGGAGTCGCTGATCTACGCGCTCGATCTCCGCGATCCGCAGTCCTCCCAAACTATCGTTGAAGGGACGCTCGAACGCTTTGGCAGGATCGATGCACTTCTCAATATTGCCGGAGCAGTACCTCAAGTCGATTTGTTCGAGATGACGGACGCTCAGTGGGATGACGGCATTGCGCTCAAGTTGCACGGCGCGCGTCGCCTGACAATACGAGCCTGGGACGCGCTGAAGGCTTCAAACGGATCCGTGGTTTTGATCTCCGGAAGCGCGGCTCTCGACCCAAAGCCAGGTTTCGCAGCGGTCGCCGCTGTTAACGCGGCAATCATCGCGCTCGCAAAGGCCTTCGCAGAGCAAGGCATAAAGGACGGAGTGCAGGTCAACAGCGTAGTGCCAGGCGCGGTAATGACCGGACGTAGAGAGTCTTTCTTCAAGAAATGGGCGCCGGCGCACAACCTCTCCGTGGAGGAGGCGATCAAGAGGTTTCCCGAGGAAGTCGGAATCAGTCGTTTCGGCAGACCGGAAGAGATTGCAGAGTTAATGGCCTTTCTTGTATCACCTGCGGCGAAGTGGATGACAGGTGCCTCGGTCCGTATGGATGGCGGGGAAATCAAGGGAATCTGACTCGGAGATCGTTGCGGCCTCAGTCTGCTGATGCTAATCGCGACACAGGCTTTGAATGGGAGAACTTATGCCTCAGCGAAAAGCGAGCGTCGAGCGGCTGGCTGCATTTTCAGACGCAGTATTTGCAGTCATCATCACCATCATGGTCTTGGATCTGAGGCCGCCAGAGCAGCCCACATTCGCAGCTCTTTTGCGATTGTGGCCGATAGTGCTGAGCTACCTGGTGAGTTACTTGTTTATCGCCGTTGTTTGGACGAACCACCATCACCTGCTGTCGTTCGTCGACGACTCTACAGGCCGCTTGATTTGGATCAATTTCGCGCATTTGTTCATGGTGTCACTGGTGCCGTTTGCAACCGCATGGGTCGCGAGCACGCGTCTGGCCGTGGTGCCTGTCTTCGTATATGCTGCGGTGTTCGTCCTGGTCGAATCGGCCTATCTTCAGTTCGAGCATCATGCTCTGGCTCACGCTGTAACGGAGATCTCGCATCAGGCGCGTAGGTTGGCAAAGTTGCGTTCCCTCGTTGCCTTGGGAATATTTCTCACCGCGATGCTGGTATCACTCGAGTCTCCAACGTGGGGATTCGGGTTAGTGTGCTGTGCGGTGCTACTTCATCTGCGCCCTGAACTTGCCGGGTACCCAGGGAAACCGGGCGGACAATAGCACTCCACAGAAACAATATGTCGACTCAACAATGAGAAACTTAACCGCCGGGGTCAACAACCCATTCGAAAACTGCCGAGAGATCTTAGGACAAATGAATAGCCAGATCCCCTTCGAAACGGAACCGGAACTGATCGCTGATATTTTAGCGGGAAATATCCAGCTCTATCATCAGCTGATCCATCCTTATATGAAGTGCGTCTACACTATGTCGTTCTCATACATGAAAAATGAGATGGACGCCGAAGATGTCATGCAAGAAACATTCATCAAGGCCTTCCGAAACCTACATGCTTTTCGCGGCGATTCGAAGTTCAGCACTTGGCTTATCAGCATTGCCTTGAATGAGGCGAGATACCGGCTAAGGCGACAGATAAAGGTGCGACTGGTCTCTCTCGATGAGCCTCGAGGCGAAGAAATGACTGTGTCTCCAGCGCTGTTGCGCGATTGGCGAGAGCTCCCTTCCTCGGTGGTCGAGCGCGAGGAGGCCAGGAGGTTAATTCAGGGGGCTGTCGATCGGCTTCCTCTCATGTATCGACAAGTGTTTCTCCTGCGCGAAATAGACGAGATCAACTTAAGGGAGACGGCACTAATCCTGGGCATAAGTACTTCGTTGGTCAAAACGAGGTTATTTCGCGCCCGAATGATGTTGCGACGGATGCTGGCGCCAAAATTGAAGGCAATCAAGGGTAGAGCGAAACTGACGCGATTCCAATAAATACCAAGGCGATCACGGGTCGGGTCCAGAGCTTCGCACGGGTGACTCCTGCAGCGCGTCACGACGAACGCCGCGGTCAATATCCGTCACTGTCGGAAATCCGTCGCGGCTTTGTCCGTCAGAGATCGGGAGTTCTCTTGACGCGGGAAATCAATTCTACAGAGCCGAAAGAACTTAACGCTACGATCTGCCGGACAAGGAAGAGTCCTTGAGTTGGTGCATCGATTGCAGCAAGGTAGCCCATATCGTTACGTGATTCCACAATGAAGTGATGAGCGCGGAATTGTTATACGGCGTAGAACATTTGGTCTGCTTAACGGATGAGCAATCGCTGGCTCGTCGGAACGATATCTCTAGGCAGATCGACTATTGCAACCAAATCCACTGCGGCAGGAGAAATAACCATGAATAGGGCCATGTCAGAACAGTCCATGAACGAGGAGAAACAAGACCTATTCTCCGCGGACCTCTCAACCAAAGCGAGAAGCAGTCTGACCAGATTGGCTGCGTGGATAAGTGATCGTAATATTCCTTTCCTCGCCGCGAGCATTGGCATGATCGTCATGCTCTTTTGGGCGGGAGCTTACAAAATGACCGCTCCTGGGGCGGAAGGAATTATTCCCCTGGTGTCAAACAGCCCGCTGACCAGCTGGCACTTTAAGGTATTCGGTCCTTATATCGGATCCGACATAATCGGCCTCACCGAGATAAGTGCTGCCGTATTGATTATCGTAGGCTACTTGAGGCCCAAAGCTGGCATTATTGGAGGCCTCATCACTACTGTCATGTTCTTTACAACCAGCACGATGATCATAACTACTCCCGGCACGACTATTTCCGTTCATGGGATTCGATACATGAGCTTCCTGGGCCTGTTCCTTTTCAAGGACGTCATATCGCTCGCGGTATCGTTCTACCTCATCAGCTACTTCGGCAGAAAAGCTATTCTCTCCGAAAACACAGGCCAATAGCCGGTTCAAGCATGCGAGGGTGCCGAGAGTGTCAAATGCATCCTCAATAGAGAGAACAGAATATATGAATGCTCAAGCACAGCCTGAAGTTTACGATCTCCTCATCCTCGGGAGCGGCGCGGGCTCGAAACTGCTGGCCTGGACCTTCGCGTCGCGAGGCCAGCGCGTCGCCGTGGTCGAACGCAAGTACATCGGAGGCGCGTGTCCGAACATCGCATGTCTTCCGAGTAAGAACGTTATTCACACGGCGCAATTCGCGCATGACGTTCGGCGCAGCAAAGAGTTCGGAGTCAGTATCGACAACTTCCGCGTCGATATGCAGGCTGTGAGAGACCGAAAGCGCAGAATGGTCCGAGGCCTGGTGGACACACATCTCGCTCTCTACAAACAAAGCGGAGCGGAACTGATCATGGCATCAGGGCGCTTTGTCGGCCCCAAGATACTTGAAGCGATACTGCCTGATGGCACGAAGCGATTGCTGACCGGAAAGAATGTAGTGATCGGCACGGGGACACACGCAGCTATCGAGGACATTCCGGGGCTGGCATTGGCACAGCCGCTAACGCACATCGAGGCACTGGAGCTCGATGTCGTTCCAGATCATCTGATTGTTCTAGGAGCAGGATACGTCGGGCTCGAATTTGCGCAGGCGATGCGCCGATTCGGGAGCAAAGTTACAGTCATCGATCGCAATCATCGAGTTATTCATCGCGAGGACGACGACGCCACCGAAGAACTGCAGAACCTCCTGCAGGACGAGGGCATAGGGTTGATGCTGAACTCCAGGCTACAAAGCACAGCCGGGGTTTCCGGGACGTCTGTCCGAGTGACTTTCACGCAGAAGGGTATCGAGAGGACGCTGGAGGGCACGCATCTATTGGTTGCGGCTGGGCGCGTGCCGAATACGAAAGATATTGGGCTGGAACTGGCGGGAGTGGAGTTGACGGAGCGCGGATATATCAAAGTAAACGAGCGTTTGGAGACGACCGCAGCCGGTGTGTGGGCGGTGGGTGAGGTCGCGGGAAGTCCGCACTTCACACACATCAGCGAGGATGATTTTCGCGTTGTTCGCGACAATATACTTGGCGGGAACCGAGTCACTACAGGCAGACATGTACCGTTCTGCCTCTTTACAGACCCTGAATTCGCACGCGTTGGAATGACCGAGAAGGAGGCGCACGCTAAGGGGATAGCTTACCGTCTCTTTAAGATCCCAATGACGTCCGTGCTGCGAGCGCGAAGTCTCATGGAAACGCGTGGATTCCTGAAGTGCCTGGTTGAGCGCGACGGCGATCGCATCCTCGGGTTCACGGCGCTCGGCGTAGGGGCAGGCGAGAGTATGGGGTGTGTGCAAATTGCAATGCTCGGAGGCATACCGTACACGGTTATCCGAGAGGCGATTCTCGCACATCCTACGATTCCGGAGGGATTAAATGCGCTGTTTTCGAGCGCTGCTTTCTAACAAAGCCGATCAGAAATCCGACTTCGTGTGTCTCCTCATTGAGGTATTACCCGTTGCTGGACAGTCAGACTGCAAGTCAATTTCAGCCTCTAGTCCACATCCGTCAGCGCGAAAACCAGATGGTACAGTCTTCTCCTCCAGACCCGGCAGATGTTCATCGCTCGTCGAGCAGTGAACAACGAATTGAAGCCCTTCATTCGATAGAGGAGCTAAAGGAGCTAACACTCAACGACTTGCGGTGGATCGCGGATGCTTGCACTGAGCGATCTGTGCAAGATGGAGAACTGATTTTCAGCCAGGGAGCCCCGCCACGTCACCTCATCTTTGTTTTGGCAGGCGAATTAGTGATTAAACGCCGCACCTCAAGCCCTGTTTCAGTGCTGACGGGCAGAACTGGGCGGATCACTGGAATGACGCCCTTTTCTCGTATGCGTGCCTGGAGCGCGGATGGTCGGGCCTCAGGCAATTGCTGGCTGCTCGAACTTCACGAAAGTCAGTTTCCAGCAATGCTGGCTGCGATTCCATCGATGACCGAGTGTATGGTCCGGGTTCTGATCAACCGTAACCGAGAGTACACAAGAGCTGAGGAACAGATAGGCAAGCTCTCAGCTCTCAGTAAACTGGCCGGAAATCTGGCGCACGAATTGAACAATCCGGCATCAGCCGCACGAAGTGCGGCTCTTGCGCTGACCCAACACTCGGAGCTTGCAAGAAACGACGAGCGATACCAACTAGGCTTGAGATTCCCAGACCAAAGGACCCTCGGCCTGTACCTTGAAGGACTGGATGCAATCCGATCGAAAGTCGGTTCAGGGCTTCGCTCCAGTGCATCAATACTTGGGAGTGATTTGGAAGAAACGGTATGTGATTGGTTGAGAGCCAAGGGCTTCGAAGAGGCCTGGAAGTTAGCGCCTATTCTCGTAGAGGCTGAGGTATCAATTGCTCAGCTTCAGGATTTCCTTGCGCCGGTTTCACTTGAATTTCAGCCAATTGCGTTGCGCGACCTTCTTGCGACAGTGAGTCGGGACGCGGCCATCGCTTCGGTGAATCAGGCATGCGAACGAATGTTTCGAATCGTTGCAGCTGTAAAGGATTATTCCTACATGGATCAGCAGCCGCTTCAGGAAGTTGATATTCCTCGCGCCCTGGATAATGTCATGATGATGTTCCAACCACGTCTGAAGGGCGTGATCATCAAGAAAAACATCGCACCGGGGCTTCCTTTGTTTCAAGGTTTTGGGAGCGAGTTGAATCAGGCATTCTCATCTCTGGTCGAAAACAGCCTCGACGCGATGGGGGATAAAGGCACGCTTACACTTTCAGTCAAACTGCAAGGCAAGACATTTCTCGTCGAAATTCAGGATGACGGCCACGGGATTCCGACGGAATGTCAGGATCGCGTCTTCGAACCGTTCTTTACGACCAAGCCATTTGGCGCAGGATTGGGGTTGGGCCTGGACACAGTCCAACGGGTCATAGCAAAACACTTCGGCGCGGTTGCGTTCGAAACGTCAGCCCAAGGCACAACTTTTTATGTCCGGCTGCCCCTGGATCGCGTGGAAATCTACTAACTAGCCGAACCATTCGACGCCTCCGCCGTCTCCACCACAATTCCAAACTTTGTAATCGTAGATTGAGGCTGGGAAAAATCCGGCGATCCAGATCGCCGTTTTGATCTGCGAGATCTAGGCGGTCCTTTGCACTGTGCTGTGCGAGTGGGTTCTCTACTTTGAAATCTGGCCAGTAAGGAAGAGGTCAATCGCGACGTCTTTGTCCGCTTTCCAGAACAACAGGCTTGGATCCTTTAGTCCCCACTGGATGTACGGTAGTGGAAAATGAGCCTTGGCCGTCGCGGTCGAGCTTTCTAGATGGACAAGCACGGGGATGGTAATTTCGTGAGGCGTGTCGAGGAGTGTGAAGATACCGGTCACCTGGATCGTAGAGTCTCCTGTGGGTGCGATCGTGCCAGCGTAGGACTTCGATTCAAACGATACAGTTGCGTGCCGCTCAACCTGCAGAATTTCCTTGTTCATTCTTTTGTCGCGGCTGCCATTGCCGGTCTTGCCGCTGCCCGCAACGACGACCACCGCTCCCGACATTTTAGGAGTACTGCGGTCGAAGCCGATCGATCCGGATTGAATGTGAAATGTGCCGTGGACCACTTCGTGGGTCGTGTTCAGTGTCATCGTGACCTCGCTGGCATCGGGGTTGACGGTGAAGGTCTGACGCTGGGCGAGTGCGGGTGAAGCGAGCAGGACCGCGAGCGCAAAGACGACGAACGATTTCATGGCATCTCCCTGGAGAGATCGGACGACTGCGGGTTGTTGGACTCGGCTCGATTTCAGCTGGCGACTGGCTGTGGATCAACAACAGCGCTCTGTGCCACACGTGTGAGCCTGGCTGTCACGCGCATCACGCCCGGCCAGACCCTGAGGCAAAACGGCAGCACGGCACGCGCGAGTGAGTTGTTCAAGCCATCGGCGGCCAACTCGGCAAGGCGCATCTGGAGCAGCAGTGCAGACCGCAATCTGGCTTGAAAGATCGGAGCCGGCACACCCGCAAGATAGGCCGCCGTGGCATGGCGGGCGGTATGCAGCGCGATAGATATGCCATCCCCGGTGAACGAGGGGATGACGGCCGCCTGATCGCCGATACAGTAAAGGCCGTCCTCGCTAGTGCGGCGAATGTATCCATACGGAATGTGGGTGATGGCAATCGGCTTGGCCAGTAGTGGCTCCGCACCGGCCAGCCGCATCGCGAGATGCGGACAATCCTGTTGCATCTTCGCGAGAAAGCTCTCCCATCGATGACCTACGCGTGCGAGATGCCCCTGTTGCACGACGCAGCAGAGGTTTGCCATGCCGTCTTCCACCGGCTGGATACCGCCGTAGCCTCCTGGATAGAGCATCAGCTCGGAAGCATCCGCCAGCTCAGCGGCCTGCGCGGGGGCCAGGCGAAAATACATCTTGAAGGCGACCCACTGTTCCGGATCTTTAGGGCGGGCATGTCCGCGCAGATCGTGCTTGCCCGTGGCGAGAAAGACGGTTGAGGCTTCCCGAGTGGTTGCGTCATCGAGCGTAGCCCGCCAGAGGTTGCCTGTGGTGCGGAGCGACTGCACACGACGACCAGACTCTAAGCGGACTCCAGCCGCGACCGCCTCGGCAAGGAGTGCTGTATCCAGCGCCTTGCGCGTAAGCGAGGCTGCGCGAAAAGGCAACGGAGCTTCCGCAGCGCGCGTGGCGGCGGCAAGGCGAACATGACCGATGGGCACCGCGCCGAGTGAGGCCACGTCGATACCGATCGGATGCAGATCCTCAAGCGCCTCACCGCTGAGGAACTCTCCGCAGACCTTGTGGCGCGGTGTCGGCTCGCGTTCAATCAACGCGACACGTCGTCCCCTGCGGGCGAGTGCGATTGCAGCGGCACAGCCTGCTACTCCACCGCCGAGAATGAGAACTTCGTCTTGCAAAGCATTACTCCCAAGTGGCTCAAGGTTCAGAAAGTCTGTTGAAGGACTCCATATTTCTAGTAGACGGCCGAGAAGCAGTTTGACACGTCATTCTGTACAAATCGTCATTTTTGGCGCCCATGCGGCGTCTTGAAAATCTCATGGCGTCTTGGCGGACGATCGGTCACGGCGGGTTGTGAGTTCGCGCCAATTGAGGCCGAGGTCGACGATCAGCAGAGATGCAAGGGTGAAGGCGATGACTCCGACTGCAGACAGGACGTCGCCAAGATGGCTCCAGTACGCGGGCACGAGGTTCAAAACACGGCTGGAGACGAAGGTAAAGGTGACGGCATAAGAGCGAGCCATCCATTGGCGATGCTGGACGATTTGGCGGTTGCGTGCGGTGAGGAAGGCAGCGGTGGTGCAGACCATCCACGCCGCGGCCTGCATCGAGGTTCCGGGGAGGCCCGGACGTCCCCAGGCGAGGGCGATCCCCGTGAACGAACCGACAAACACGGAAACGACGTAGATGCGGCCGAGAACGCGATGGAGCGTGAGACGATGCTGACGGATCCGCGAGGAGAAATTGATGGGGCCGATCAAGAGAGCGAAGATTCCGGCGAGTGTATGAGGGATGAGGAGGCCGCGGTCGGCGATGACCTGCAGGCGATAGGCGTGATACATGGGGTAATCGGTGACGAGGAGAACTTCCGACGTAATGAAGACGAAGAGCGTAGTGAGACCGAGCGAAACCCAGAGAATCGTCTTGAATCTAGGCCCGGCAGAACTCGTCGCTGGCAGCGTGGAAGTTGGCATGATTTCCTTTTAGATCTATAGTTTCAAGCGCCTAACTCAAGGCCTAATCATCAACGCACCCTCACTTCCACCGGCCTACGCACAACCGCCCAGGCCGCCAGTGTTCTAACGTCACAGTCTCTCGCGGGAGCTCAGCCGCAGCCAGCAACCGTACCCAATCCGCCTCCGAGAGGGCTCGCCGAAAGGAGACCGGTCCATCATGTTGCACAAACCGGTGCCACCTCACCACCTTCGCCATCCCGCCGAAGATCTGGTAACTCCGCTTCGACCGCTCCAAGTCATTGATGAACCACCCAGCCCGGGCAGTCGCCTCCATCCATCGCAGCAACGAAATGATCTCATCATCCTCCAGATGATGTGCCATCAGCGAACTCACGACAATATCCATCTGCTTCTCCGGCCTATACACCAGAGCATCGCCCGTCACCCATGTGATTCCGAGCCCCTTCGGCGTGGACTCCGCTGCCGCACGCGCGGCATAAGGATTCAGGTCGATCCCGGTTAACTGCACGGCAATGCCACGCCTCCGTGCCCAGGCCGCAATTTGCCGCAGCAGATCGCCGCCACCGCTGCCTACATCCACAATGTGAACTGGGATGTGCACCAGATCAGGCGATACAAGTGGCCACCGTTCAAGCCACGCAAGCGTCGGCCGATAGCCGAGTAGCCAGCGGTTCACTTGCTCCAAACTATGCAGGCAGTCGCGAAAATCCTCGTAGCTACAGTCACCGTCCATCAGTTCCGGCAGCTCGCGCGGAGCGATTCGTCGGCTAAAGTCGATCTCGTTACTAGACCGCACGGAAGCGCATCGTCTCCGCTGTCAGCCCCGGCCCAAATGACATTGCACAGCCACGCTGCCCCGGACGCGCCTGCTGCATCATTCTCTGCAACACAAACATCACTGTCGCCGACGACATGTTGCCGAAGCATGAGAGCACCTCGCGCGATGCCGCCAGAGCATCGGGCGGCAGCTCCAGTCCCCTTTCCACCGCGTCCAGAATGGACCGTCCGCCGGGATGCACCGCCCACAGGTCGATGCCATCGCGCTCGCTCATCAACCCACATTCATGCAGGGCGCGACCCAACTCCCCTGGCACCTGCCCGGAAAGCAACATGTCGAAGCCAAGCCCACGGATCTTCCACGTAATCAGCTCCCTGGTACCGGGGACCATCACCGCATTGAAGCTGTCCAGTGCAAAGCCCTGCTCATCCGCGGTAATCAGGCTTGCTGCCGCGCCATCGGCAAAGACCAGAAAAGAGAGCACCTGCTCCAACTCCTGCGTCTCCTGAAAGTGCAGCGTGCAAAGCTCCAGATTGACCATCAGAACGCCCGCCTTCGGGTCTGATCGCACAATGTGGCGCGCGAGCTTCAGCGCATTGATCGCAGCAAAGCATCCCATGAATCCAACCATCGTCCGCTCTACGCCCGGCGAAAGCCCAAGATGGTCGACGATCTCAAAGTCCAGCCCTGGCGCATAGAGCCCGGTGCAGCAGGTTACAAGGACATGGGTGATACCGGCGCGCTCCTGCTGATTGAGCGCAAGCCGGTCCACAGCCTGCCGCATCAGCACCGGAGCACTCTGCTCAAAAAGCTCCATACGCCTTGCGGTGCCGGGAAAGTTGCCCGGCCGATAGAAATCGTGCGCGTCATGCGCCGAGAACTGGCCAGAGCCTTTCAGCGGATCGAAGAAGGAATAGCGATGCGCGATTTCCGCGCGGCTCACCATGCGGCGGAAGACCGCGCGCAGCCGTGGGTCGGCCAGCATATTCTCCGCGAATGCGGCGAAGGCGTCATGCACATCATGCTCTGGTACAGCGGTCGCGATGCGGTTCAAGTGAGCCGTAGTCATACGCAAGAAACCTTTGGCTCGGTTAGCGGGACGATAGGTTGCGTGTGCATCCTCGAAAAGCTGGATCTTGAATGTATCACCCGGCGACAGTCGACTACCTGAGAGAACAGGCTCCCTATTCTGAATAGAAGGCCCGCTTCAGTCTCTCTCTGTTCAAATTTGTTCATGAACTCCCACTACAGTTGCATATTCCTTGATTCAGGGTGGGCGTTTCAGGTTACAACGCAAGCAAAATTGGATCCTCCCCCTGCTCTGTGAGACGAAGCTACCCCTGCTTGGATAGCAGTGCGAATGGACAGCGCGAGATGACGATTTGTTCATGCATCCGAAGCCGTGACGATTGCTTGGTGTCATCAAACCTGACCATCCCAGACGAACACCTGGGATTGGATGACATTTCGTTCATCTGGCACCTGAGAATTACGGGAAGGATTCAAAGTAAAATCAAATCGGAACACGTCAACACAACGGTAGCACCCAATGCGAATCCTGGTGGTCGAAGACGAACGCGAGATTCAAGGTCTTTTGAGAGAGTCTCTCGTTGAGGCCGGATATGAGGTGGACGCTGTTGATTGTGGCGCGACTGCGGCCCTGTTTGCAGGCCGAAGTCGATATGACGGGATGATCGTTGATTTGGGCTTGCCGGACCAGGATGGCATGGACCTGATCCTGCAAATGCGCCGTTCTGGTGTTAAGTCACCTGTTCTGATTCTCTCTGCACGGCGGTCCGTCGATGATCGGGTAAAGGGTTTGGAGCTGGGTGGGGACGACTATCTCACTAAGCCTTTCGCCATTGCCGAGCTGCTGGCGAGGATTCGCAACCTCATTCGGCGGTCGTCGTCGGGCAAAGAAGAGGTTGTTCACCTGAAGGTCATGGACCTCGAGATGGATCTGATCCGCCGCAAGGCGACCCGCGGAGGTGCAGTCCTGAATCTCAGTCCACAGGAATTTTCCCTGCTGGAGTTTCTTTGTCGTCATGCAGGACGTGTAGTGACACGATCGATGCTTCTCTCCGAAGTGTGGGGCATGCGCATTCATCCAGACACAAACGTCGTCGACGTTCATGTCTATCGGCTTCGCGGCAAAGTTGACGGGGAAGGTCGAGAGCCGCTCATCAAGACCCTGCGAGGTATTGGCTATGTCCTCCGAGAGAAGTAAGGTGACAGGCAACCCTCTCATGCAAAGTGCGGCGTGGCGCGTCTCCCTATGGGCCACCCTGGCATTCGCCATCGGAACCATGATCGTCTTTGCGACGCTGCACAACTATGTGGCAACAGACATTCAGCGACGCAGCGACGCATGGCTGGCAGGTGAAGTGGAAGTGCTTGGCGACGTCGCCGCTCGGACGCCCAAAGATCGCCTCTACAACCGGGTTGTCGGAGAAGTAGCGGAGCTGGCTAGTCGGGAAGTCCCCAACAAGCTTCGTGGAAGCACAACTGAAAATGGCTCGGTCTTTTTTCTCCAGATGAGTCAGTCCGGCTTTCCAACTCTTTGGGCCGGAAGTGGGGATGGACGCGCGCATGTGGCCGCAATCCAGGCAACGAAAATACTTCCAGACGTTCCTCACGATTTAGAGGTCGATGGCTACTCGATCCCGTTTCGGGTCGCTTCCGCTCAGCTTCAAGACGGCAGCCACATCTATCTCGGTCTCTCTGAGCGAGATGAACTGCGCGTGCTGCGCAGCCTTCGGTTCCGTTTCTTCTGTCTCTACATGACCATCGTTCTACTGGGCTTCGGAATCGTCTTCTACGTTACGAGGCGGATGCTGGGTGATGTACGCAAGATCACCGAAGCTGCTTCGGAAATCGGGCAGGCTGACCTCAGTAGCAGAGTGCCGACAAACGACCGCAAGGATGAGATCGGACATCTGGCCCTGACGTTGAATCGCATGCTGGATCGTATTGAGAGTTCGATGCATCAGCTCCACACCATTACGAATTCGCTCGCGCACGATCTCCGCAGCCCGCTGACCGCAATTCGGGGAAAGCTGGAGGTCGCTCTCTCGAGCGACATGCGGATTGAACAGGCGGAGCCTATTGTCTCGGCCATCGATGAGCTTGATCGCCTGACGGAGTTTCTCAATTCCACACTGGATGTAGCAGAGGCGAAGGCCAATGCGCTGCGATTGTCACGAAGCGTTGTTGACCTCGATGAACTGGTCCGGTTGATGGTCGATCTGTATGAACCATCCATGTCCGATAAAGGACTCAAGGTGCAACTCCGCAGTCCGGGTCCCGTGAGGATCACCGCAGATGCAGCTCTTCTCCATCGCGTGATCGCTAATCTGCTCGACAACGAGTTGAAACACCTGCCTGCGGCTTGTACCGTTTCCTTGTCCTTGATGGCTGAGCCGCATTCCGCGACGCTTATTGTCGAAGATAATGGACCCGGCTTTTCGCCAGAACTGCAAGGCCGGGTCTTCGAACAACGGGTCAAAGGCCGTGATTCCACCGGCCACGGTCTCGGGCTGGCTTTCGTTCACGCCGTCGTCAAGGCCCACGGAGGTACCGTTGCCATTGCTAACCGCCCAGAAGGCGGCGCAAAGTTGGTCTTGACTTGGCCACAGCAGACGCCAACCAGTATCGATGCCGACCAACAATTGCTGTTTGCTTGACCTTGCGCATACCTATGGCGATTTGCAGGCCAGCTTATATTTGGTTTCGTCTCTTCCTCAAGAGACATTTG
>Ga0206974_1085_pt1 | contig 22976 bp, 18 predicted proteins | sample Alteio_BWOrgHeat_84_FD_152920 | JGI IMG/M metagenome (GOLD analysis project Ga0206974, IMG submission 152920) | Enriched cells from forest soil in Barre Woods Harvard Forest LTER site, Petersham, Massachusetts, United States -... | ecosystem: Environmental > Terrestrial > Soil > Temperate forest >... | reverse complement strand
ATTGCCAGCGGCGCCTTCTCGTTGTCGGTCTTCAAGTGAAACGATGGGGTGTTTGGCAGGCCCTTGAGGGCTTTGCCGATCCAACCTTCGGTCAGGGTGTCGGCGTCGGAGGCGGCTTGCCAGATGTCCATCGAGCGGAAATGCGATTGCGTTGGGTTGGGATAACCGACGCCCTGGACGACGGACAGCGCGTTGTCCTGGAGCAAGTCGGCCAGGCCGGTCATCGAGGGGTGCAAGCCGAGGTCGTCGTTGATCTTCTTGATCTGTCCTTCGGGCTGCTTGAGGGTCGGTCGCAGTTTGGCATATTCCGGATCTTTGAACGGAATGACCGTGTTCAAGCCGTCGTTGCCGCCGGTTAGCTCGATGACGACGAGGATCGTGTCCTTGGCGCCGGGCTTGTCCGAGGTGGGGGCGGCGAAGGCGGTGCGACTGAGGAAGGCGGGGACGTTCAACCCCCAAGCGATCAAGCCGCCCGCGGCCAGCGAACCCTGGAGGAAACGGCGACGATTCGTGGTCAACATGGTTGGCTCCTGTTACGCCAATTGGAACTCCGGTAAGGTCAACACGAGGTGACACAGGGCGCGGACGCGGTGATTGGTCGCGTCCGACTCGCTCCAGTAGACGGGCACGGTCTGCTTTTGGGCGCGCTGCTGGTATTCTTTCAGGCGCTGCCGCGAATCCGGCGGTAAGTCGTCCTGCAGGAAGAGCCGTAGGAAGAATTCTAGAATCTCGTCGTCCTCGGTTTTCTCGTACTTCGTCAGGACCGTTGCGGGGTCGGTGCGGCTGCCGAAGCGAAAGTCTTCGGTGGACGTGAGCGCCAGGGCGAGGTTTTGGCGGAACAGGAGCGTCTGGCCGTTGAGCCAGGTCGGCCCGCCGTCCCAGCCCTTGACCGACGGCGGATGGAAAACGTGTTGACCGAGTTGTTCCAACGCGGTGTTCAGCGCGGTCGTACCGATCCGGCCTTCCAGCCCGCGGACGATGCCCAACGCGAATTCGACGGGCGACTTGATTCGGGTGCGATAGACGGTCGTCGAGAAGAACAGGTTGGAGGACAGGATCGTCTTGACCAGTGCTCCGGTGTCGAAATGCGTCTTGCGGTAAAGCTCGGCCAGTGGGTCGATGAGTTCATTGGGAGCCGGCACGGATTCGCTGACGAGGAATCGGAACAGCTTGCTCACGATGAATCGCGGCATCGCCTCCTGTTCCAGACAGATGCGAACGATGTCAACGCCCTTGAATCGGCCCTTGCTGCCGAGAACGGTTTTTTCGCCGTCGTCGTGCTGGTCCTTCTTGTAGACCGGTTCGGTGCCAACGACGTCCCAGCCGGTGAAGGCGCGGGCGGCTTCGCGGATGTCTTTCTCCGTGTAGTGGCCGATGCCGAGGCTGAAGAGCTCCATCAACTCGCGGGCGTAGTTCTCGTTGGGATTGCCCTTGGCGCTGCCCTTGATGTCGAGCCAGATCATCATGGCAAGGTCGCGCGATATGCCGCGAAGCATCGGCTCGAAGCGGTCCAAGGCGTGCTTGCGGATCAGCTCGTATTGGTCGAGCATGAAGCCGGCGTTTTGCACCTTGGCGTTGCTGGTGGCGAAGTGGTTGTGCCAGAACAGCGTCATCTTTTCCTGGAGCGGATGGGGCGTGGACAGCATCCGGTACAACCACCACGAGCCGATTTGGCTGTCGTTATTACTGAGGTCAATGGTTTGAGCCAAGGCGGCCGTGGAGCGGTCAAACTTTGCTTGGCCGGCCCCGCCTTCGAGGAGGCGATCGATGGTGGGGCCGGCGCTGGCATCGCGGCTGCAGGGGGTGGCAGCGGTACAGTTGGCGGGACAATGGGAGGTGGCGAAACGTCCGGCGCGGCCAACGGCGGTTCAGTCGTCTTCGGCTCCGCCTTTTTCGGTTCCTCTTTGACCGCCGGCGGCGCGTCGGTCGTTGGATTCGTATTCTCGGCAGCCGGCGAATCGGCCCGCGCGACGGCTTTGTTGTTGTCGCGGACCTTCAGTGCGATGCCGAGGCCCAGCAGGCACAGCATCGCCCCGAACGCCATCCATCCGTATTGGGTCTTGCGATCCATCATCCTTGCTCCTCTTGGGTCTTTGCTGCCGCTTGCGGCTTTGCAGTGCCGCCGGCGGTTCCTTCCGGCCCCACGCGGCGAGCGGACCGCAGCTTCGCGCTGCGCGACCGCGGGTTCGCCTGTTCTTCCTCCTTGGTCGCCTCAACCGGCTTGCGCGTGTCCGGCTCCCAGACCTCGCGCTGCCGAAACGCTACCTTGACCCGCCGATCCTCCAGCGAATGAAAACTAATGACGACCGCTTTCCCACCTACCTTCACGCAGCCCGGCAACTGAGCCAGGAATCGGTCCAGTGCTCCCAATTCGTCGTTCACGGCGATCCGCAGCGCCTGGAACACACGCGTCGCCGGATCGATGGCAGGCTTGTGTCGTCCTTTCATCCGTGCCCGCGGCACACAGCGCCGCACTAGGTCGGCCAGTTGGCCCGTGGTCTCCAACCGCGTCGTTCGCCGCACCTCGACGATCTTGCGAGCGATCCTCCGGCTGAACCGCTCTTCGCCGTACTCATAGATCAAGTCGGCCAGGTCGCGTTCATTCAGCCGTTGCAAGAGAGCACTGGCCGGCTCACCCTCGTCCGGGTCCATCCGCATATCGAGCGGCCCATCCTGAGCAAAGCTGAACCCGCGCTCGGCGTCGTCGAGTTGATCGGAGCAGACGCCCAGGTCCGCCAACACGCCGTCCGCCGCAGCGATCCCCTGGTCATCCAGCACCAGGCGCAATTGATCGAAATTGGCCTGGACGAGCGTGACCGGCAACCCCTCCACTCGCTTCCGAGCCAGCTCCAACATCGCCGGATCGCGGTCCAGCCCAATGAGGCGACCACCAGGCTGCAAGTGTTCCGCCACCAGCCGCGCATGTCCGCCGGCCCCAACGGTGGCATCGACAATCACCTGACCCGGCTGTGGCGTCAGCGCCGCCAGGACCTCGGCAAGCAAAACCGACACATGGCGCGGTTCGGCGCCGGAAGCAGAGTTCGTCATGGTGTAAGTCGAGAAAGCGGGCGCAGGGATGAAAGACGTGGTGCAAGCCTCCCGAGACGCGGGGATTGTACCCGAATCATCCACCGGAAGGAAGAGAAACCTCCCGGACGTTGGGACGTCCGGGAGGTTGAAGGAAACCCAAGGGTCTCGCCCAGCTCGCCCAGCTCGACGCGATCCGGCAATGTCGCCCAGTCGCCCAGCCGGACACGCCGTTCGGTATCTGCTCATACCGGCCGGCTCACGCTGATCCCCTTGTCGGTGTCAACGACTACGCTTGTCTTCTTCGGCCTTTTTCCGTGTTTTCCGTGTCTTCCGTGTCTTCCGTGGTTTAACGCTCATTTCCGAAACGCCGCTTCCGCCACCGCGTCGAATCGCGACGCATGCTGGCTCAGATACTCCTGCCAGCGCTCCGCGTCCCATAGTTCCAGGTGGTCGCGCACTCCCAGCAGCACTACCTCGTGTTTCAGCCCCGCAAACTGCACCAACCGATCCGGTATGAGGATCCGCCCATTGCGGTCCACATCGACGGCCTCGGTCTGCGCGAAATACAGTCGCCGGAACACCCGCGCCTCGGCATCGGTCGCCGGCGTCTGGTCAAGCTTCCCCGACAGCTCTTCGAGACCCGTCTGGCTATAAAGCCACAAACTCTGATCCGGCCCCGGCGTCACGAACAGCGTCTGCGGATCCTGCAGCACTTCGCGGACTCGCTTGGGCAATGCCATGCGTTTCTTGTCATCCAACGTCCGCGGATGGGTCCCGGTGAGTAACATTTCGCTGCTTCCCCACCGCAACCCACTTTGGCCCACCTTGCACCACAACTATAGCGATTCTGACCACGAAAGCAAGAACCCGCCAGACCGGTTGCCGTGTGACCCCAGCGCTCGACTGATTGTGAGTTGGTGGCTTGCGGATTATGCCACCTTTGCGGCGTCACTTCGGGCTCGCACGCCATTGTTTCAGCCTCGTTCACGTGGTTTCCCGAGAAGCGGTATTCGGCCCGCCGTTCACGGCGGGTTCCGCGGACCCCGCTGCCAGTCTGCCTAACCCCGTTCACGGGGTTTCTCGCCGTTCGGCTTCAGCCACCCCCGCGACCACCGGCGCGCAACCTCAGCGCCTTTCCGCCTCCACTCGCGAAGTTCCACCCCCAATAAAGATCGCTTTATCCGCCGACGCGCCTACCTCCCGCGCGGCGGCCGCTGCTCCAAACGCGGCCCATCGGGCGATCGGCCTCCATTGTCACCATTGCCCGAGTCCCGCCCAGCCGGTTTCTCACTACATGTTGGCCCGCCTGCTGACGGCGGTGTCGCTCGTCGTCGCCCATCGGCATTCATTCCGCCGTTTGTTGACGGCGCCGCCCCGCTCCGTTCCCCCGCCCCCGGCCGCACCGCTCCTTCCGCGACAGACCCCTCTTCGTCCTCTAAGTCCTCTTCGTCCCATTCGTCCTCTTCCTCATCCAAATCGTCCCGATCCTTCGCAAACGCCTCCGGATTCGTAATCGCCTCGAACATCAGGTTGGCATGTTCCTGCCCCACGTACGGCACCACCTGCCGCAACAACCCGGCCGCCAAATCCGCCGGCATCCGCGCCGTCATGATCTCGTTGACCTCCCCATGCACCGGCGCCCGGCGAAACATTTCCACCTCCTGCACGTCCAGCGCATCCGGATCGACGGTCGCCGCTGGCTTACCCAACACATACTGAAACAACAATTTGATTGCCGCCAGGTCGCCGAACTTCGCCTTGACCATGAACTGCCCGGCGACGATGCGCAGCTCGTCATCGGTAACGGTTTCCAACAGCACCGTGCGCAGCTCGGCGACGCGCCGCGCAAACGGATTGCCGGGCCCGCCCGCATTGCGTGCCGCAAACCGCCCGCGCGCATCGCGGCCGTCATCCGCGGCCGGCGCTTGTTCGCCCGGCAAATTCTCCGCACAATCAGACGCAGCCTCAGACCGACGTTTCGACGTGCTCATAACAACCTCACAGTAGATGGGAATGGGGGTGGGAAAAACCGGCCTCGCTATCCGCACTTGGAAAGGTTTCGCTCTCACAAAAAAGCGCACATTTGTTGGCGAGCGGAGGGCGTAAGCCCTCCGTGGAACCATCCCGTACCGTGTTGATTCCACGGAGGGCTTACGCCCTCCGCTCGCCAAGCTTCCGTCAGAGCAAAACCAAAGCTTCGCAAGCGCGGACGGGCCACGTCTATTGTCCCAAACCCAAAGCGCTTTTAGAAGATCAGTTTAGTAGTAAATGAATGCCAATGAGCGACAGGCGTTCATTGGCATCCATTTTTCTGAGCAAACCCGATGTCTGGCTTGGCTGAGAGCTTCCCACGGGGCTGGTATGCCAACGCGTACCGTGATATGGTGACCGGCGCATCCCATACGATGACCCGCGTCGCTAATAGTAGGGTGACCAACGCTTTTAATACTCTGAGCCGCGCCGGTCACGTATCCAAACTGGTTGGGCAGCAAGAGATGACGTGGAAGCTTGGTTCGTTTCTGCGACTTCTGTTTTTGAACGTGTTGGCAGCTTACGCACCAGGCTTGCTGTGGGTAGGATCGCTGCCGGCCGGCGCTCACAAGGGCTTGATATTTCTCTTTTCGCCAGTGCTATTGATTGCCTTGGGAACCGACGACAGTCTGTTGCTGGGTTGGTTTTGCTTGGGCGGCTTTTTCGTGACAGTTGTATTTCTATCAGCTGTGGGGTCTAGGTCGCGGACGGCAACGATGGTTATTCCCTGCATCGTCTTTGCGGCGTCACTGGTACAGGGGCTACTGGTGGCCTCGGTTATTGCTGGGATAGATGCAATCGGCCATTCATACGGGGATGGATGGCTGTGCTAAGCGGCAGTCGGCCCAAAAAAAAGAGATCGCGCAATCCGGAGTCGCCATGTCCGCAGCCCCTGATCTCGACCTCATCGCGCTGGCCAAAGACATCCGCGCCCGCACCGACCGCCACCCCCCACTGAACACCGCCGCCATTCGCTCCATTCGCCGCGACTACTCGCGGCAGCTCAAGCAGGCATCGCCGCGCAGCGTCTTCGCCCTGGCCCGCATGCTGCTCGACCCACCGACTCTCGTCACGCGCTTCGTCGCCTACGAATTGATCTGCCCCCATCGCCCATCTCTCGCCAGTCTCGGCAAGCGGGAGCTAGCCCAGTTGGGCGCCGGCATGGCTCATTGGGCGGCCGTTGACACGTTCGCTTGTTACCTGTCCGGGCCAGCCTGGCGCGAGCGGCAAATTGCAGATGCGGTGGTCCACCGCTGGGCCAAGTCCCCCGACCGTTGGTGGCGCCGCGCCGCCCTGGTCTCGACCGTGCCGCTAAACAACAAAACCCGCGGCGGCTCCGGCGACGCCGAACGTACCCTCGCCGTTTCCCGGCTTCTTGTCGCTGACAGAGACGACATGGTTGTCAAAGCAATGTCATGGGCGTTACGCGAGTTAGCCAAGCGCGACCCCGCCGTGGTTGCCGCATTCCTCGACGAGCACAAGGACCAACTGGCGCCGCGTGTCGTGCGAGAGGTTCGCAACAAACTCCGCACCGGCTTGAAGAATCCGCGCAAGCGAAGCTAGCCTCCTACTCCATCTCCGCATCCGCCTGCTTCTCCCCCTTCGCTTTCCGCCCAGCCTTCTTCCGCCCCCCACCCTCCGGCGCCGCCAGCTCCTTGGCCTGCGGCAAGTCGCGCAAGCTCTTCAGGCCAAAGCATTGCAAGAATCTCCGCGTGGTCCCATACAGCACCGGCCGCCCCAGCGATTCGTCGCGGCCCGCAATCCGCAGCAGCCCCTTCTCCATGAGCAGCCGCAGAATGTCGCTGCACTGCACGCCGCGGATCGCCTCGACTTCCGCCCGCGTGATCGGCTGACGGTAAGCCACGATGGCCAACGTCTCGCGCGACGACGCCGACAGCCGCAAATCGACATTGAGCCGCCTCGCCCGCAGCAGCCACGAATGGTATTCCGGCCGCGTCAGCAATTGGTACCCGCCGGCCAGCTCCACGACCTGAAAGGCGCTGCCGTCCTTGTCATAGAGTGCCTGCAACCGCTGCACCAGGGTGCGCGCCGCGGCCGCATCAGGCAGGTCGGCGACCGCGGCCAGACGGCGCGGCGTCAACGGATCGTCCGTGGCCATGAGCGCCGCCTCGACCCGGGCCAGCACGGCATCGCGGCCAAGCTCCCCCTCACCGACATCTTCCTGGTCGTCGAGTCCCACCATGCGATACACTGCCGGCAGCGCGCGATTCCGCGGCAGCCCCCCTCGCCGGGTCAAGAGACACGGCCGGTGCAGGAGGAAATTCCTCTCCATCACAGCGTTTCGCATGATTTACCTGCTTGCCATCGTTTGCACCGCGTCATAGAGTAACGCCCATTAGAGCATCCGCACAAGAGGTTCCCGCGTGACCGACTTCCTGAAGAACACACTCGGCCTCTCTCCCGCCGTCGCCGACGCCCTCGTCGTGTTCATCGCGGTCAACATCCTCGTCGCCTTCGTCGCCGGCTCCGCCATCTTCTTCATCTGGCTCGAACGCAAGGTCTGCGGCCGCATCCAGGACCGCCTCGGCCCCACCCGCGTCGGCGGCAAGTTCGGCTGGCTCCAAACCATCGCCGACGGCATCAAGCTCCTCGTCAAGGAAGACCTCATCCCCGGCGACGCCGACCAGATGCTCTTCCGCCTGGGCCCCTACATCGCCTTTTGCGGGGCGTTCATGGCCTTCATCGCCCTGCCCTTCGCCGACGGCTGGGTCGCCAAACCGCTCTCGATCGGCGTCTTCTTCATGCTCGCCGTCATGTCCACCGAGGTCTTCGGCATCATCCTGGCCGGCTACGGCTCCGGCAGCAAGTGGGCCTTGTTCGGCGGCATGCGCGAGGCGGCCCAGATGGTCAGCTACGAGGTGCCAATGGCCCTCTGCGTCTTGGTGCCCGTCATCGTCGCCGGCAGCATGGATTTGAACTACGTCGCCAAGCAGCAGGACTGGTTGTGGAACTGGTACGTCTTCCACGACCCGTTCACCTTCGTTGCCTTCTGGACCTATTTCTGCTGTGCCACCGCTCAGTGCAAGCGCGCTCCGTTCGACCTCGCCGAGGCAGAAAGCGAGCTGGTCGCCGGCTTCCACACCGAGTACAGCGGCCTGCGCTGGTCGTTCTTCTTCATGGCCGAATACGGCGCCATGTTCGCCGTCAGCGGCATCGCCGTCAATCTCTTCCTCGGCGGCTGGAACATCGGTTTCTTACCCAATTGGATCCAAGCCCACATGGGCATCTTCGCCAACCTGCTCGGCGTGGTCGTCTTTGTCTTAAAAGCCTGGCTTCTCGTATTCGTCATGATGTGGGTCCGCTGGACCTTGCCCCGGTTACGCATCGACCAGGTGATGATGACGTGCCTGAAATACCTGCTGCCGATCAGTTGTGCCCTGCTCCTGGGCGTCGGCCTGTGGCAGGCGTTGATGCCAGTGATCGTCGGCCGAATCTTCTCCATCGTCCTGTGCGCCCTCAGTGTCGCCGCCCTGGGCTGGTTGGTGTACACGTTGCTGACGACGTTTACCAAGCTGCCCAGCGGAGGAGTACCGAACCTGTGGACTCCAACCGGCTCGGCAAGACGGGATTTGGCGAAAACGTGAGTGGTAATCAGTAAAAACCCTATTGCCGCTTGCGGCGAAGCGCTGACCACTCACCAAGCGGAGTACCGATGGATTCCCCCTATTCTCTCCTGTTTTGGCCGCTCGCCGCCCTGATCGCCGTCAGCGCCATCGCAATGGTCGTCACCCAAAACATCGTCCGGGCCGCGACCTGGCTTCTGTTCACCTTGGCGGGTGTGGCCGGCATCTTCTTCCTGCTCGGGGCCGACTTTGTCGGCGCCACCCAACTGCTCGTCTATGTCGGCGGCACCCTTGTCCTGGTGGTTTTCGGCGTCATGCTCACAGCCCAAGGTCCCTTCATCAGCATGAAGATCGGCGCCGGCGAGTGGGCCATCGCCGCCACCGTCGGCATCGGCTTTTTCAGCGTCTTGGCCTACGCCCTCATCAACTTCAACCTCGAAATCCCAAGTACTCCCACCCAGGCAACAGCGCCGGCGCCCAGCCTGACAGACCCGCAGCAAGCCGCAGCGAAGCCACCCCGTTCGCTGGCGCCCAGCATCGTTCTGGGGACAGCACTGCTCGGCTTTGAAAGTGCAACACCGGTTGAGCCTCTCACCGGCGTGCAAAATGTGCCGGCCAGCCTTGTCTCGCCGGGCGTGCCCAACGCCACGCCATCCGGGCTGCCCAGGCCGCCGCGCCTGCGCACCAGAATGGCTTACCTGCTCCCGTTTGAAATCGTCTCCGTCCACCTGCTGGTCGTGCTGATCGGCGCCGCCTACCTGGCTCGGAGCAAGCGCCGCAGGGGGGTCACGCCATGACCGACTCCGGTTGGCTGCAGGCCTATCTCCTGGTTGGCGCGCTCCTCTTCGTCTGCGGTGCGCTCTGCATGGCCACCAAACGCAACGCCATCGGCATCCTCATGGGCGTCGAGCTGGTCCTCAACGGCGCCACGGTCAATTTCGTTGCCTTTGCCTCCTTCAATCCCGCGTTCCAGATCGAGGGCCAGATCTTCGCCCTGTTCGTCATTGTGCTGGCAGCCGCAGAGGCCGCGGTCGCCCTGGCCATCGTGCTCAACTTCTACAACAACCACACGACCGTGGACGTCGACACCGCGGAGGAGCTCAAAGGTTAACGGTCATGGTTGATTTCCTCCAGAACAACCCCGGCGTGCTTTTCGTCATCGCCACGCTGCTGCCGCTCGCCTCATTCCTGCTGGTGCTGCTGGGCTTCGGCCTGTGGTGCGTCTTCCGCCCGTACCGCGAAACCGAGTACGGCGCGGTGCTCTATCACCTCTTCGGCGGCGACACCCCCGGCCGCACCCCGGCCTACTTCGCCCTGGGCGCTATCTTCCTTGCCTTCGTCTGCAGTGCCGTCGGCTTCGGCTGGTACACCGTCGCGTCTTACAAGCACGAAAGTGACGTGCAAGCCAAGGAAGCCGAAATTAAGACCCGCACGGATGAGGTCCGTACCGCTAAAGGCCATCAAAAGAAAGAGGAGGCGGAAATAGCCGCACTCGCGGCGGAAAAGGAGCTTGCAAGCCTCCAAGACCATTGGAAAGACGCCTGGGCCTATCGCTGGCCCTGGTTCAAGGTCAACCCCAGTGGCATGAGCGACCCCGCACGTGGCACGGTCATCGAACTCGGCTACCGCATCGACAACCTGAGCGCCCTCATGTTCGTCATGGTGACGTTCATCGCCAGCTTGATCCACCTCTTCTCAATGGGCTACATGGCGGACGAGCTGGCGCCCACAGTCGAGGACCACCAAGTGCACACGGAGGATGGCCACCTGCACCGCCGCGGTCGCTTCGGCCGGTTCTTCCTCTACCTGTCGCTCTTCTGCTTCTCGATGCTGAACCTGATTCTAACAGACAACCTTTTTCAGATCTTCATTAGTTGGGAGCTGGTCGGCATCTGCTCCTACCTGCTCATCGGTTTCTATTACGAGCGGCAATCAGCTTCCAACGCGGCCAACAAGGCGTTCATCACCAACCGCATCGGCGACGCCGGCTTCATCGTCGGCTTGATAATCATCTGGACATATGTCGGTTCGTTCAACTTCGAGGACATCTTCCGCCAGATCCGCTGGCCCGCTGAGGTCACCCAGGGCGAAGTGCAACCCGCCGCAAAGTTGGTCCGGGCCCGCGCCGACGGCGAACTCAACGCCGCCGGCAAGCAAAGCTTCATCGTGGATCCCAACGGCGATCAGGTCATCCAGTTCCCTCGTGTGCCGCCAGAGGAGCATTCCTCTCCCGATGTTGGCTCGCGCATCGAAGTGGCCACCAGCCCCAAGCCGACCGAACACGGCTCGATTCCCTACTGGGTGCTGTGTGTCGCCGGACTCGGTGTCTTCCTGGGCTGCGTCGGCAAGTCGGCGCAGTTCCCACTCCAGGTGTGGTTGCCCGACGCGATGGAAGGTCCCACGCCCGTCAGCGCGCTGATCCACGCCGCGACCATGGTGGCGGCCGGCGTCTATCTCGTGGCCCGCGCCTTCCCGCTCTTTACACCTGAAGTGCTCATCGTCATCGCCTACGTCGGTGGCATCACCCTCTTCGTCGCCGCCACCGTCGCCGTCGTCATGACCGACATTAAAAAGGTGCTCGCCTATTCGACGGTTAGCCAGCTCGGCTACATGATGCTGGCTCTAGGCGTCGGCGGTTGGACAGCCGGTCCCTTCCACCTCCTGACGCACGCGTTCTTCAAGGCTCTGCTGTTCCTCGGTTCCGGCGCCGTGATTTACGGCTGCCACCACGAGCAAGACATGCTGAAGATGGGCGGCCTATTTCGCAAGATGCCGATCACCGCGATCACCATGCTGGCCGGCGTCCTCAGCATCGCCGGCATTCCGACGTTTAGCGGCTGGTACAGCAAGGACGCGATCGTGGGCGCCGCGTTGGAATTCGCCTATGCCCACCGCGAACACACCCTGCTCTTCGTGCTTCCATTGGTCACCGCCGGCATCACCACCTTCTACATGTTCCGCATGTGGTTCCTCACCTTCACCGGCGAGCCCCGTGACCAGCACGTCTATGACCACGCGCGCGAGGCGCCATGGACCATGACCGTCCCGCTGATGATCCTTGCAGCCCTGAGCTGGTTTTTCGTCTGGGGTTGGGATCCTAGTGAAGCCACCGCCAGCTGGCTCGAACATGAATTACGCCGCGTCGAGCCAGCAGCGGTCCACGTCGATTTTCACGCAGTTCATCGGGCCGCCAAACAATTCGATGGCAAGTTCGCTCTGTCGCTGCACTACGTCGCCGGGCTTGCAGCGCTGGGCGTGGTCGCCATCGGCCTTGTTTTCGCGACCCTGGTCTACTACTACCGCGCCCTAAATGCGGAGGAGACCAAGGAGCAGTTCGCAACCCTGCACCGCTTCCTCAGCCACAAGTGGTATTTCGACGAGTTGTACAGCGTCATGCTCGTACGGCCCGCTCTGGTGGTCGCCAACTGGTGCAAGGCAGTCGACTTGCTGGGCATCGACAGCGTTCTGCACTCCGTGGCCTATTCGACCCGGTGGCTCTCCTGGGCCGAGGGCAAATTCGACAACGGCGTGATCGACGGCCTCGTAAACCTGCTGGCCAGGGTCACCCTCCGCGTCGGCGTGGCCATGCGGCAGTTGCAAACGGGTTACCTGCGAAGCTACGTGCTGTTTTTGGTCCTCGCCGTGGTCGCCATCGTAATTGCACTGAGTTACGTGGTCATGACCGCGGCCGCCGGACCGTGAGGGAGCGTCCCGTACTGAGTGCCGTTTATGGTAGGCGAACCGGCTGCGTAAGCTGCCGGGTGTGGCGCTGCCGGGTGTGGCGCTAGCGGGTGTGGCGCTAGAGTATTAATTGCCGTTTAGCCGCGGCTCGCAGAGCCGCGCGGTTCTCCGAACCGCGGCTAAACCTCGACCGGGTGGAAGTTGCATGGAAACCATCGAGTGGGATGTCGTCTGGATGTCGCTGGTCATCTTCATCCCCAGCATTTTCGCACTGATCGTGCTGCTCATCCCGCGCGGCTTGGAAGAGGTCACGCGCTGGGTGACCCTCTTCGGCACCGCCCTGACCCTCGGCGTCAGCCTGTGCATGTTCATCAGCTTCTACCACGACACCATCGAGTTCAGCGGCGCCGGCACCGATCCCACGGGCGCCAGCGTCATCAAAGCCACGCTCGGCGACCGCGCTTCCAAGGCCGAATTCGCCTCAACTGGCGCCGTGCACGTCAGCAATGATTGGGTGGCGCGCTACCAGTGGATTCCACGCTTCAACATTGATTACTACGTCGGCGCCGACGGCATCAGCATGGCGCTCATCCTGCTGACGACGGTCCTGTTCTTCCTGTCGATGATCGCAAGTTGGAAGATCGACAAGTTCGTCAAGGGTTACTGCGCTCTGTTTCTGATCCTGGAGACAGGCGTCCTCGGCTCCTTCCTCGCGCTGGATTTCTTCCTGTTCTACATCTTCTGGGAAGTGATGCTCTTGCCGATGTACTTCCTGATCGGCATCTGGGGCGGGCCCCGCCGTGAGTATGCGGCCATCAAATTCTTCCTCTACACCCTTTTCGGCAGTGTGTTCATCCTCATCGCCTTGATCGCCTTTTATTTCACCGACGTGCGCGACTTCGTAAACCCGCAGCGCGTCAAGACGGCGGTCAGTGAGGCGAGGCACGAGAATCCCGGATTGACTGAGGCGCAGCTTAACGAGCGCGCCGTCGTCAACACCTTCGATCTCATGGTGCTGCAGCGCACCGGCAAGGCGGCGCTGATGAAGTTGAGCAATCATGCCACGGATGTTGAGGTCATCGACGCCATCCGCAGCCTCAAGATGGCCGAGGCGGCGAACGACAAGGCGGCCATCGAAAAGGCCAGGACAAATTACGAGTCCGTACTGAGCCGCGCCATCCGCAGTCCGGCCCTGGACGCCGTCCGCGAGAAAATCGCCGCTGCCCAGCTCGCCAACCAAGCCAAAGACGAGGCGGCGGCCCGGGCCCAGCTCGCTGACATCGAAAAACGCCTCGACCAGCCCTTCTTCCAGCCCTGGTTCCAGTTCACCATGTTTGTGCTGCTGTTCGTCGGCTTCGCGATCAAGGTGCCGGTCTTTCCGTTCCACACCTGGTTGCCCGACGCCCACGTCGAAGCGCCGACGCCCATCAGCATGATCCTCGCCGGCATCCTCCTGAAGCTGGGCGGCTACGGCATCATCCGCATCGCCTACCCCATCTGCCCCTACGCCGCCGAGCAGTGGGCATTCTGGATTTCACTCATCGGCATCGTCAACATCGTCTATGGCGCGTTCGCCGCCATGGCCCAGACGGACTTCAAAAAGCTGGTGGCCTACAGCTCCATCAGCCACATGGGCTACGTCATCCTCGGCATCGCCATCTGGTCGATGCCGGAGCACAAACAGTACTGGTCCTGGGGCATGAACGGCGCCATGTTCCAGATGATCGCGCACGGCATCACCTCGGCCGGCATGTTCTTCCTGGTCGGCGTCATCTACGACCGCGCCCACCATCGCAACCTCGACAACTTCCGCGGCCTCTACGAGCCGATGCCACTGTACGGCGGCATCAGCGCCATCATCTTCTTCGGCGCGATGGGCCTGCCCGGCATGTGCGGCTTCATCGGCGAAGCGATGGTGGTGTTGGCCACCTGGCAATACAACAAGGTCTTTTCGCTGCTCGCCGCCGCGACCGTTGTCCTGACGGCGGCGTACATCCTCTGGACCATCCAGCGCGTCTTCATGGGCGTAAACCCGGCGTATCGCAAAGAGCGCGACATGGACCTGCGCGAGTTGGCGTGCGCCTTGCCGCTGGTCATCCTCTGCGTCGCCCTGGGCATATTGCCGTGGCACCTGTTGCTGTGTTGGATGGAGCCGAGCGTTACCGGCTTGATTGACACCCTGGCGACTCTGAAATAACGCCGCACTTCAGCGAATCGGCGGCGACGGCGAGATCAGCCATGAGTTTTCTGCAGTTCAACTACCTGGGCTTGATTACCGATATCCAGGCGTCCTTCCCTGAGCTGTTGCTCTGCGGTGGAATCGTCCTGATGCTTTTCCTGCGCGTCTTCAAGCCGTTCAAGGGGCTGCACATGGGCGCCTTGGCGCTCGTCGTCACCCTCTTCGCCCTTGCCTACAGCGTGCTCCAGTGGCTCAACTTACCGGAGCTTGGCGGACTAATCCTTAGCCCTAGCGATGTCGGCGTACGCTCAGGCGAATTCGTACCGAGGTTCGGTGGCCTGTTGATTTTCGATAACTTCACGGTCTTCATGCGACTGTTCCTGTACAGCTTCACCGCGCTCATCATCTGGTTGACCCTGATCACCGGCATCCCCGACCGCGACGACTCGCCGGACTTCCACTGCCTCCTGCTGGGGGCGGCGCTCGGCATGTCAATCATGGCTCAGTCGAACCACCTGCTCATGGTGTTCATCGCCATCGAGATGGCCAGCTTGCCAAGCTTCGCCTTGGCCGGCTTTCTCAAGGGTCGGCGGCAAAGCAGCGAGGCGGCGCTGAAGTACGTCGTCTACGGCGGCGGCGCGTCCGGCGTGATGCTCTACGGCATCAGTCTGCTGGCCGGCAAGTTCGGCACCGCCTACTTGCCCGACCTCGCCGTCGGCATCGTCGCCAACACCGACCCCGCCCACGGCACCGTTTTCGACCCGATCGTGATCCTGGGCATCCTGCTGATCTTCGTCGGCATTGCATTCAAGGTGTCCGCCGTGCCCTTCCACTTCTGGTGCCCCGACGTGTTCGAGGGCGCCAGCGCCGAGGTCGCCGGCTTCCTGTCTGTGGCATCCAAGGGGGCTGCGCTGGCCTTGCTGGTCCGCATCCTCATGACCTTCGGCGGTCTGGAATCGCTGGTCGGAGTGGTCGGCCTCGCCAAACCCAACTGGGTGGGCGTTGTCAATTTCCTGATCCCCACGATCGCCTTCTTCGCCGCCGTGACCGCTACGTTCGGCAACTTGGCCGCACTGCAACAGACCAACCTCAAGCGCCTGCTGGCCTATTCCACCATCGCCCACGCCGGCTACATGATGATGGGCCTGGCCACCCTCAATCCCGACGGCGTCGCCGCCGTGCTGGTCTACCTGGTCGCCTACCTCTTCATGAACCTGGGCGCCTTCGCCGTGGTCGCGTTCATCCGCAATCAGATCAACTCGGAAGAGCTCGACAGCTACCGCGGCCTCGTGCGCCGCTCGCCCTGGATGGTGTTGGCCTTGAGCGTCTTCCTCCTCAGTCTGCTCGGCCTGCCGCCGCTGATCGGTTTCCCCGCGAAGTACCTCATCTTCAGCACGCTGTGGAAAACAGGGATAGCCTACCGCGACACCGGCAACCTCGGCCTCGCCGTTACGCTCATCGGTCTGTTCGTGATTGGTGGCGTCAACACGGTCATCAGCGCGGTGTATTATCTAAAGGTCATGCGCGTCATGATTATCGAGTCCCGCGTCGAGGACATCGAGGGCCGCGAGCCGGTCCGACTGCGTGAGCCGGTGGGCGCGGTCATCTTCTCTGGCCTGATCGCCCTGGTGGTGTTGGTTGGCATCGCCGGTTTTCAATGGGTGGACCAGGCCAGTCTGGCCGGCGTCCAGCGCTACGCCGAACGGCAGGAATTGAATCGCCATCCCGGCGCCCGGAACCCTCCCTCGCCGGGCGGCGGGCAAGCGCCCGTGCCAGTAGGTCCGGCACGCCCAGGCCCGGCCGCCGGCGGTGCAGTGCAATTGGCGCCCGAAGGACCGTAACCGTGATCAACCCGCAATCCGTGGCTCTCGTGCAGGAGATCGTCCGGCGCGAGAGCCTTTCCATGTTGAGCTATGTCGGCGACGCCTTTCCCTGGACGACCGCGCGCGGCGTCCCGGCACTGGCGCGGTTGCAGCAACTGGTCCACGCGCACCGCGAAGCCGTCGCCGACCTGGGGCGCTTTCTCACGCGCAATCGCACCCCGGTTGGCTACATCGGATCCTATCCCACGAATTTCACGACGATCAATTATCTTTCCCTGGATTACATGCTACCCCGGCTGGCCACGGACGAGCGCCGCGGAGTCGCGGTACTGGAGCGTGACCTGGCCGCGGTCACGGATCCGGACGTTCCGGCGCAAGTAAAGAAACTCCTGCAGGTCAAGCGCGATCACCTCCAAGCGCTCGAGCTGCTGGCCGCCGAAAACGGCAAACCCCTGGCAGGCTAACGTGGCCGACCTCATCGACACCCACGCCCACCTGGACGACGACCAGTTCACGGCCGACCTGCCGGAGGTGCTGCTCCGCGCCCACACCACCGGGGTCACGCGCATCATCGCAGTTGCCACCTCCGCAGCGTCCAGCGCGGCATGCTTATCGCTGGCCCGCCGGCACCCCGAAGTGTCCCCGACCGCCGGAATTCACCCCAATCACATCACCAAGGAAGCACCAACCGCCTGGGATGAGGTCAGTGCACTGGTTGCCGATCCCCGCGTCGTTGGCGTCGGCGAAACCGGCCTGGATCGGCATTGGCATGACACGCGGTTTCCCCAGCAGCAAGATTTCTTCGCACGCCACCTCGACCTCAGCCGCCGGCATCACAAACCCATCGTCATCCATTGCCGCGAAGCCGAGGCCGACGTCCTGGCGATGCTGCGGACCGAGTTCGATCAACACGGCCCGATTTGCGGCGTCATGCACTCTTTCACCGGCGCCCATGAGACAGCGGAAGCGTGTTTGGCAATGGGCTTGTACCTTTCCTTCGCTGGAATGTTGACCTACAAGAATGCCGCGGCACTCCGCGCAGTGGCGGCAAACCCGCCGCTGGACCGCCTCTTGCTAGAGACCGACAGTCCCTACCTGGCGCCGGTGCCATTGCGGGGCAAGCGCAACGAGCCAGCCAACGTTGTCCACACGGCACAGTGCTTGGCCGGCCTTCACGGGATCAACTTGCAGGAGATTTGCGAGCGAACAAGTCGAAATGCCCGCGCCTTGTTCAGTTTGGGCTAACAGCTAATAGCTAACAGCTAACAGCTATTCTGTTTGGAAATGCTTGACAGCCCGGTGTCATTGCACCGGCTCGATCCCAAAATCCCGGATTGTAAAGATCGGCAAAAAGTTATACTTGGGCGTCAATCGCTCACGTGCCCCCTCCAGCCGGTCCACAATGCAAATGACGGCCACGACTTCCGCCCCGGCCTGTTCCACCGCCGCGATCGCCTGCACCACTGACCCCGCCGTCGTCAGCACGTCGTCCACCACGGCCACGCGTGCCCCCCTCGGCAGCACCCCCTCCACCAGCTCCTGGCTGCCGTGTGCCTTGGCCTGTTTCCGCACGAAAAACCCTTCCAGCTCGCGGCCCTTGAGGTGGTATTGCAACACCGCCGCCGTCGCCATCGGGATGGCGCCGACCTCCAATCCGCCAATCGCTTGAATGTTTAGGTCGCGGGTCAGGTCCCACAACACCTCGCCCAGAAGCGCCACCACCTCCGAGCAAAAGAGTGCTTTCTTGCTGTTGATGTAGTACGTACTCTCCCTACCCGACGTCAGCTTGAATTGTCCAAACTGCACCGCACGTGCCTTGAACAATTCCAGCAGACGCTTGCGGGCTTCACTGGCCATGAGCATTGTGCCTTTCCGGTGTCCGTCTTCTTTTTCAGAGTTTCATGTTTTCCCGTTGGAACCTAACCTGTCCGGTCCGGATCGCCGAATTGGTGCGCCTCAACGGTCCGCTTGGGCCAGTCGAGCATCAGCAACCGCTTGAAATGGTAGTCACCGCCGATGTTGTAGCCGCGGATCGGTCCGAGGTCGCCCTGCCGTGCCCGGTGCGTGTGGCCGCAGAACGCGAACGCAATCCGGTCGGCGTGCTTTTCCAGCAATTCCTGCAAACGCTGGTTGCCGCCGAAAGCCTCCCACAGAAGTTCGTCCAATTCGTGCCGGCCGCCCGATCGCGGGAAACTGATCCCCGGAAAAGGCGGATGGTGCGTCACCACGATGACGCTGCCGGCGCGGGCCAGCGCCGCTACGAGATGCTCTTCCAGTCGCTGGACCACCTGCGCCGTGAATGCGATGTCATCCGTGGCCCAGCGGACGAAGTTGGCGTCGTTGTGCCGCCCGCGCGTGAAACGCTTGCTCTGCAAGCGAAACAGCTCGTCGGGGTAATCCCGCCGGATCGTTTCAATCGACCACGAATAGTCATACCAATTCATGGACCCAACCAGGGCGAGGTTGGCCTCGGGCAAGTAGAGCGGCCCGTTGTCGAGGTACTCAAACCCATGTTGGGCCGAGATCCGCGGCAACTCAGTCGCAAAAAGCTGCATCGAATCCGGCTCGTTCTCCTCACCGCGGATCCAGATGTCGTGGTTGCCTGGCACAAGAGCTTTCCGGCACGGCAGGTCGTCAAAGTGCTGCAAGCATTGCCCGAAGAAGTCGCCCGTGCCGATATCGCCCGCAATGACCAGCACATCGGGCGGTTGCGCGTGGACGAACGCAGCCAGGTCGCGCACGGCTTCATCGCCGCGGCCGCCGTGACCCCAGTGCAGATCGGCGGTGAATGCGAGCAGTCTTGCCATCTCGTGCGCCTTTTTGAAACCCGCTCACCTTGGACAAAGTATGGACTGGTGAACCTTGAGTGTACCGGCTCGCCCCGTCTTGCACAGGAGCAATACCACCATGCAGTGGTTTCGCCACGCAGCCCACGGCTTGGTTTGCCTTCTGGTTGTCACCGCGGCCGCCCAGGTCGCCCAGGCCGCCCGTGACGACCAACCTGCCTCGCCCCTGCGACTGATGCCCGACAAAGCGGATGTCGTCTTCGAAATCCACCAGCCGCGACAGCTCATCGAGGCCGTCACAAACCTCGACGCGATTAAACAGCTCCAAGAGTTGGGCGTGTCCAAGGAACTCCTCAACTCGACGCGCCTTCGTCGTTTCTACCAACTCGTCGCCTACTTTGAAAAGGAACTCGGCGCGAAATGGCCGGAACTGCTCGACCGCCTGGCCGGCAACGGCGCCGCATTGGGCGTCAAGTTCGGACCGGATCCGGCACCCGCACTGCTCGTAATCCAAGGCAAAGACGAAAAGCTCATGGAGCGCTTCGTCAAGCTCAGCACCGAATTGCTCGAGCAAGAAATCGCCCGCCAAGAAGCGCCGGACAAGCTGGTCAAAGAAAAGTACGAGGAGATCGAAACCTATCACGTGGGCAAGGGACTCCACGCCGCCCGTGTCGGCGCGGCGCTCCTGATCAGCAGCAACGCCGACACGCTCAAGCTTGGGTTGGATCTGGCGCGGGGCACGAACAAAGGGAGCCTTGCAGCTGTGAGCGCCGTAGTCGACGCGCACAAGCTGCTCCCTAAAGGACCGCTGGCATCATTCTGGCTAAACATGGAGCCGGTCCGCGCGACCCCGCAAGGCAAGGAATTCTACAAGACTCCGCGCGACCTCAACCTGACCATCCTGGCCGGCAGCCTGATCGACGTCTTGAGCCGGACGCCTTACGTGGCCGGCGGTGTTTACAAAGAAAAAGACGGCTTTCTCGTTGCCGTCCGCGTTCCCAAAGGCCGCGAAGGCATGGGCCCCGACGCCGCCCTGCACCTGGCCCCCGAAGGCGAGCCCGGCAGCCGGCCCATCCTCGAACCGCGCGGCGTAATCCTCAGCGAAAGCTTTTACCTCAACGTCTCGCGCTTTTGGGAGGATCGCGACAAGTTCCTCGGCGAAAAGCAGGCACAGGACTTCGAAAAGTTCGACAAGCAATCCGCCCCATTCCTCTCCGGCATCAAGGTGAGCAAACTGCTCCAAGACGCCGGCGCCTACCACCGCATCGTGGTCGTGAACCAACCCAAGGTCGGTTACAAAACAAAGCCCAAGGTCGCCATCCCTGCGTTCGCCGTCGTCACCGAAATGCGCGACCCCGACGCATTTTCCAAGTCCGTCTCAACGGTCCTGCGCGGCGCAGCATTACTGTTCTCGACCACGCAGACGAAAATGACCGTCGTTGAGGAAAAGCATGGCGACGTCGAGATTGTCGGCTACCGCTTCCCCGATGGAGCCGCTTTCAAGCAGGATGTCAACGACGTCCGTTACAACTTCAGCCCCTGTTTCGCCCGCGTTGGCAACCAATTCCTGGTCGCCTCCACCCTGGAGCTTGGCCACGAATTGGTGGACTTGCTGCAAAAAGAGGCCGGGGGCGCCAACAAGGGTCAGCCCTCGGTCGAAAACCAACGCATCTTCGCATCCGGCGTCGCCGAGCTTTTGCAGGCCTTTGAGGAACCGTTCCTGACGCAGATGATCCTGGACCAGGCGTTGGCCCCCGACGACGCCAAGGCTCAACTGCGTGATTTCATGGCCATCCTCCGCCGGCTCGGTGACCTGACCACAAAGGCCGAGTATCAAAAAAACGAGTTCCACTACGATTTGCGGATTCGTACGTCGAAGTAAACCTGCCACCCGGCTAGCTGCAGCATTGAGGAACGAATCCATGCGTGATGCCGACACCAAGATCGACCCGAAGTGGGCCTGGGCCGTTTACGAACCCTCCAAAGAAGCTCCCTGGAACTTGCAGCGCGCTGGCCATCTCTACCGTCGCGCAACGTTTGGCGCAACCCACTCGGAGCTGGAAGCCGCCGTCAAATCCGGCCCGGAAGACACCATCGATCGCCTCCTCGAAGGCGGGGCCGGCCAAGCAAAGTTTGACCGCTCCACGGCCGCCTTGGCTCAAACCATTGACCTCAGTAATAACGACAGCCAAATCGGCTCGTGGTGGTTGTACCGGATGCTGTCCACGCCCCATCCGCTCCAGGAAAAGATGACGCTGTTCTGGCACAACCACTTCGCCACCAGCAACGCCAAGGTGCAAAACGCCGGCTTCATGCTCGACCAATACGAGCTGATCCGCAAGCACGCCTTGGACCGCTTCGAGCCGATGCTTCGCGGCATATCGCGCGACCTTGCCATGATGATCTGGCTCGACATCAAGGGCAGCGCCAAGGGCAATCCCAACGAGAACTACGCCCGCGAGTTGATGGAGCTCTTCAGCCTCGGCATCGGCCACTACACGGAGAAAGACATCCGCGAAGCCGCCCGCGCCTTCACCGGCTGGGACGTCGTTGGCACCGAACCGGTCTACAAGAAGGACCAGCACGACGACGGCGAAAAAACCGTTCTCGGCAGCAAGGGCCGATTCAAGGGCGTTGACATCGTTCGCATCTGTCTGGAACAGGAGGCGATGCCGCGATTCATCGTGAGCAAGCTGTTCCGATTCCTCGTCAGCGAATCCGTGCCGGCTCCCAATGAACTCATCGACCCACTGGCCGAGCTTTACCGCAAGACGCATTTCGACACCGGAGCACTGGTCAAGACGATCCTGTCCTCCAACCTGTTCTTCTCGACGACCGTCTATCGCACCCGAATCAAGTCGCCCGTCGAATTCGCGTTGGGCATCGTCCGCGGGCTGGAAGGCCGGATCGGTACGACCGCGCTGAACACCGCGTTGGAACAACTCGGTCAACACGTTTTCCATCCGCCGTCGGTCAAGGGCTGGGACGGCGGGCCGACCTGGCTCAACGGCCAGACGCTCCTGTTCCGCCAAAACCTCGCCCTGGCGCTCACGTCCACCGAAGACTTTCGCTTCGGCAGCCGCACCGACCCCGCAACGGTCCTGACGAAGTACGAGAAAACCGAGGACGACGAGATTCTAGAATTCTTCCTACGGCTCTTCCTGCAGGACGACTTACCGCCGGATTCGCGGCAGCGCCTGAAAGAATACCAGCAGCGCGCCCAAAAGCAGACCGTGCCCGTCTACTGGAGCGAGTCGGACGCGACCAATCACCGCGTCCGCGCCCTGTGTCACCTCGTGTTGACCTTACCGGAGTTCCAATTGGCGTAACAGGAGCCAACCATGTTGACCACGAATCGTCGCCGTTTCCTCCAGGGTTCGCTGGCCGCGGGCGGCTTGATCGCTTGGGGGTTGAACGTCCCCGCCTTCCTCAGTCGCACCGCCTTCGCCGCCCCCACCTCGGACAAGCCCGGCGCCAAGGACACGATCCTCGTCGTCATCGAGCTAACCGGCGGCAACGACGGCTTGAACACGGTCATTCCGTTCAAAGATCCGGAATATGCCAAACTGCGACCGACCCTCAAGCAGCCCGAAGGACAGATCAAGAAGATCAACGACGACCTCGGCTTGCACCCCTCGATGACCGGCCTGGCCGACTTGCTCCAGGACAACGCGCTGTCCGTCGTCCAGGGCGTCGGTTATCCCAACCCAACGCAATCGCATTTCCGCTCGATGGACATCTGGCAAGCCGCCTCCGACGCCGACACCCTGACCGAAGGTTGGATCGGCAAAGCCCTCAAGGGCCTGCCAAACACCCCATCGTTTCACTTGAAGACCGACAACGAGAAGGCGCCGCTGGCAAT
>Ga0206974_1004_pt1 | contig 22980 bp, 20 predicted proteins | sample Alteio_BWOrgHeat_84_FD_152920 | JGI IMG/M metagenome (GOLD analysis project Ga0206974, IMG submission 152920) | Enriched cells from forest soil in Barre Woods Harvard Forest LTER site, Petersham, Massachusetts, United States -... | ecosystem: Environmental > Terrestrial > Soil > Temperate forest >... | reverse complement strand
ATTATTTCTCCGAATCCATTCTCCGATAAATTTGAAATCTTATTACCTGCAAATTTTAGCAGTGAAGTTGTAACACTTGATATCCGTGATGTTCAGGGGAGAAGTGTTTTTGCAGAAACATACTCAGTTCAAAAGGATCAATCAAAAATAGCTGTTGAAACAAAACAGTTGAACAGTGGAATTTATTTTGTGAATTTTACAACAAATGATGGGTTGATGAAATATCAGAAGTTGGTTAAGGAGTAACACTACGAATTACGAATGATCGAATTAGGAATAGTTCAAAGGTAAAAGTACTTTGACTATCTAACTTCTAACTTTCAATTTACTACTACAGCACTACGAATTACGAATAGTTCTAATGGTAAACGTACTTATAACTATCCAACTTACAACTATAAAACTACTTCAATATCGCATTCTTCGTTGCTTCCAGAATTTTTGAGGCTCCTTCTTTTGTTGACGATTCACTGTAAACACGAAGCACAGGCTCAGTACCGCTGGCTCTGATCATTACCCACTCACCATTTCCAAGATGGAATTTAAAACCGTCAAGATCTTCTACCTTTTCGATTTTATAATTTCCGAAGGCAGTATAATTTCCTGCTTTGCAATTTTCGAGAACACGTTGCTTTATTTCTTCGGTGATGTGCAGGTCACTTCTGTCCATCGCAAATTTTCCGACAATGGCATACACTTCATTGATGAGCTGGTCGAGTGATTTTTTCGACTTCGCCATAAATTCCCATAGCGTAAGTCCAATCCAGATACCATCACGTTCAGGTATAAATCCTTTAACAGCAATACCTCCGCTTTCTTCACCGCCAACTAAGACATTTTCGGTAACCATTTTTTCACAAATGTATTTGAATCCAATTTTCGTGATCTCAATTTCCAGTCCATATGCTTTTGCAAGTTGTGTGATCTTTGATGAAGCACTGAATGTAGTGATCACTTTTCCACTCATGCCTTTATATTTATGAAGGTAATGGATGAGCAGTAAAATAATATGATGTGAATCAACAAACTCGCCTTTGTTGTTGTAGAGACCAATTCTATCTGCATCTCCATCTGTTACAAGTCCGCAGTCTATCGGTTTCTCTTCGTGATGGTGACTCATCTTTATCAGTTCACTGAACTCAGTAAGATTTTTATGTATCGGTTCGGGAGCTTGTCCTTTAAAGCCCGGATTATGTTCACAATGAAGCAAAGGGATTTCCGGAAATAATCTGCGCATTACATTTTGTCCTGCGCCATACATCGCATCATAAGCAAATTCTTTCCCCGAATCTTTTATTGCAATGATGTCGAAATTTTTTTCCGCTTCATCCACATACATCGTTTCAAGATCAGCATATTTTATCATTCCCTCATTCACTAATTCACTAATTGGTTTTAATTCAAGATCAACTTTTTCAGGAATATTATTTTCCACTTCATCAATGGTTGCAGGATTTGAAGGGCCTCCGAAATGTGCTTTCAGTTTAAATCCGTTATACGATGCAGGATTATGGCTTGCGGTAATGATAATTCCGAGAGCAGCCTTGAAATTTACTGTTCCGAGAGAGATCATCGGAGTAGAGACGAATCCTTTTCCCATGATCACTTTTATTCCGTTTGCACACATCACCTGAGCTGTGGTTTCGGCAAATAATTCTCCGGCAAAGCGGCAATCGTGACCAACAACCACATTCATATTATCAGGAAAATGTTTTTTCACATATACGGCAGCACCCTGAGCGCAACGCATTACATTCTCAACTGTAAAATCACTGGCGATAATTCCACGCCATCCGTCTGTTCCAAATTTTATCTGATACATAGTTTAAAATTGAATATAAAACCGGTTGCGAAAATAATTAATAATACGGATCAAAAAATTTTTGAGCAATCGTTAACCATAAATTTATTTTTAGAATAATACTTTTACTCAGCCCTGTTTTTTCTATTGAATGAACAAACAATTTGGAACTACGCAAAAGGATAGCCACAGATTTCACAGATTACACAGAGATTATCGAAGATAATCCTCAAATCTGTGAAATCTGTGGCTGAGCTGTATGTTCCGGCACACAGTTGTGGCTGCTTTAACGTTTTAAAATAACAAAATACAGTTTTTATTAAGAAAATATTGGGGCACTAAAGCGAGTTATTCGATATATTTTAAAGGGTTTGGGCTAAAGCCAATCGGTGGGATATTTATTCTCTCCCGTATTTAAAAGCCGGAGCTGTTAATTCTTGTGATAGTATTTGCAATGATCGTTTTGTCGGCATTTGTTTTTGCAAGAGCCAATGCAATTTGCAGATGATGAATGGCCTTTTCATTATCAATTTCCTGATAAAGATTTCCAAGTAAGGAATGATACAAATGGTTCGTATCAAGTTTTAATTTTTCTGCTTCCACAATGGCTTCCCCTTTACTATTTGCCTTCGAAAGCGCATAGGTTCTGTTCAATGCTGCAATAGGAGAATATTCGATTTGCAAAAGTTTATTATAAAGTTGCAGAATATTTTCCCATTTTTCAACTGAGTCATTTTTTTGCGTATGCCAATATGCAATTGCAGCTTCCACATGATATTTTGAAATTTTTTTTCCGGTAGAAGAACGGTTCAAATAGTATTCTCCTTTCTCAATTAATTTTTTATCCCACAGATTTTCATCCTGTTCTTCATACAAAATTATTTCTCCGTTTTTATTTGTGCGTGCTTCAAATCGCGAAGCATGGAAACACATCAGTGAGAGCAATGCATTTGCGGAAGGAGTATCAGTTTGGTCGTTCTCAACCAGCATGAGATTTAAACGCATCGCTTCCACACAAAGGTCTTTCCGGAGTGTTACATTCTGTGAAGTGGAATAATATCCTTCACTGAAAAGTAAATACAAAGTTGTTAAAACGGTCTCCAGCCTTTTACTAATTTCTGATTGAACAGGAAATTCAATTTTTACTTTTTCGTTTCGTAATTTTTCTTTGGCTCTGGCTAATCTTTTATAGATCGTTTCTTTGTTTGTTATAAAAGCATCCGCTATTTCTTCCACACCAAATCCGCAAAGTATGCTCAGTGATAAACCAATTTGTGCTTCAGCAGGGTTGCATGGATGGCAAATGGCAAACATCATCTGTAGCTGACTATCGTTAATGTTTTTATTCGACAGATCAATTTCCATTTCTACTTTTTCCTGCGGTTGAATCCCGGATTTTATTTTTTCATTAAATACTTTTTCCCTTCTCAAAAAATCAATGGCTTTATTTTTGGAAACGGTATAAAGCCACGCGGTAGGATTTTTTGGAAGTCCTTTCAATCCCCATGTTTCTGCGGCCAAAAGAAAAGTATCGCTTACAATATCTTCTGCAATTTCTATGTACTCAATTCCAAATAATTTGCTTAGTACAGAAATTATTTTTCTGTATTCAGTTCGGAATAAATGCGGTATCAGTTCTTGTTCCTGCATTGATAAATTAATTTATAAAAAATAACCACAAAGTTCACCTCGCAGAAAAAACGTTGTGTTCTTTGTGGTTAAAATAAAATAATCTGGCGCAAATAGGAATTAAAAATCAGTCCATTGGAACCAAAGTGCGAACTTCCACATTGCCGCCCACATTCAATATCGGGCAGCCTTTTGAGAGTTCAGCAGCTTCATCAATGGAATCAGCACGGATGATTATGTATCCTCCTATTGCTTCCTTGATCTCAACATAAGGTCCGTTGGTGATTACCTTACCTGGTTTTATCACTCTGCCGTCAGAGTCTAACCTGTTGCCGGAACTAACCAGTTTATTTTGTGCAGCAAGACTTCCCATCCAATCCTGCCATGGTTTCATCATTGACTGCATTTGTTCCGGAGAAAGTTGCTGGTCATTGTTCACAGCATCTCTTCTGAAAACTAATAAGAATTCTTTCATTTAATTTTTAATTAGTTGTTGGAATGCAAAGCAACATTATTTCCTTCAGAATCGATAAACCATGCCATGAATCCGATTTCATCTGTGATCTTGGTTTTAGGCATTACCACTTTTCCTCCTGATTTTTCAACTTTGGAAAGTGCATTTGCAAGATCAGGATTTGCGTTAAGATAAATTTTAGCACCATCAGCACTTGGCTTGTGCATTGGTCCCTGAACGAGTCCACCGGAAACTTTAGCGTTCATGTCTTCAGATGGAAAGAAAGCCATTTTCATTCCCATCATTTCCTGCTCCTGTAAGGTAACTCCGAAAACAGTTTCGTAGAATTTTTTTGCACGGTTGATGTCCGAAACAGAGATCTCAAACCAGTTGAGTGAATTGTCTTTTGATGTCATTTTTTTAGGGTTTAGATGTTTAAATTATTTTAAATACACCCCAATAACGAATGACATTTTGGAATTGGACAAACCGCTTAAAAAAATATTTATAAATATTTTTTAATGTTGAATTATGAGTTATGAATGCTGAATGGGGTTGTGCAATTTCAATTCAAAATTTAACATTCAGCATTCAACATTTATTTATGAAAACGCATTCTCACCTGTCACATCCATTCCTGTTATCAGCAAATGAATATCATGTGTTCCTTCGTATGTTACCACCGATTCAAGGTTCATCATGTGACGCATGATCGAGTATTCGCCTGTGATGCCCATTCCTCCGAGCATCTGACGTGCGTTGCGCGCGCAGTTCTGTGCAACCTCAACATTGTTTCGTTTAGCCATACTTATTTGTGCAGCGCTTGCACGGCCTTCATCCATCAGTTTTCCAAGCCTCCACACTAATAATTGTCCTTTTGTTATTTCAGTGATCATCTCTGCTAATTTTTTTTGCTGCAACTGAAATCCGGCAATCGGTTTTCCAAACTGGATACGTTCTTTCGAATAACGCAAAGCCGTATCGTAACAATCCATTGCAGCTCCCAGTGCTCCCCATGATATTCCATACCGTGCCGAGTTGAGACAAGTAAGTGGTCCTTTTAATCCCGTAACATTCGGAAAAATGTTTTCTTTAGGAACTTTCACATCATTGAAAACAAGTTCACCTGTTGAGCTGGTTCGCAAACTCCATTTGTTATGTGTTTCAGGAGTCGTGAATCCTTCCATGCCACGTTCTACAACCAATCCATGGATAATCCCTTTTTCATTTTTAGCCCAAACAACAGCAATATCGGCAAACGGTGAATTTGAGATCCACATTTTTGCGCCATTTAAAATCACATTTTTTCCATCACCCGCATCACGGAAATTGGTGGTCATTCCTCCCGGGTTCGATCCATGATTTGGTTCAGTAAGCCCGAAGCAACCCATTAATTCTCCCTTGGCAAGTTTTGGTAAATATTTTCTTTTCTGCTCTTCACTACCAAATTTAAAAATAGGATACATCACCAGACTTCCCTGCACCGATGCGGTTGAACGAACGCCTGAATCGCAACGCTCCAGTTCCTGCATGATGATTCCGTAAGTAGTATAATCCATTCCTCCACAACCGTATTCAGCAGGCAATTGCGGACCGAATGCTCCGATATCTGCAAGTCCTTTTAAAATATGAAAAGGGAATTCGGCTTTCTGTGCAACATCTTCAATAATTGGTGATAATTCTTTTTTTACCCAGTCGCGAACAGATTGGCGAATTAATTTATGCTCATCGGTAAGCAATTCATCAATCTGATAGTAATCCGGTTGAACATATAGATCCTGTTTATTGGTGCGAATGAATTTATCTTTTGTATCTGTACTCATATTTTTCTGATAATTGCAGCGAAATTATGTTATTTGTGGGGATTTAAAAATCGAAAACGTGAAGTACAAAACAGCAATTACAAATGTGGAATTTTTCTCTTTTCATGGAGTTTATCCGGAAGAAAAAATTATAGGCGGGAAATTTATAGTGGAGATACAGGTTGAACAGGAAGTGAGTGATGATGCATCATTAAAGAGATTGACAGAGATCGTGAATTATGAAAAAATATATTCGATCGCAAAAAAGCAAATGGATATTCCGCGTGAACTGATCGAAACCGTTGCAAAAAATATTCTCGATGACATCGGATCGCGATTTACAAAAATAAATTTTGCCGAAGTGAAAATTATAAAACTTACTCCCGGTGGAGTTTTCAAAAGTGGAAACGCATCCGTTTCTCTCAGCAGAAAATTTGAATGAAAAAATCCGGGTGGATATTTTTTCTGTTTGTTGCTTTTGCATCATTTGCACAGCAGGATTCAACCGTATTAAACAGGAAACTAGATCTGATAAAACATGTCAGTATTTTACTGAAAGACTCATTGAAACTGCAAACAGGAGAACATTTTTATACTGAATTTGTAAATAATGATTCGATGTTCAGCTATGTTTACATATCAGACAAAGACAGTGTGAAAAATGTGTTGAAGGATCCGTATGAATATTTTGGAACACATTATACAGAAGCAAAAATTGCTGCGGATAGTTTTTCAAGATACGGTTTTGATGTGATGCATTATAAAACAGCCGGAACATCCGCAGCATTATTAAATAAGCGATTACTTGAGTACGATTCATTATCGCTTGTTTTTATTCTGATACATGAAGCAATGCACAGGCATAAGAAAAACTCAGGAGCGAAATTTCCGTATGAATATGAAGAAGCATTGGGAGATGTTATTGCCAATTCTTTTTGCGGTTGGTATTCGGGTGTATCAGTGAAAGATTTTTTTGCATTCGCTTACCGTAACGAGGAAATTTATAGGATGATAAATAAATGCAGTGAAGGAAAAATATCAAAAAAAAAGTGCGGTAAACAGATCAGAAAGCACTTGGAAGGTGCAACACTTTTTCAGAATGACCGGTTTAATTATGCAGTCAATAATGCATATTTATTAGGGTATTCATCGTATGCAAAACATTATTTTGAGTTGCGGGAATTGTATCAGCGAATGAAAGATCCGAAATTATTTATTGATGAAATGATGAAACTTCCTGCTGATGTAAAAGGGTGTGAAACAGAAATTATAAATCTGAAAAGGAAATATTAACTGATCACTTCAGCAATACTTTCCAGTTTCATTCCACGTGAGCCTTTCATGAAAAAATTCTTACCTGAATAGTTTTTCTCTTTCAGGAAATGAATCACTTCGATGGTGGTTTTAAAAAATAAAAAGTTGTTTTCTGATTTTTGTTTCATGAATTCTTCTCCGACAAAAATTACTTGTTCCAGTTCAAGCTCACTACACAAGCTGATCATATTTTGATGTTCCTGCTCCGAATATTTTCCGAGCTCGAACATATCTCCTAAGATTGCAATTTTATTACCGAACGGCATTGCCGCAAAATTTCGCAATGATGCTTCCATACTGCTCGGATTGGCATTATAGGCATCAAGGTAAATGGTATTTTTCTCTTTTTTGATAATTTGCGAACGGTTGTTTTTCGGTTCGTATATTTCAATTCCTTTTTTCAGTTCTTCGTCAGTTAAGCCAAAATATTTTCCGAAAGCAACAGCAGCCATGATATTATCAAAATTATAGTCACCACTGAGGGAACTTGTAATTACGGATTGCGAATTACCAATTACGAATTGAATTTGAGGACGGAGTGATTTTGCGATTCCAATGCAATCTGCTTTTGCATTTTTCTTATCGTCATTGGCAGCATAAGTGTATTTTTTCTCCAGTCGCGAAGCCATTCGCATCAGCCATTCGTCATTGGCATTTACAAAAGCAAGTCCGTTATTTTTCAATAGGTAATAATACAGTTCGCTATTCGATTGCGCTACACCTTCCATGCTACCGAATCCTTCGAGATGATCTTTCCCGTTATTGGTAACAATGCCGAAATCCGGAGAAGCAATGTCACACAGGAATGCATTTTCTCCAATATGATTTGCTCCCATTTCAATAACAGCAATTTGATGTGAAGCATTCAGTTTTAAAAGCGTAAGCGGCAAGCCAATATGGTTATTGAAGTTACCGGGAGTTGAAAGTACATTGAATTTCTGGCTTAATACGGAAGTGATGAGTTCCTTTGTTGTTGTTTTTCCATTCGATCCGACAATTGCTATAACAGGAATTTTAAGTTTTTTCCGATGATATTTTGCAAGTTCCTGAAGTGTGGTTAATACATCATCAACAAGAAGACAATATTCATTCAATTTATATTCTGCATCATCGATCACTACATACTTTGCACCATTCTTCAATGCTTCACCGGCAAATGTATTTGCATTAAAATTCGGACCTTTCAACGCAAAGAAAATACAATCAGTATCGATCTTTCTTGTATCTGTGCATACTGTTGGGAATTGCTGAAATAAACTGTACAATTCAATTATGGAGATCATTTTTTAAGAAATAATTAAGAGTTGGTTCTGTCAATTCAAAATAATAATGTGTAATTTTACACTACAAAAATGAAAGGAAACCAAATGAGTTATATACACGCTGTGACTAACAGATCTGGTTTATGAAAATGATTATAGTTTTTAATAAAGTTGATACTTTTATGAAATTTATTTTATATACTCTTGTTTTTATCGGAGCTTCATTCAATGCATTCAGCCAGCAACCTTCGTATAAGTTTTATTATTCCAATATCCCAAAAGTTTTAAAGAACAATAACGATACGATGCTGTATCCATTCAGCGGAGGAATGAATGCTCCCCAGCTTTCGCTGATCGATCTTGATCAGGATGGAACAAAAGATCTGGTAGTTTTTGACAGGTCAGCTTATCCTTTTGGACATAAACTGATGACATATTTGTGGGATAAAAAAACGTTGCGGTTTATTTATACTCCTTACTATGAAGGTAAATTTCCTGAGATGCTGTGCTGGGCAAAAATGATAGATTATAATGGAGACGGGAAGAGTGATATTTTTACGGAAGTATCTCAGGAAAAATATGAGAATCCCGATACTTCATTATATTACGGTACGAGTTTATTGAGAGTGTATCTGAATGTATCGGATGCAAGCGGTTTGAAATTTAAACTTCTGAGCGATGTGATGCGCGACACAGGTGCTTTTTGGGTACAAACCGGAGATACTATTCCGCCAGGTCCCGTTCCTCTTAACCGCATTGATATTAACGGAATTGAAGATATAGACGGAGATGGAGATATTGATCTTATTAGTTTTCCGGGATACGATTTGAGTCCAAAGTTTTATGAGAACTGGACGATCAATCCTCAGCATATTCCATACAATCATGATTCATTGATATATATTCACCGTGATGATTGCTGGGGATACATGCAGTTCAATCCCAATGTCGAAAAGAATTATTTCAAACTCGGACAAGGGCAGGACAGCCTTGCCTCGTGCTATTTTCAAATGTATCCTCACAAGCAACAGTTGCATGCAGGAAGTTCAACATTATTAATAGATCTGAATAATGACGGAATAAAAGATATGATTTACGGAGATATAGATTACAAGAATCTGATCTCACTTATCAACGACAGAAAACATAATTCTCTCGGAAGAGATTCAATGATCAATCAGGATACTATTTTCCCCAGAAACACAACACCCGCAAATTTTATTCTTCAGCCTGCCGCATATTATTTAGACTTTAATAATGATGGGGTAAATGAATTATTCGTAACAACTAATGCACCCTCATTGGTAAAAAGTGTAAACAACGTTTGGATGTATACTAATACAGGTACGAATTCATTACCGGTATTCAGCTATCAGGGAAATAATTTTCCGTTATATGATGAAACGATTGACCTTGGTACCCGTTCAGTACCTGTATTGATCGACATTGATAAAGACGGAGATCAGGATCTGATCGTTGCAACACAAGGAGATTATGATAAGACATTATATTACAATGACCGTTTGGTGTTATATAAAAACATAAGCACGGATACTTCAAAACATATTTACATCCTCGCTGACACTAATTTTTTGATGATCAGTAAAGACACACCCATATTAAGTATGCACCCTACATTCGGAGACCTCAACGGTGACGGAAAAGAGGATCTTATAATCGGTGATGCAAATGGGTATTTAACATACTATATCAACCAAAGCTCAGGAACAAATTATTCATTTCCTCTTCAATCAAGACAGTTTGCAAATATTAAAGTTCCTAAATACGCCACACCTCAATTGGTTGATCTGAATAAAGACGGAAAGCTTGATATCGTTATTGGTAACATGAATGGGTATATCCAATATTATCAAAATACAGGAACAAAAACTTCCCCTCAATTCAGTTCAGTGCCAACAATAGATACCTTGGGTGGAATATATGTAAACAAAGTTATGACACAGGCAAAAGGGTATAGTTATATTTCATCAACCGGATACTCGACCCCTCATGTTTGTGATCTTGATGGAGACGGCATCTATGAAATGGTGGTTGGATGCGAAGCGGGATACCTTTATTTATGTACAAATGTTACTGCAACACCCGGTGCAAAATTCAACAAATATGTGTGCCAGTCTGTGACTGATGGTTACAATTTTGTTACTGAAAACATCAATTCGACTGCTTATAAAATAAATTTCGGTGCACGTACTGCACCATTTGTAGGAAGCATGGATGGAGATTCTAAAATTGATATCATTACAGGAAATATGAGGGGAGGATTGAATCTTTTTTCAACAGTAAAAACAAATCATACAGGAATAAATTCAATTGACGAAAGATCATACGGGAATGTGATTTTGTTTCCGAATCCTGCAAATCAGATAGTAAACATTACAACTGAAAATATTGATGAAGATCTGAAATATGAAGTTTTTGATGAGGTAGGAGGATCAATGGAAAGAGGAACGATGAGCAAGTACCATCCTGAAAAATCAATTTCAACCGGAAGTTACTCGAATGGCCTTTATTATATAGTGTTTAAAGGTGTTGACGGATATACTTCAGCAAAAAGATTTTTGATAACCAAATAGAAATTCATAGTTGATAAACATATATTAAAAGGAGAACTGTTAAACAGGATTACTGAAGTTTAATAGAAAATAATTTTATCTTTTAGTAACTTTACAAACAAATATTTCATCATGAAACATTTTTTATATCTATTATTTTCAGGGTTGGCATTTAGTACTTTTGGTCAACAGCCTTCGTATAAATTTTATTATTCGAATATTCCGAAGGTGTTAAAGAGTAATAACGATACAATGTTGTATCCGTTCAGCGGTGGGATGAATGTGCCCCAATTTTCGATGATCGATCTTGATCAGGATGGAGCAAAAGATATGGTTGTATTCGACAGAGCGATGTATGAATTCGGGCATAAGCTGATGACGTATTTGTGGGATAAGAAAACTTCACGTTTTATTTATTCTCCGAATTATGAAAGTTATTTTCCGGAAATGACGAATTGGGCAAAAATGCTGGATTATAATGGAGATGGCAAGAGTGATATTTTTACAGAAGTATCGCTTGAACGATATGAAAATGCAGATACTTCAGTGATTCCGAATGTTAACGGGTTAAGGGTTTTTATGAATGTATCCGATTCCAAAGGATTAAAATTTAAATTACTGAGTAATCAACAAAGAGATACGGGTGGAACGTGGGGGCCGATCTATCAGAATCAACCAAGATTACCGGGATCAGTTCAGTTTAGCCGTAGTGATATAAATGGATTGGAAGATCTGGATGGTGATGGAGATATTGATATTATTGGTTTTAACGGATTTGATTTCAGTCCGCATTATTATGAGAACTGGACGATCAATCCACAGCATATTCCATACAGTCCCGATTCATTGGTATATATTTATCGTGATGATTGCTGGGGATATGTTCAGTTTGATGTAAATTCAGGTAAAAATAAGTTTCGTTTGCAACAGTCGCAAGACAGCCTTGCTTCATGCTATTTTCAGATGTATCCACACAAACAGCAACAGCTTCATGCCGGAAGCTCTACTTTACTGATCGATCTGAATAATGATGGAATAAAAGATGTAATTTACGGAGATATAAATTACACAACTCTGACCTCACTTATTAACGACAGAAAACATAACTCACTTGGTCGCGATTCATTGATAAATCAGGATACTTTATTCCCTAAGAATACAACACCGGCAAATTTTATTATCCAGCCTGCAGCATATTATGTTGATATTAATAACGATGGTGTAAATGAATTGCTGGTTACCACAAATAATCCTTCGAGTGCAAAAAGTAAAAACAATGTTTGGGTGTATAATAATACCGGAACAAACTCGCTCCCTGTTTTTAATTACAGCGGGAATAATTTCCCTTTTTACGATGAAACAATTGATCTTGGAACACGCTCAGTACCTGTATTAATAGATATTGACAAAGACGGAGATAAAGATCTGATCGTTGCAACAAACGGAGATTACGCGCAAACATTCAATTACAATGATCGTCTTGTTTTTTATAAAAATGTTAGTTCAGATATTACAAAACCGGTATATATGCTGGCCGATACAAATTTTTTGATGATCAGTAAAGACACTCCTATATTAAGTATGCATCCCACATTCGGAGACCTGAACGGTGACGGGAAAGAGGATCTGATCATTGGCGATGCAAATGGATATTTAACATATTATGTCAATCAAAGTTCTGGAACGAATTATTCATTTCAGATTCAATCGAGACAATATGCAAATATTGCGGTACGGGGTTTTGCAACGCCACAACTTATTGATTTAAATAAGGACGGAAAACTTGACCTTGTAATAGGAAATAAAATGGGGACAGTGCAGTATTTTCAAAATACAGGAACAGCCACTTCTCCGCAATTCAGCTCAGTGCCAACAATAGATTCACTCGGAGGAATTTATGTAAACAAAATTAAGATGTTGGCTGAAGGTTATTCCGACTCATCTTATACCGGATATTCCACTCCTCATGTGTGCGATCTTGACAGAGATGGTATTTATGAATTGTTAACCGGATGTGAAGCAGGATATCTTTATTTATATACAAATGTAAATGCAACACCCGGTTCAAAATTTAACAGGTACGTTTGCCGGTTTGTAACAGATGGTTACAGTTTTGTAGATGAGAGTATAAATCCTGTAGCATTTAAAATGAACTTCGGTGCACGAACAGCACCATTTGCAGGAAGCATGGATGGTGATTCTAAAATTGATATCATTACCGGGAATATGAGAGGAGGATTAAATCTTTTCTCAACTATAAAGACAGATCATTGGGCTGTAAATTCAATTGACGGGAGAATAATAAACTCAAATGTGATTTTATTTCCGAATCCTGCAAATCAAATACTGAATATTACAACCGAAAATATTGATGAAGATCTTAAATATGAAGTGTTTGATGAAGTGGGAAGATCAATTGAAAAAGGAGATATGAGCAAATATCATCCTGCAAAAACAATATCAACTGTGGATTACAGTAACGGCCTTTATTTTATAGTATTTAAAGGTGTTGACGGGTATTCGGCAGCAAAGAGATTTCTGATAACGAAGTAAAAGAAAATTATTTATTCGCTTTCGCTTTTGCATTTTTCATTGCTTTCAGATCATCTGAATTGCAATTACATTTTTCAGGTGATGCAGTTGTAAAATACATCAATTCGCTTTTTTCGGATGTCACAACTATTTTGTTGCAGTTCTTATCATCCACTGTAAAAAAATAATACATCGTAGACGGGTCCTGACTTACAATTGCCTTTTCAATTTCATCTCTGTCCACTTCTTCTACTTCACCATCCAGTAAAGCAGGGGCATCAACTTTACCTTTTACTTCAAGAAATTTCAATGGCACCAATAATTTTTTATTTGCCATAAGGCTTTTATCGGAGGGATAGTTAGAAGGAGTTAGTTCTCCTCTGGCTTCCATTGCATAATTAAAATAATTTGTCATTAACTGAACTCCTCTTATCATCTCAGATTCCCAGTCTGAAGTATCAATTTTATTGCTGCAATAAGCTCTGGCAATAATATCTTCGTGCAAAGCCCTTCGGTTAAATCTTTTCAAAAGTTGCAATCCATTGAAATCTTCTTCACTTGAACAAACTTTAACTTTGATTTTTGAATGTTTGCTTTTACTGAATACCAAAAAAGTAAATTCAGGTTTTTTATATTGCTTTAAATTAGATGTATCATACGCATAAACGGTTCCGGTGAAATTCCAATACTTGTCAACAGCGGCTTTAATTGAAGCATTGTATGCACTGTCGGTTGTAAGCATTACAACAGTCCGTGTATCTTTAAAAGTCTCAAGTTCCGTTTTTTTTACAAAACCGAATTGGCCGAAGCTGGAAATACTGATGAATAAGGAAATAATTAGTGCAGGTACATTTTTCATGATCTTCTATTTTCATTTCAAATAAACAAATTTTTTAGTTGAATTATCCAATATATAAATTAAAAAAGCAGCGAATATGCTGCCTTTCTAATTTTCATGAATCTAAATTTATAATTTTATGCTACATTATCTAACCCATACATTTTACCATACACGTTCATGCGCTCGCGCAATTGTCTGCGTGCGACAAATATTCTGGTCTTAACTGTACCGATTGGTATATTAAGGATAGAAGCAATTTCGTGATATTTAAATCCTTTAAAGTTCATTGTAAATGGTTTTTTCAGACTCATTGGCAAGCTATCAATTGCTTCTTCAATATCTTTCATAATAAAACGAATCTCTCCTTCATTCTTTACAGCCAGAGATTCAGAATCTATATAATAATCATTGTCAGTTTGGTCAATAAAAGTATTCCGTTTCACCATTCTTCTGTAATTGTTGATGAACGTGTTTTTCATTATTGTATAAAGCCAACCTTTAAGATTTGTACCATCAGTAAATTTATCCTGATATGTAAAGGCCTTTAGAATTGTATCCTGAACAAGGTCATTAGTATCTTCTACATTTCTTGTTAGCTGATATGCATACGACCGAAGAGATTGTCCTTCTTTTTGAACTTTATTTTTGAATTCTATTGCTGTCATCTGTTTACTTTATCTATTAAAATGCTTAACAAATTTAAAGTAATCTAAATTAGAATTACAAATATTATGCGTTAAATTTCTATAAAATTTATTTTTATGATATAAAATATTTATAATCAATTATTTATGTAATAATTTAATGTAATTCATTTTAAGGAAATCAGTACAGTTTATATTTATGAAATTTACATTAAGAAGAAAGAAAACTGAAATAATGAGCTTTTGATTTTACCTTTGCCAATTATGGAAGTTTCGGTTTCTCGGAAATGTGTTTTTAACGCTGCACACAGATTATATGTTAAGGATTGGGACAATGAAAAAAACGAATCAGTATTTGGTAAATGTAATAATCTGAATTACCACGGACATAATTACATTCTATTGGCAACAGTAACCGGAGAAGTTGATCCGATAACCGGCTATGTTATCGATACTAAAATTCTGAAAGAAATTTTATTCGAAGAAATTGAAGATCGGTTTGATCATAAGAACCTGAATCTTGATACTGAAGAATTTAAAACAAAGAATCCGACAGCTGAAAATATTGCAATAGCTTGCTGGGATCTTATACATAAAAGAATAGACAAACATTTTAAACTGAAAGTATGTTTATACGAAACAGAAAGAAACTTTGTGGAATATGAAGGTAAATAAAGAATTGAAAGAAATAACCGAATTTGACGATCACAATTTTAACGGTAATATTAAAAATCCGATACGTCCGGATGCATTCAAACTGGATGATGAATTAAAGATTGAACTTATCGAAAAACACTTTCAGGAGATCATGCTTATTTTAGGATTAGATATGAATGATGATAGTCTGAAAGGAACTCCACACAGGGTTGCTAAAATGTATGTGAAAGAAGTTTTCAAAGGATTGAATCCATTGAATAAACCCAAAGTAAAATTATTCGACAATAAATTTAACTATAACCAGATGCTTGTCGAGAAGAGTATTTCTTTTTACAGTAATTGCGAGCATCACTTTGTTCCTATTATTGGAAGGGCTCATCTGGGATATATTTCGAACGGTAAAGTTGTTGGATTATCAAAGTTGAACCGTATCGTAAGGTATTTTGCTTCACGTCCGCAGGTACAGGAACGCATGACTGTTCAGATTGCAAATGAAATGAGAGAGGTATTGGAAACGGATGATGTGGCAGTATTGATTGAAGCTGATCATTTATGCGTAGCTTCCAGAGGAATTCAGGATATTACCAGCAAAACATTAACGAGTGAATACTCAGGTAAATTTCTTGAACAGAATACAAAAGAAGAATTCCTGAAATATATTTCTATCTGATCTTACAACGAAGCACTGGAAATTTTTTCCAATCCCTGTTTATTAAGAAGTTTTATTTTTTTTCCTTCAAACGCGATCAGTTTTGCCGCTTTGAATTCAGATAACAAACGTATCACCGTTTCAGTTGCGGTTCCTACAATATTGGCAATATCTTCTCTTGGAAGCGTGATTGAGATTACGGCATCATCCAGCTTACTTTCAGATTTAAAAGTGGCATGAAGAAATAATAAGGTTTCGGCAACCCGTTCACGAACACTTTTCTGAGCCATACTTTGTACACGTTCTTCAACAACACCAAGTTCATGTGATAAAGACTTTAACATTAGTTTACTTACTGAAGGATTCTCATCAAGTAATTCCATAAATGTTCTTTTCGGAATAAAACAGGCAATCGTATCTTCAATACAAATTGCAGTAGATACTAATGGTTCATCAGCTATCAATGCACGATACCCAAGAAATTCACCGGATTGGGCAAACCGGAGTATTTGTTCTTTTCCGTCATTATTTGTCTTAACAAGTTTTACAATGCCTTTGCAAATACAATAAACTCCGAGAGGAATATTATCTACATAAAAAATATGCTGTCCTTTTTTATAATGACTGCACGTCTTAGATGCAGAAACTTTATCCATCTGATCGGCTGTGCAGTTACTGAATATTGAAAGACTTTGTGCACTACAGAACTCGCATTCTTGATATATTTTTTGCATTTAAGGTTAGAATTTTTTCGAAAATAGTTAATATTTAAAAGACTTATTTTTTTATTTGCGACCATTTCTCAAACAAGATATCCTGAATCGCATCGGTATCATTTATTAATTGCAATTTTATATTAAAAAAATCAATTGTACAGCCTAAATATTCACAAATTTTATACAGGTATTTTTCAAAATTACCTTTTCCCCAAATTATGTCATTAAAGTAAGCAGTGAAAGATATTCCCGAATATTTTTCAAGAAGATTTTTATAATCTGCTTCTGTGTAGCCTTTGTCATGTTTATAACAAGTATTATAGAGATCAAGCATTACATCATCCAGTGAATATTTTGCATTTGAGTTTTTAATGATCATCACATCCGCAATAAATGCAGCAAGCATTCCTTCAATATATATTGACGTTTTTCTTCCGGGAATACCTGCAACATAACCATCAAGCCAGATATCAAATGAAGACTCGGCAACAGAATAATTAAACCTGCCGGGATTATCAACATGCCTTTTCAGGTCGGTTTCAAAACTCTTACAATATTGTTCCCAATTCCATACTCCGCTTCTCAATAAAAGTATATCACCATAATAGGTTGTGATACCCTCATAAACATAACCGAGTGCTGAATAGTTTTCTTTTGTAAAATCATAAGGAAGCATTTCAACCGGACGAATACGTTTTATATTCCACAAATGGAACAATTCATGACAACTTATCGCAAGCAAATCATTGTAAAATTCTTCTTCCAGTTGATCATCCGGTTTGCCCATTGTGATCACTGTTGAATCTCTGTGTTCAACACCATGGCGAAAAGGACGGTCTAAAAAATGATATAGGAAATGATAGTCTTTACCAGGAAATTCTTTGAAAATCTCAATTTGCTTCTCTGCATATCTTTCTGTTTCCAATTGCAGTCTTTCAATATCCAGATTATGTTTTCCCTGAAACCAGAAATGAATTTCGGAATCATGCAATTTGAATGAAGTATGTTGAATAGTTGCACTTGCAATAAAAGGGCTGTCGGCTAATTCATCAAAATTATCTGCAACTATTTTTTTCCCTTTTACCGGCAACTGACATGCGATTTTATACTCATCAGAAACAACGATTTCAATTTCATATTTTTCATCTTCTCTGCCTTCAACATACATAAAACAATTTACGGGATTCACATACAGCTGATGTTCGTCTGCATAACTGCCACCGGCATCATACTGGTTTGCATAATATTCGTACGATACGATAATTTCGTTAACACCGTTTGTATTTACTTCCCACCGGTCTTTTGTGATTTTTTTAAAAGGAATTGAATCTCCTTTTTTGTCAGTGATTGCAAAGCAACGAATATTTTTTGCAAAATTCTGAAGCTCGTATCTCCCCGGTCTCCATGCAGGCAGTTGAATGTGAATGATATTCTGGTGAATATTATTTATTGTCCATTCCGCTTTTATAAAATGTTCAGAAGGATTTGATATTGAAAGTTTGTATTGCATACATTTGAAATATAAATTCTAAACTGCAAATATGAACATTGCTTACATTACTGCAATTTTATCTGTATTACTTTTACTTGTTTTTGCTTTGCTCTCATTTATAAAAGCGAATAACCGAAAGTTTCAACTGATCTATATCATCGTGTCAACATTTTGTATCGGTATCATCACCAGTATAATTATTATTAATTACGATAATAAATCTGCTGCGATATGGCCTGCACTTTTTCTGATTCACGTGATCAGCAAAGCACGTGAACTGATGAAAAGCATTGACTAAAATTTATCGGAAACGCCTAATCCGAATAAGGCAAAGTCATATTTTACCGGATCGACAGGGTCAAATTTTTTGAGATTTTCGGTTAATTCAGTTACTGCTTTCCAGTCGCTTTGTTCGCGATGCAGAAGTCCGAGTTTAATGGCCACACGTTGCACATGAACATCAAGCGGACAAACAAGTTGTGAGGATTTTATGGTATTCCAGATCCCAAAGTCAATACCGTTTTTATCTTTTCTTACCATCCATCGCAAATACATATTTATTCTTTTACATGCTGAATTTTGCTGAGGTGATGCGATATGTTTCATCGTTCTTTTTGGAGCTTCAGCATGACTGAAAAAAATATCACGGAAACCATTTAATCCGTTTTCAATAGTTGGATCTTTCGGTTTCATCTTTTTCGAAAAAGCCGTTTCGAGTGAATCATTTTTTGAATACCAGTACTCAAAAAATGAAATGAAATAAAGCAGATCAGTATCGTTAAACGTGCGGTGTTTAAAGTTGAGCAATCGCTTCAGGTCTTTTTCAGAATGGTTCAGAACAAAATCGTAAGGGGCATTATCCATGCGTTGCAACAGATCTTTACATTTATTGATAATGGTGATTCGTTGTCCCCATGCAAATATTGCTGCAAAAAATCCCGCAATTTCAATATCCTGTTCTTGAGTATACAAGTGGGGAATGCAAATAGGATCATCTTTTATAAAATCTGTCTGATGATACCGTTTAACATTTGCATCAAGAAATTTTTTCAGCTCCGGATTTTTCACCGGTCAAATATAATTTCATATTGAACTTTAACTGCAATCCTTAAATTTGATCAATGAAAATTATTTTATCAATTTTATTTCTGGTGACAATTAATGTTGTTCATTCACAACAACAGATCAGACTTGAACAAATTGCAACCAATGTGGTTTCGCCTGTTGCAATGGCAAATGCAGGAGATGGAACAAACCGGTTATTTATATGTGAGCAACATGGTGTTATTCGCATAATCAAAAACGAAAAATTACTGGATATTCCATTTCTAGATATCAGAGAGAAGATCATCAAACAATTTAATTCATACAGTGAGCGGGGTTTATTGGGAATCGCCTTTCATCCGCAGTATAGATCGATCAGAAAATTTTATGTGTATTACAGCGCTTCAAGTAAAACGAAAGGAAGTGATCATAAAAGTATTGTCGCGGAATTTCAGGTATCTTTAGCAAACAATGATATTGCCGATAAAAGCAGTGAGCGCATCATTATGGAAATAGAAGAACCCGAATCGAATCACAATGGCGGACAGCTTGTATTTGGACCTGATGGGTTTTTATATATCGGAATTGGTGATGGTGGTGGAGCAGGAGATAAGCATGGCGAAAAAGGTAATGGTCAGAATATGGAGACGTTACTTGGAAAAATAATCAGAATTGATGTGAACACGAATTCGGGATATAAAATTCCTTCGGATAATCCCTTTGTTGGCAAACCAGGAAGAGATGAGATCTGGGCTTATGGGTTGCGTAATCCATGGAAATTTTCTTTCGATAAAGTTACGGGAAAATTATTTTGTGCCGATGTTGGTCAGGATACCTATGAAGAAGTTGACATTATTCAAAAAGGTAAAAATTACGGTTGGCGGGTTATGGAAGCTTTTCATTGCTATGATCCGAAATCAGGATGTGATCCGAAAGGAATGGAATTGCCCATTTCAGAATATAATCATTCGGAAGGAGTGAGTGTGATCGGGGGGTATGTGTATCGCGGAAACAATAAATCGTATAATGGGAAATATCTGTTTGCTGATTGGTCGGGAAAGGTGTTTATGCTTTCGCTACAAGCTGATAAAACATGGAAACGCGAACAACTCACATGGGATAGTCAGGTTGATAAGCCACGAATTAACAGTATGGGTGAAGATGAAAATGGAGAACTCTATCTTCTAACCCTTAAAGGAATTGGACCTTCAGAAAGCGGTGGTATTATTTATAAAATAAAGTTCCTGAATTAACGATAATGTAAGCTGTTTTAAATCATTTTGATTTATACCATATATAACGTTGTTTTGCTCTCCAAATTAAGAGATAAATGAAAATAAAAAATATCTTTATGCTGTCAGCTATTGGCGCAGCAACACTAATTTACAGTTGCAAAAGTGATCACAAAATGAAATCAGAAGAAAACAGTGCTTCAAACTTTGAAGTGGAATGCGACCAGTTTGCAGACCTCCAGGTTTTGCGTTACGAGATATCGGGATTTAATGAACTCACACCTCAGCAAAAGGAACTTTCATATTATTTGTATGAAGCAGCAAACGCAGGGCGCGATATTATTTACGACCAGAAATATAAATACGGGTTAACAATTCGCAGAACGATCGAGGCGATTTATGAGACCAATAAAAAGCATGATGTAAAAAGTGAAGACTGGAAAAAGTTTGAAGTGTATGCCAAGAAATTTTTCTTTGCCAACGGAAATCATCATCATTATTCGAATATTAAATTTGTTCCTGAATGCAGTTTCGAATATTTCTCTGATCTTGTAAATAATTCGGATGTTTCGAAATTACCTCTTGACGGTAAAACAATGGATCAGTTTTTAAGTCTGATGCAACGTGTTGTCTTCGATCCGGCAGTGGATGTAAAAGTGGTTGACCTTTCAAAAGGTATTGATAATATTAAAGCATCATCCAATAATTTTTATGAAGATGTTTCTCAAAAAGATGTTGAAAATTATTATGCTTTACGAATGAAAAAGGATGATGCCGAACCGATAGCATGGGGATTGAATTCGAAGATGTCAATGGTTAACGGACAGGTTACAGAGAAGGTTTGGAAAGTAGTCGGGATGTACACACAGGCAATTGAAAAAATTGTTTACTGGTTAGAGAAAGCAGTTCCTGTTACTGAAAATGAAAAACAAAAACACGCACTCGAGTTGTTGGTTGAGTATTATAAAACAGGTGATCTGAAAAAATGGGATGAATACAATATTGCATGGGTTGCCGATGTTGATTCGCGAATTGATGTGGTAAACGGATTCATAGAAGTTTATGGTGATGCAATTGGCAAACGTGCATCCTATGAATCGGTTGTGAGTTTAAAAGATATGGAAGCCACAAAACGTATTTCGACAATTGCTTCAAATGCAAAATGGTTCGAAGATCATTCTCCGATAATGAAAGAACACAAAAAAGAAGAGGTAACAGGCATCACAGCAAAAGTGATCACCGTTATTCAGGAAGCCGGTGACGGAGCGCCTTCAACACCGATCGGAATTAATTTACCGAATTCAAACTGGGTTCGTCAGAAACACGGCAGTAAATCTGTTTCCCTTGGAAATATTATTCATTCGTATAATGTGGTTGCTGCAAAAAGTCCGATGATGAAAGAATTTGCAAACAGCGAAGAAGAGATCAAACGCAACGAACAATTCGGTGCGCTTGCAGGCGATCTTCATACGGACATGCATGAAGTGATCGGGCATGCTTCAGGTAAGATAAATAAAGGTGTTGGTGATCCTGATCAGACATTGAAAAATTATGCAAGCACATTGGAAGAGGCGCGTGCAGACCTTGTTGCATTGTATTATATCCTCGATCCGAAATTAGTTGAAATAGGGGTAATGCCATCACTGGAAGTTGGTAAATGTGAATTTGACGGATACATCCGCAATGGATTAATTACCCAACTTACACGCATTCCGCTTGGCGAAAATCTGGAAGAAGCGCACATGCGCAACCGTCAGCTTATTGCTAAATGGGCATACGAAAAGGGGAAAGCTGAAAATGTAATCGAGTTTGTAAAGCGCGATGGAAAAACTTTTGTGAAAGTAAATAACTACGATAAACTCCGTGAATTATTCGGTCAGTTACTGAAAGAAATTCAACGTGTAAAATCGGAAGGCGATTACAAAGCAGCAACCGAACTTGTTGAAGGTTATGGTGTGAAAGTGGATCAGGAATTATTGAAAGAAGTTCGTGAGCGTTTCTTAAAATTAAATGTTGCACCATACAAAGGATTTGTTCAACCGATACTAACACCTGTAATGACAGGAGGTAAGATCACCGATGTGAAAGTGGAATACCCGAATAATTTTTTACAGAATCAATTGGAGTTAGGGAAAAAATATTCTTTACTTCCGAATATCAATTAATGAAAATTAAATTTTGCGGATGGACTGCTTTGGCGGTCCATTTTTTTTATTTTTGAATAAAAAATAATAAACAGTTTAAATCCAGAACCGATGAAAAAAATAGTAGCAATAGCCTTAACGATCTTTATGATAAATAGTACAAAAAGCCAGGAGCTTACATTTGGCACCAGACT
>Ga0206974_1084_pt1 | contig 23007 bp, 18 predicted proteins | sample Alteio_BWOrgHeat_84_FD_152920 | JGI IMG/M metagenome (GOLD analysis project Ga0206974, IMG submission 152920) | Enriched cells from forest soil in Barre Woods Harvard Forest LTER site, Petersham, Massachusetts, United States -... | ecosystem: Environmental > Terrestrial > Soil > Temperate forest >... | reverse complement strand
GCGGAGTTGCTCGATGGAGTGCTTCCCGACGGGATGCGCAGGACTGGGATGAGTCCGAAGACAATCGCGGTGAGGAAGCAGGCGGCCATGGTGGCGAGGAGGACAGGAAGATTGAGGCCTATGCCGACAATCATCTCGGCGTTGATTTCTCCGGCTGCGGTGTGCGCGAGTGCGACGCGCAGGAGCGGCAGGGCTGCGGCGGCGAGCGCGGAGCCGAGGATGCCGCCGAGAACGCAGAGAAGGATGGACTGGGCGAGATGCTGCTGGAAGAGCTGGGCACGCGTGGCTCCGAGCGCCTGGCGGATGGCGACTTCATGCTGCCGGGCGGTGGCGCGGACCATGAGCAGGCTGGCTACGTTGGCGCAGGCGATGAGCAGGACGAGCAAGACGGCGCCCATAAGGCAGAGCATGGGAGCGCGCAGGCTGCCGACTAGCTGTTCGCGTAGTGAAGTGACGGCGATGCCGATGGAGCCGTTCGTGGCGGGATAGGCGGTGGCGAGGCGCGCGTTGACGGCGCGCATTTCGAGCCGGGCGGAGGCGATGTCGACACCATCGCGGAGCCTGCCCAGAATTTTGACGGAATGCCAAACGTGGGAATTGCGGGTCGGGGTGTCGAGGAGCGAGAGGGGAAGCCAGAGATCGCCTTCGGCGGGGAAGCTGGCTCCGGCGGGTAGGATGCCTACGATGGTGAAGCTGGCTCCGTTGATATCGATGGAGCGGCCGAGGGCGCTGATGTCGCGGCCAAACCAGGTCTGCCAGGCTGCGTCGCTGAGGACTGCGACGTGGTCGCTGCCGGCGACTTCGTCCTGTGGGTTGAGGGTTCGTCCTAACTGCGCGGAGACGCCGAGGAGGGAGAAGAAGTTTCCTGAGGCGAGGACGCGATGGAGCTGTTCGGCGTGGCCGTTGAAGTGGACGGAGACCGTGGCGGGGTTGATGGTGGACCAGGCGGCGAGGCCGGTGAAGCTGTGCTGCTGGGATTGCCAGTCCTGGTAGTCGGGATAGGTGACTTCCATGGCTCCCGGGATTTGCGGGTACGTCTCACCGATGGAGACGAGCCGGCTAGCATCGTGAAAGGGCAGCGATGCGAGCAGAAGCGCGTAGACGGCGCTGAAGATGGCGGTGGTGGCTCCGATGCCGAGGGCCAGGGTGAGGATGGCGGTGAGGGCGAAGCCCGGGGATTGGCGGAGCTGGCGAGCGGCGTAGCGGAGGTTGGGCATGCGGTCCCCTTGAGGGGGATGATACGCCGGGAGACGAGATCAGAGATCAGGGACTAGGGACTAGGGACTAGGGACTAGAAAGCAAAAAACAGACTTCCTTTGGGAGTGCAACCAGAAAAACAAGACGGGGGCCAGTGGATGCGATGTGCTGTGCTTTCCCCACCCTTTCGCGTTGAAGCTGCGAAAGGATGGGGCACCGATTTTCGTGCTCGGGATGTATCGCTCCCACATCTCAGAATCGAGATGTGGGCACCTTGTTCGTGCTAAATGCGGATCGCTACTTGTTCGCTATTTTGAGGACCAGGCGAGGCCGTCGGCGGATTTGGCGGTGGGGATCAGGCGCGAGACTTTCCAGGTGGCGAGGTCGATCTCTGCGACCTGGTTGGTCCGGTCGCAGGAGGTGTAGGCGACCTTGTTGTTGGGGTTGACTAGGAGCTCCTGCGGGGTGGCGGGGACGTCGATGGTGTGGGCTACCGTGAGGGTCTTGAGGTCGATGACGACGACTTGCTTGGAGGGCATGCAATCGACGAGGAGCCAGCGGCCGTCGGGAGTGGAGGCGGTACCGTAGCCGGTGCTGGGCAGCGGGATCCACTTGGTGACTGTATTGGTGGCGGTGGAGATGACGGCGAGTTGGGGTTTGGTCTGGTCGGAGGTGAAGACGTATTTGTCGTCAGGCGAGATGGAGATGCGCTGGGTGTTGCCGGAGATGGGGATGATGGTGAGGGTTTTGCGGTTGGGGATGTCGAGTACAGAGACGGTGCCGGGACCGACGTTGGCGGTGTAGCCGCGCTTGCCGTCATGGGAGAGGGCCAGCATGTGCGATTCGGCTGAGCCGGTGGGGATGGTGGCTACGATCTTGGGATTTTTCGGGTCTTTGGGGTCGATGACGGTGATGGTCTTATCGAGCTCGGTGGTGACGTAGAGCAGGTGGTCTTTGGGGCCGATGACGGGGTCGTGGGGGCGGACGCCGTGGTCGAAGGTGAGGGTGCCGACGACCTGGCGGGTGGCGAGGTCGATGACGTCGAGCTGGCTGCCGTCGGTGCCGGGCTTGCCGACGCCGGAGTTGCCGTAGATGGGGACGTAGGCGTATTTGCCGTCGGGCGAGGCGGCGACTTCATGGCCAGTGATGCCGGTTTCGGCCGCGGAGCCGAGTTTTTGGGCGGAGGCGGGGTCGACGACTGCGAGAGATTGCGAACCCTTTTCAATGACCAGGAGATGACCGGACTGGGCGTGGAGGCTGGCGGCGAAGGCAACGAGGGCGGTGGAGGCAACGAGGGCGGCGAAAGCAAGAGTGCGATGGATGGCCATGAATATGCTCTTTTCCCGGACCCACTGAATGTAACGCAGAGGGTGGAGGGGAGGCCAGCGGAGAATGGCTGGCCTCTCGCGATCCGGTGCGCTGGTTGGGACGGGCAAGCTTATTGGACAGTCACAGTAAAGGTGGTCGTAGTGGAAAGTGAGCCAGCGGCGCCCGTGACGGTGATGGTGTAGTTGCCGGAGGTGGTGCCGGGATGGATGACCGTGGCGCCGCAACTGGAGGAGCCGCTGCCACCGCAGGCGGTAATAGCAGAGGTGAAGGCGGCGAGAAGCAGGAAGATGGCGAGCAGACTGCGCCAAGCTCGACGCCGGGCGGGGATGCCGAAGAAGAGGGCGAAGGCTAGCACGGCTCCGGAGAATGGTCCGGCGAGGCCAGAACGGAAGGCCTGCTGACGCTGGCTGGAGGCGTTGGTGCACGAGGAGGTGGTGGCTGGGGTGGTCGAGACGGTGACTGTGGCGGTGCCTGCGGTAGTGCCGGTGATGTTGACCGTGCCGGTAGTACCGAGGCTGACGGTGGGCGGGTTCTGGCTGGTGGCTGGCGCGGAGGTTACGGCAGCGGTGAGCACGACACTACCGGTGAAGCCGTTAGTTGGGGAAACGGTGATTGTGGAGGTGTTGCCGGTGGTGGCTCCGGGGGCGACGGAAAGATTAGTGCCCGCCAGGGTGAAGGACGGACCGGCGAGGACGGTCACGGTAGCTGTATTGGATACGGTGGAGTAGAGGGCGGCACTGGCGGCGTCGGGAGTGTAGGTGGCGGTAAGAGTGTCACGGCCGATGGGGAGGGTGTTGGCGGGGATGGTAATGGCCGCAGTGGCCGCGCTGCCGCTGGAGAGCGGGGTGGCCGTGGAGGTATAGCTGCCGCTGGAGAGGACGATGGAACCGGTGGGGTTGGGTTTCCCCGAGGTTGGGGAGACGGAGACGATGACGGGGAGCGTCTGGGTGGCGTAGACGGGTGAGGCAATGGGAAGAATTGTGACCTGCGGCGGAAGCGGGGAATCGGCAGCTGTGCCTGCACCTTGCAGGAAGACGGTGACCGATGGGTTGGTGGCGTTGGCGGAAGTGAGGGTGAGGGTGTCGATCCAGAGATTGACGATGCTGGGCGTGAAGCTGAGGTTGGCGGTGCAAGTGCCGCCTGCGGCGAGAGTGACATTGCAGTCGTCGGTCTCAGTGAAGCTGGCGTCGGCCTGTGTCTCGATGGAAATGCTGATGGGGTCGAGAGGCGTTGAACCGGCATTTTGTACGGTGAGCTGAGCTTTGCCCGTGCTGCCGACGGTCTGATCGGGGAAGGTGACATAAGAGGAGGAGATGCGGATGGTGGGCAGGGAGTTGAAAGTTGCGAGGAAGTTGCCGACGTCGAGGGAGCCGAGGCCGGTGACTTCGTCGTAGCCGTCGGTGATGAGATAGCCAGTTTCGCCGCCGGTAAGTGCAGTGTGGCTGGGCAGGCTGTTGTTGCACATGCTTGGCGTAGAGAGCTGGCAGCTGGATACTCCGCTGGTAACGACGGTGACGTCATGGAAGGCGGTGGTTGAGGACGCTGCCAAGGCGTAGAGTTCGGGGTTGAGGTTGCCCTGCGCCTGGTCTTGCTGCTGGTCGAGCAGGGCGGCGATGCCGGCCATGCTGGGAGCGGCGGCTGAGGTGCCGAAGAAGTACTCGAACTGGTAGGAGCCGTTGGTTGCGCTGACGCAGCTGGCTCCGGCGGCGGCGAAACAGGCGAAGTAGCCGTCATGGCCGGAGGATGAGAACGCGAGATCCGGGGTGTAGCGGCCTGCGCGGGCGGGTGGGACGCCGGTTCCGGCCTGCCATGCGGGGGTGGGGATATATTGGCTGACGCCGCCGCCGGAGGATGCTGCCTGGGAAGTGGTGTTATCGAGAGGTTCGTTCCAGGCTCCCTCCGGGATGTAGCCGAAGGCGGAATTGAGATCGGGACCGTTGGCCTGGCTCCAGTATTGCGTGGGGTCCGCGGTGTCGTTGAACTCGGTGCCGCCGACGCAGGTGGCGTAGCTGGAGGAGCAGATGTAGTTGGGACTGATGGCTTCCGGGCTGGCGGGGGGTGAATCGAAGTAGGAGTCGCAGCCGGCGGCGCCTGCGTCCCCGGAGGCGACGAAGACGGAGATGCCTTCGCTGGAGGCTTGCTGGAAGATGCTGTCCCAGTACTGGACGCCGTCGGCGCCGGCGTCGAGCTCGCAGGCTCCGAAGCTGATATTCATGACTTGAGCCGGGAGCGGGTAGGTCTGGGTGAGGTAAAGGGCGTCGACGGCAATGCCGCCGCTGTTGTCGGTGGCGGTGACGAGCAGGAGTCTTGCGGTGGGGGCGACGCTGCCTGCGCGCAGGACATCGAGCTCGGCTTCAAGCTGGTCGCCGAGGTCGACGCTGCTGGGTTGAGGTGTGGTGTAGGCGGGACCGGGATCGACGCCGCCGAAGCTGGTGGGAACGACTTCGGTGGGGTTAGCGAAGGTGGCTCCGGTCTTCTGGCGCAGGTTGTCGAAGTCGGCAAAGTCGGTGCGGGAACGGCCGACGATGCCGATGGTCTGGCCGGCACCGGAGTCGCCGTTGGGCACGTCGTAGATGGTGTTGAAGTCCTGCGGGCCTAGGTAGTGGCTGCCGCTGGTGGTGGTGACCTCAGGTGCGTCGGAGCTGATGGTACGGGCGGAGTGGAGTGGCTTGTCTTCGATCGTGTAGAGGCCGCGAATCGCGCGGATGTTCCTGGCTATGGCGTTGGGAAGGACTGGGTCGGAGGCGACGGAGATGCGCTGGCTGCCGTTGACGGTGTAGGCGTGGAGTTCCGTGTGCAAAGCGCGGCCGAGGTCGGAGGCGGCACCGCTAAAGCCGAGGAAGCCGCCGCTGGGGGCGATCCAGCGGACGGTCAGGTTTTGCGACTGGAGCCAGCCGGTGACGGCGGTGATCTGGTCCTGCGAGGGGCCGAAACGCTGGCCGATCTGCTGAGGCGTGAGCCAGTGATGGTAGCTGGGTGAGGCGGGGTTCTGCTGCTCTTCGGTGAATTGCCTGAACGCTGCTTCCTGCTCAGGCGTGCGGGCGAGGACGATGGTCAGGTTGTCGACCGACTGGCTGGCGGGGAGTGCTCCCATGTCGTTTTGCGGGTTAGCCCAGTGGGGATGGTGATTGGCCAGGGTGCGCATGCTGGTGGCGTCGGCGGGTTGCGCGGGAGAGCGGGAAGTGAAGCACAGAAATAGCAAGGCGAAGATGAACGAGGATATATGGCGAACTGGCGATGGACAGAAGCGGTCAGACGGGGCAGAGAACGGCAGGCAGAAGCCGGGCAGAGAGTCTTGCACAGTGTTTCCCTTCTTGAACGAGTTAGAAGTGGGTCTTTTTGAGCTTAGGACTGTTTCAGGAAGGGTAGCTCAAAGAGATAACTCGCGAGAAGGCTTTTTCAATCATGGATAGGCGAATCCCGAATGCCGTAGCCAAGGACAGGCTCTTATGTATAGAGGACGGTTGAGTCAATCAGAGGCGGGGTGGGCGGAGCCGGTAGAGGAGCGTCTGGCCGGTGACCAGGCCGCAGAGCACGAAGCTGGCAGACATGCCAAGGATGAGGGCGCGGTCGTGCTGATAGATTCCGTGGAGAATGCCGATGGCCTGGAGGACGTTGAAGCCGCCGAAAGTGAGCAGGGATACGCCTTCCGCGGATTTTTTGCGCCAGAGGGCGATGGCCTGGGGAAGGAAGAGGAGTCCGTTGACGACCAGGCCGAGGCCGAAGAGGATGGCGATGAATTGCTGCATGGAGCGATTTTCGCAGAGAACAGAGACCAGGGAATAGTGGTCAGTGCCTGTTCATTCTTGATGGTGAATGGGGAGACTGGAAGGCCTCCATGCGGAGGCCTTTCTTTGTTGAGGGTTGGCGGTGGTTATTGCTGGAGGGAAGCCATGTCGATGACGAAGCGATATTTCACGTCGCTTTTGAGGAGGCGGTCGTAGGCTTCGTTGACCTTCTGGATGGGGATGATCTCGACGTCGCTGGTGATGTTGTGCTTGCCGCAGAAGTCGAGCATCTCCTGGGTTTCGGCGATGCCTCCGATGGCCGAGCCGGCGAAGCTTTTGCGGCCGAAGATGAGTCCGAAGGCACCGACGGGCAAGGGCTCTTCGGGGGCTCCGACAAGGCAGATGGTACCGTCAACGCCGAGCAGCTGAATGTAGGCGTTGATGTCGTGGTTGGCGGAGACGCAATCGAGGATGAAGTCGAAGCTGCCAGCGTGCTTCGCCATGGCGTCGGCGTCTTTGGAGAGGACAACCTCATCGGCGCCGAGCCGCTTGCCGTCTTCCACCTTATTGGCCGAGGTGGTGAAGAGGACGGTATGCGCTCCGAGGGCGTGGGCGAATTTGACGCCCATGTGGCCGAGACCGCCGAGACCGACGATGCCGACTTTCTTACCCGGGCCGACGTTCCAGTGGTGGAGCGGTGAGTAGGTAGTGATGCCGGCGCAAAGCAGCGGCGCGGCTGCGGCGGGGTCGAGGTTGGCGGGGACGGTGAGGACAAAAGCCTGGTCGACGACGATGGAGTCGGAGTAACCGCCGTAGGTGATGCCGCCGGTGTGTTTGTCGGGAGAGTTGTAGGTGAGGGTGACGCCTTTTTCGCAGAAGACTTCGAGGCCGCGGGAGCAGTTTTTGCAGTGCTGGCAGGAGTCGACCATGCAGCCGACGGCGACGAGGTCGCCTTGCCTGAACTTCGTGACAGCTGAGCCGACGGAGGTGACGCGGCCCACAATCTCGTGGCCGGGGATGACAGGATAGACGGTGGGCATGACGGACTTCCACTCGTCCCGCACGGTGTGGAGATCGGAGTGGCAGACGCCGCAGAAGAGGATCTCCATGGCGACGTCGGTCGCCGTGGGGGTGCGCCGTTCGATGGTGTGGGGCGCGAGTGGAGCCGTTGCGGACTGAGCCGCGAATGATTTTGCGGAAGTAGACATGAGGATGAAACGCTCCTTCACAGGCCGTCTGGCCCTATTTGTTATGAGAAATGGCGGCAGGAAGTTTTGCCATACACAGAACTGCCGAAAGCTTGCCTGATTCTCCAGAATTGAAGACGGCGGGATGGAAATTGTGAAAGGCTTATGAGTATGGACGCGATGGAAAAGAACAGGCGGCGGATGGTGGAGTTGCTGGGCGACCTGGCGCCGCTGGAGGGGACGCGCGAGTCTCTGCTGGAGGGCGTGAAGCTGATGCGGGTGAACTGCGCGGTGCAGCGGATTCCGGTGATGTACGAGCCGTCGATCGTGATTGTGGCGCAGGGACGGAAGCGCGGCTACCTGGGCGATCAACGGTTCGAGTACGATTCGCGGCACTATCTGACGCTGACGGTACCGCTGCCGTTTGAATGCGAGACGGAGATGGGCGAGGATGGGCCGTTTCTGGGGATCGCGGTGCGGATCGACCTGGCGATGCTGGGCGAGCTGGTAATGAAGATGGGCTCAGAGTTGCAGCCGGCTCCGGCGGCCGAGAGCAGCGTGACAGCGACTCCGATGGATGTGGCGCTGAGCGACGCGGTGGTGCGGCTGCTGGAGGCGATGCGGTCGCCGGTGGATGCGGCGGTGCTGGGGCCGCAGGTGATGCGGGAGATTGTCTATCGCGTGCTGTGCGGGCGGCGGGGCGGGGCGCTGCAGTCGCTGCTGGAGATGGATGGAACGCGGATGCAGATGCACCGTATTCTGCATCGCATGCACTCGGAGTATGCGCGGCGGCTGGATGTGGGACGACTGGCGCAGGAGGCGGGGATGAGCGTCTCGGCGCTGCATCATCACTTCAAGGCGCTGACCGAGACGTCGCCGCTGCAGTATCTCAAGACGGTGCGGTTGCATAAGGCGCGAATGTTGATGGCGCAGGAGTCGCTGGGAGCGAGTGTGGCGGCGGCGAGGGTAGGGTACGAGAGTGCTTCGCAGTTCAGTCGCGAGTTCAAGCGGATGTTTGGGGTATCGCCGATGGATGAGACGCAGCGGCTGCGGGCGGCGTTCGGAACAGGACGAGCAAGCCAGGACACGTATCAGAGCGCCCATCAGGACGCTTCGCGTGTCAGCAGCCTGGCAAGCTAGAGACGCTGGTGGTTACGGGCGCTGGCCGAGGCCACGATCCGTAGTCAGGATGCAGGGTTTCGTACAATCTTGAAGTGTCACTACGATTTGAGTTGATTGGAACGCATGCTTCGGGAGCGCGCCGGGCGCGCTTGCGTCTGCCGCACCAGACGGTGGAGACACCGGTATTTATGCCGGTGGGAACCCAGGGGACGGTGAAGGCGGTTCCGCAGAATGTGCTGGAGGAGCTGGGCGCACAGATCATTCTGGGCAATACGTATCACCTGTATCTGCGGCCTGGGCATGAGCTGATTCGACGGCTGGGCGGTTTGCACAAGTTCATCAGCTGGCCGCGGGCGATGCTGACGGATTCGGGCGGGTTTCAGGTCTTTTCGCTCTCACAATTGCGCAAGATCACGGAAGAAGGCGTGAAGTTCCGTTCGCATCTGGATGGAAGCAGCCACATGTTTTCGCCGGAGCACTCGATGGATGTGCAGATTGCGCTGGGTGCGGATATTTGCATGGCGTTTGACGAGTGCACGGAGTATCCGGCGGATGAGGCGCGGGCGGCAGAGAGCCTGCGCTACACAATGATGTGGGCGGAGCGGTCGCTGCGGCATTTTCGCGCGCAGCAGGAGCGGGTGCCGTGGTTTGAGGAGCTAGGTGGGCAGACGCAGAGCCTGTTTGGGATTGTGCAGGGCGGGATGTACTCGCATCTGCGACGCGAATCGGCGGAGCGGCTGGTGGAGATGGATTTTGATGGGTACGCCATTGGCGGGTTGTCGGTGGGCGAGCCGAGAGAGCTGACACGGCAGGTGATTCAAGAGGTGTTGCCGCTGCTGCCCAAGGACAAGCCACGCTATGTGATGGGCGTGGGTTTTCCGGATGAGATTGTGGAGTATGCGCGGATGGGCGTCGACATGATGGACTGCGTGATTCCGACGCGAGCGGCGCGGCATGGCCTCTTGTTCACAAGCCAGGGCCGGATGAATATCAAGAACCGGCAGTTTGCGGAGGATTCCGGACCAGCTGATCCGGAATGCGATTGCATGGTGTGCCGGCGCTATTCACGGGCGTATCTGCGGCACCTGATGCAGACCGGGGAGCCGCTGGGCGGGACGCTGAACTCAATCCACAACCTTGCGTTTTACCTCGGGACGATGCGGAAGCTGCGGGCAGATCTGGAAACAACTGCCGTAACGAGCTAAAAGATCCTCTCTTAAAAGACCCTCTTTGAAAAAAGCTGAAATAGTTCCTTGACACCATACCTACTGGTTGGTATGCTGTCTCCAGATCGACGCGCAGACGTCAATTTGCACGGTTTGGGAGAAGGCGATGGAAGATCAAAGGCACACATCGAAGAGGAAGCTGCTGGAAGCGGCGCTGAGGGTGATTCGCGAGCGGGGTTATTCGGCGACACGCGTTGAAGATGTGTGCGCGGCCGCGGGAGTGACGAAGGGAAGCTTCTTTCATCACTTTGACAGCAAGGAAGAACTAGCGCTAGAGGCGGCTGCGTATTGGGACGAACGGACGAGCGGGCTCTTTCGCGGGGCGGAGTTTCACGAGCGGGCTACGGCGCGGGAGCGTCTGCTGGCGTACGTGGAGATGAGGAAGGCGCTGCTCAAGGGCGAACTGCCGGAGTTTACCTGCCTGGTGGGGACGATGGTGCAGGAGGTGTATGCGACCGAGCCGGCGATTCGCGAGGCGTGTGCGCGGGCGATTGTGGGCCATGCGATGACGCTGGAGGCAGATGTGGCCGAGGCGATGCGGGATGCCGGGATTCACGCCGGCTGGAGCGCGGCGAGCCTGGCGCTGCATACGCAGGCGGTGATTCAGGGAGCATTCATTCTGGCCAAGGCGAAGGGTCAGGCGGAGGCTGCTGCGGAGAGCATTAACCACCTGAAGCAATATCTGGAGCTGTTGTTTCCGGAGGCTACGACGAAGACGAAGGCAAAGAGCAGGAACAGGGCGGCGTAGGGGAGAGCGACGATGTGTCCAGCATGCTGGGGAGTGATGGCAATGGTGGCGGCCGGCGTGGCGACTACAGGCGCGCTGGGTGTGACTGCCGCTCGGCTGGTGGGAGCGGGCAGGTCGGTGGAGAGAGTTGAGATGGAAAAAACGGGAAAGGAGAGACGTGGATGAGTGCGGCTATTCAAGAGCACGCTGTGGTTAGCGAGGCGGAGTGGGTTGAGGCGCGCAAGGCGCTGCTGGCGCGGGAGAAGGAGTTGACGCTAACTCGTGACCGGGTCAACGAAGAGCGGCGTGGGTTGCCGTGGGTGCGTATGGAGAAGCAGTACACATTTGAGACGACGGTGGGGAAGAAGAGTCTTGCCGAGCTCTTCGGCGATAAGAGCCAGCTGATTGCCTATCACTTTATGTGGCGGCATGATCTGGGTGAGGGTTGTGTTGGGTGCTCGTTTCTGAGCGATCACATCGATGGGGCGAATCTGCATCTGCATGCGCGGGATATCCCGCTGGTGGCGGTTTCGCGGGCGCCGCTGTGGGTGTTGCAGGCATTCCGGAAGCGGATGGGATGGAAGTTCGAGTGGGTCTCGTCGGCGGGGACGGACTTTAACTTTGATTATCATGTTTCGTTTCGGCCCGAAGAGCTGGCGTCTGGCGCGGTGGAGTACAACTACCGCAGGACGCCCGCATCGATCGACGAGCTGGCGGGGATCAGCGTTTTCTACAAGAATGACGCGGGTGAGATCTTCCACACCTATTCAAGCTACGGGCGCGGGGGCGAAGAGGTGCTGGGGGCTTATATGTGGATTGACCTGGCGCCTAAGGGACGGGATGAATCCGGACCGGCGAAGATGGGCAGCTGGGTGCGGCATCATGACCGCTACGATGCAGGTGGGTATGTGGACCCTGCCGGTGGGTACATTGCGGAGCCGGTGAAGGCATGCTGCTCTTTGGAAAAGGCCTCGAGCAGCAATTGAAGAAAAGCCCCTCTTGGGCTGACTGAGGGATATGTGGATCAGCTTGAGGCCGTGGCGAAGAGCATCTAGAGCGAGAATTTATTGAGAGGCCCTTCGGGGGATGGTTCTGGTATAAGGGACCGTTCTTTCTGAGGGCCTTTGTTATGAGAGCTACGCATTTTTCCTTGCTGCTTTGGCTGTCGGGATCTTCTTTTCTTGTGGCGCAGAGCACGACTCCTGCGTATCCGTTTCGCGATCCGAGTCTCGATCTTGAGAAGCGCGTAAATAACGTGCTTTCGCTGATGACGGTGGAGGAGAAGATCGACAGCCTGAGCACGAGCGGGGTGGTGGCTCCGCGGCTGGGGATTAAGGGGACACCGATTGGCGAGGCGCTGAGCGGGGTGGCGCTGGGCGGACCGATTTACAGCATGCTGTCGGTGATTCCCGGGCCGACGCATGGGCAGCCTTCACCGGTGACGCCTACGACGCAGTTTCCGCAGGGCGTGGGACTGGGACGGACTTGGGATCGTGCTCTGATGCACGAGGCTGGCGCGGTGATCGGCTCGGAGGCGCGATACATCCACGAGAACGGGTTGAATGCTAAGTCGTACCTGATCCTGCTGACGCCGAATGCGGATCTGGCGCGCGATCCGCGCTGGGGACGCGACCAGGAGAGCTACGGCGAGGATGGTTACTTCAACGGCGCGATGGCTGCGCCGTTTATCAAGGGCATTCAGGGGGATGATCCGAAGTACTGGCAGGCGGCTTCTCTGGTGAAGCACTTTCTGGCCAACAGCAATGAGAACAATCGCTATGGGTCGTCTTCGGATTTTGATGAGCGGTTGCTGCGGGAGTATTACTCGGTGCCGTTCCGACAGGCGTTTGTGGCGGGAGGAGCACGGTCGTTTATGGCTTCGTACAACGCGTGGAACCATGTGCCGATGACGGTGAATCCGATTCTGAAAGAGCTGGCGGTGAAGGAGTGGGGCGTGGATGGGATCATCTCGACCGACGCCGGGTCGCTGCAGAACCTGGTGCAGGCGCATAAGGCGTATCCGGACCTGGAGCATGCTACGGCGGCGGCGATGAAGGCCGGGATCGGGATGTTTTTGACGATTGGCGAGGATTGGAAGACGGCGGTGAAGAGTGCTCTGGCAGATCATTTGATTTCCGAGAAGGATTTAGACGCTTCGCTGCGGGGAAGCTTGCGGGTGGCGTTTCGGCTGGGGTTGCTGGATCCGGAGGGATCGACGCCGTTCGCGAAGATGAAGGGGATGCCGAATCCGGTGGAGTCGGCCGAACATAAGGCTGTGGCGCTGAAGGTGGCGCGGGAGTCGGTGGTGCTGCTGAAGAACGAGCCGGATGCGAAGGGCAAGGCGTTGCTGCCGCTGGATAAGGAGAAGATGCATTCGATTGCGGTGGTGGGGCCGCTGGCGGATGTGGTGCTGCCGGATTTCTATGGCGGGCAGTCGCCTTATACGGTGAGTGTGCTGGAGGCGATTCGCAAGAAGGTTGGGCCGGGTGTGGCAGTGATCGCCAATCAAGATCAGACGGTGGATGGCGATGCGGCGGCAGCAAAGAAGGCGGATGTCGCGGTCGTGGTGGTGGGGAACAATCCAACGTGCGGCAGGACTCCGCAGGAGCTGCTGGGAAGCCTGATGAGCAGCATCGCGCCGAAGGCTTCTTGCGCGATTGCGGGAGAAGGAATGGAGAGCAGCGATCGGAGCTCATTGACGCTGGAGCAGGAGGAGCTGGTCAAGGCTGTCTACGCTGTGAATCCGAGGACGGTAGTGGTGCTGGTGGCGAGTGCACCGTTTGCGATTGAGTGGACCGAGGAGCATGTGCCGGCGATTGTGCACACTTCGCACAACGGGCAGGATGAAGGGACTTCGATTGCGGATGTGGTCTTTGGGGATTACAACCCGGCGGGACGGTTGGTGCAGACGTGGGTTAAGTCGATCGATCAGCTACCGCCGATGACGGACTACAACATCCGGCATGGGCGGACGTATATGTATCTCAAGAGCGAGCCGCTGTACCCGTTTGGGTTTGGGTTGAGTTATACGACGTTCAAGTATGGGGCGGTGGACTGCGGCGGGGGAACGATGGCAAAGGCTGGGTCGGTGACGTGCACGGTGGATGTGACGAACTCCGGGGCGATAGATGGCGATGAGGTTGTGGAGATGTATGTGCGCCATTTGGGATCGAAAGTCGAACGGTCGATCAAGGAGTTGAAGGGATTTGAGCGGGTGACGATTCCGCATGGGGAGACGCGCAAGGTGACGTTTGTGCTGAAGGCGAGTGAGCTGGCGTATTGGGATGAGGGGACGGATGGTTGGAGGGTCGAGGCCGAGCCGGTGGAGGTGCAGGTGGGCGGGTCTTCGGCGGATGTGAAGGCGAAGGCGACTGTGCGGGTGGAGTGAGATGAGACTTGATCTGCACATTGCAGATCAAGTCTCATCTAGTCCCTGCGATGGCCTCGCTGCCGGCTTCCTCGCTGTTGTGTTAGCGCGCTTCTATCTTGCCGATGCGGTTTTCTTTGTTGGGGTGGATGGTTTGGTCGGTTTCTTGGGCATGGAAATGTAGGCGCCGACCGGTTTGGAGTCGACTGGAGAGGTCTTTTCGGTTCCGGGCTGTGGATCGTAGGGGGAGACGCTGAGGCCCTTGCCGCCTTGCATCTCGGACTGGACGAGATGCAGTCCATTGCTGTTGTTCCAGGGGCCGGTGACGTCTTTGTCCCCGTACTGGCTCTGGCCGGTGGAGGCATTGAAGAACTCATCGACGAGGCCGGGGGTGGGCTGAATGATACCGACAGAGAATGCGGGCTTTTCCATACTCTCAAGCGCGGCGGTGAAGGCCCGCATGTGGGTGATTTCGCGGGTCATGAGGAACTGCAGCGCCTGTTTTGAGCCGGGATCCTGGGTGAAGGAGATCAGGCGTTCGTAGACAATTTTGGCGCGGGCCTCGGCTGCGATGTTGCTGCGCAGATCGACGGCGAGATCGCCGGTGACCTTGAGGTAATTGGCGGTCCAGGCGTTGCCCATAGAGTCGAAGAGGGCGACTCCGCCACCGCCGGCTATGGCCACGAGGGGATCCGCTTCGGCGGCTTCGCGCTCAGACTTGAGCGGCTTGAGGTGCATGCGAATAAGGGCGCCGACGACTTCCAGATGGCTGAGCTCTTCGGTGCCGATATCCATGAGGAGATCTTTGCGCTCGGGGTCTTCGCAATTGAACCCCTGAATGGAGTACTGCATAGCTGCGGCGAGCTCGCCATTGGCGCCGCCGAACTGCTCGAGGAGCATCTTGCCAAACTTAGGATCGGGGTCGCCGATATTGACGGTGTACATGAGCTTCTTGACGTGGTGATACATGGGCCTCCCTTGAGCGGACCGCGTTGATAAGTCAGATGAGATTGTTCGTGGGGAAGCCTGCAGGACAACTGCCACGGAAAACGTACTATTGGAGCATTGGAGAGGGTTTCTGTGAGGGGAGTTGCCCTCGGCAAGGGAATATAGAGCCTAGGCGGAGAGGCGGCTTTGATGCTATGAATAGCTGCTGTTCTCCTTCGGATTTCTGTCCGGCTGCGGGGGAGCGGCGGATTTCCTCCGAGAATGAACGACAGAAAGGCAAAAGCAGATCCTTCGCCGCGCTCTCAAGATGACAATGGGCTCAAGATGACAATGAGATAGATGGGCTTCTCCGGCTCCCGCATCTCTTCGAGATAAACGACCACAGGAGACAGATCATGAACGCACAGACCGCTATCAACATGGGACGGTTCCTGAATTTCGTCTATGGCAGCTGGAACAGTGTGTCGAAGGCGACTGACTTAGATGGGAAGACAGTTCTTTTCAACGGAGAGCCCGTCGTTTCCGGTCTGACTTACACCGTTCTGAAGACGATTTATTCCAACGATCTGGCAACGGACTTCCATCCGATTCTGGACGGTTATACGACGATCGGCATTGTGGCGCAGAACAGCGCAAACCCGACAGACATCGTAATTGCGATACGGGGGACGGTAGGTGTCTGGGAGTGGGTGCAGGATGCTAAGTTCCTGGCGCGGCCGTTTCCTCCGGTGGTGGGATCTGGATTAACAGATGACGGCTTTACCGACATGTATCTCTCCTTCTCATTCGTTCCTGCATCCACGACGACGTTCATGCAGAATTTGAAGGATCTGCTTCCTTCTAACGCGCAAGTGATGATTTGTGGCCACAGTCTGGGTTCCTCGCTGGCGACCCTGCTGGCGCTAGATATGTCGGTCAATACGAACTTCGCCGTGACGGTTTATACGTTGGCGAGTCCGCGCGTTGGAGACATGATCTTCCACAATCTCTTCAATCACGTGGTGCCCAATACTTACCGCATCGCGAACCGGCTGGACATTGTGCCCAAGACACCGCCGCCGCTTTTGTATTTCCATGTCGGCGATGAGACGGAATTGATTCCAGATAAGAGTTTGAAATTTACGCTGGTGTGTGAACACAATCTCAGCTCATACCTGAATATGCTGGGAGCGCAGATTGGGCAGACTGGGGAGTATCCCCTCGATGCAGACTGCCTTCAGGCTTGAGGCTGATTTCGATTTTGCCAAGACTCATCCCAGAGTGAGCGCCTGCGGCTTGGGAGCGCTTTCGGAAATTCGGCGGGAATACCGGATTTCCGAAAGGCTTCTTCGAATCGCGCGTTTATAGGGTGAGTTTCAGTATTTCTGGACTGAGGGGTCTATTTCATCGGACCAGGCGAGGATGCCGCCCGCCACGTTGCTTACTTTTTGGTAGCCCTGTTCCTTGAGGAACTCGGCGATCTTCTGGCTGCGGGCTCCGCTGCGGCAGTGGACGACGATTTCGCGATTCTTGTCGAGCTCATTGAGGCGGTTGGGGACGTCGTTTTGCGGGATGAGCAGTCCGCCGATTTGGGCTATCTGGAACTCGTAGGGCTCGCGGACGTCGAGGAGCAGGAAGTTGTCATTGTGGGTCTCGCGTTTGTCGAGGCGGGACTTGAGTTCCTTGACGCTGATCTGCGGGATCCCGTTCTTGATGGGGGCGTCGCTGGAGGCTTCGGGGGCGATGCCGCAGAACTGGTTGTAGTCGATGAGCTCGGTTACGGTCGGGTTGGGACCGCAGACGGGGCACTCGGGGTTCTTGCGGAGCTTGAGCTCGCGGAAGCGCATGGTGAGTGCGTCGACCAGGAGCAGGCGGCCGATGAGCGGTTCGCCTTTACCGAGGATGAGCTTGATGACTTCGGTGGCCTGGATGGTGCCGACGAGGCCAGGGAGGATACCGAGGACTCCGCCTTCGGCGCAGCTGGGGACGAGTCCGGGAGGCGGCGGCTCGGGATAGAGGCAACGGTAGCAGGGACCTTCTTCGGTGGCGAAGACGGAGGCCTGGCCTTCGAAGCGGAAGATGGAACCGTAGGCGTTGGGTTTCTTGAGGATCACGCAGGCATCGTTGACGAGGTAGCGGGTCTGGAAGTTGTCGGTGCCGTCGGCGACGATGTCGTACTGGGCGAAGATCTCAAGGGCGTTGGCGCTGGTGAGCATGGTGTCATGCTTGACGACGTTGAGCGCGGGGTTGAGAGCGTTGAGCTTGTCCTGCGCGGAGTCGACTTTCTTGCGGCCGACGTCTTTTGTCGAGTGGATGATCTGGCGCTGGAGGTTGCTGGAATCGACGGTATCGAAGTCGATGATGCCGAGAGTGCCGATGCCGGCGGCGGCGAGATAGAGTGCGAGCGGGGAGCCGAGGCCGCCGGTGCCGACGCAGAGGACTTTGGCGGCTTTGAGGCGCTGCTGGCCTTCCATGCCGACCTCGGGAAGGATGAGGTGACGGGAGTAGCGGCTCAGGTCGTCGTTGGTGAGCTGGGGCAGGGCTTCGGGTTCGGCGATCGCGGTCATCTGTAAATCCTTGAATTTCCTGTTGGTAAGTCCTTCGCTTCCCTTCCGGGTTGGCTCAGGATCTCCAGTTTTGAGTGGAGCATGGGTGAATTCGTTCAATCTTTATTGTATGGGCTGGCTGGAGGAGGAGTCGGAGGACGGACTTTGGGGGCCGAAGGCGCGGTTGAGGTTGCGCCAGATGAGGCGTCCGTAAAGGTAGCCGGCGGCGAGGCTGAGGAGAAGGTAGCCGAGGATGCGGAGCAGGTCCGCGGGATGGTACGGGGTGCCGCGGTCGAAGTAGTAGTCTGCGACGTTGAGGAGGATAAAGAGCGGGACGCCGAAATAGAGGACGCCACGAAACCAGATGATGTGGGCGCGTCCACGGCGGTGACACGCAATGGCGCGGATCAGGCGGCGCTCGTGACTACGGACGAAGAGGTTGCTCATGGCGGAGGCCTCCGGGGCTGGGGTGAGCGCGTGCAACAAGACGCACCGCTGGGTTCTCGTTGGATGACGGGATGCGCGGTTTTGGATTCAATGATTGGAAAAGATCGGATAACCGAGACTTGAGCACAATTGCCGGAGGGAGCGCGGTGTGCGAGAGTTGAAGCTATCGGCGATATTGCCGATACCTATTTCAACACTCCGTGCGCGGCGGATGGTGGCCTTTTTTTCGATTGGGGCGGTCGCTGCGACGGGGGACTGGATCGTGATGTGATGGCTGCGAAAGCGAAGACTCCCACGCTGGGGCAGATTGCGGAGGCGCTTAAGGCACGTGGGTTTGCGATAACGACCGAAGGCAGCGCGCTGCGGGTGACGAAATACGGGTGCGGGGCGGTGCTGGTGGCAAGCCAGGAGATTGGCGACGAGCTTGGAACGTCGACAGGCCGGGAGACGGCGGTGGCGTACAAGGAGAGCCCGGGGGCGGTGGTGGCCGGAGAACTGGCGCGACTGCTGGACCGGGGCTACCAGAAGTTTTTGAAGACTTCAAAGTATGAAGTGCCGGCGACGGCAGCGCAGTTGCAGGGGATTCACCGGTTCAGCGAAGAGCTGGCGCTGGTGACGGGCGGAGTGAGCCTTTACAACGAGTCGCTGGGAACGACCAGCGATGTGTACCAGTACGACCGGGTGAAGGGGCGCGAGGCTACTGGACCAAAGGCCGTGCGGCCGTGGGAGTTGGAGACAGACGCGGGGCATTGAAGACCAGGCTCGCGCGAGCCGTATGCCCCGGCCGATTCAAGGAGGGGCGGGTATGGCGAGCCAGGCGAATGCGGCGGGCGAAGCGGCAGCAATGACAGAAGAGCTTCCGCAGAGGGCAGAGCGGCGGAGCTATCCACGGTTTGCTGTGGATTGTCCGGCGACGGTGACGACCATCGCGGGCGCGGGCGTCATTCATGGACAACTGACAGACCTGAGCCAAGGCGGATGCCGTATGGCCACGGCGGAGCGTACCGCGGTGGGGCTGCTGACGCGGGTCGAGGTCCGTTTTTCACTACGGGGGATGGCGTTCCAGATTGCGGGCGTAACCGTAGGGACGCGCAGCGCGAAGAGCTTTGCGGTGCGATTTCTGGAGATGGGTGCGCGACGCGCCGAAGCCTTGGCCGAGTTGATGGCGGAGATCGCGTCGGATCCGGAGGGGCCGGCGCAGCCAGTGAGGGCGCCGCTGGAACCTTCGGCGGCGGCGTCCTTATGCGCAGTGGAAGCACCGCTTGTGCAGGTGCCTGCAGTACCCGAGGCTGACGGGCTAGTCGCGCCAGAACCAAGTGCTCCGGAACCGATTGCGCCAGAAGTTGCGTTGCCTGAGGTAGATTTACGGGCTGAACCGCCACGGACAGCCAAGGTTGCCGAGCGACGAGTGCATGACCGGCATGCGGTGGATACGCGGGTGAATCTGACGCTGGTGCGTGGGGCGATCACGATGCAAGGGAATATTTTGAACCTGAGCCAAGGCGGGTGCCGGTTGAGGACCGACGAGCGCTTCAATGTGGGGATTTATACGCGGGTTGAGGCAGAGTTCTATCTGCACGGACTGCCGTTCCGGCTGGCGGGGGTGAGCCAGGCGATCCTGGACAAGAACACGATTGGGGTTCGATTTCTGGATATGAGTGAGCGGAAGCGGGCGCAACTGACGGAGCTAATCGTGGAGATTGAGGAGAAGCTGGGGATGGATGGGGAAGGGAATCTGCGGGAAGAGTAGGGTGATCTGCCTACATGCCGTACCGTACTCCAAGCGGAACGTGGTTTAACGTTTAGCGCGCTGGCGCTGAAGTTCCCTGTAGAGATCGCTTTTGGATTGGCCGCTGTCTCGGGCGATACGCTTGAGGGCGGCTTTTTCGTCGAAGCCTTCGGCTTCGAGGGCTTTGAGCTGGGCGAGGAGGGATTGCGGGGCGGACTCGGGGGCGGCTGGCGTGGGCGCCTCGATCAGGAGGGTGATTTCGCCGCGGATGCGGTCGCGAGGGGCGAGGGCTGCCTGGACTTCGGCGACAGTGCCGCGGAGGAACTCTTCGTGGACTTTGGTGAGCTCGCGGGCGAGGACGATGCGGAGCGTGGGGCTCCAGACGGAGGCGAGGTCGGCGAGGGTTTCCTGGATGCGGTGCGGGGCTTCGTAGAGGATGAGGGTGGTGGGTGGCCGGGTGGATTCGGCGAGGGCTTCGAGGGCGGTGCGGCGGGCGCCGGCTTTTTCGGGAAGGAAGCCGAGGAAGCGGAAGTCGGTGGTGTTGAGGCCAGAGGCGATCAGTGCGGTGAGGGCGGCGTTCGCACCGGGGATGGGATAGACGGGGATCTCGGCGGCAAGGGCCGCCTGGGTGAGGAGGACGCCTGGATCGGAGATGCCGGGCATGCCGGCGTCGGAGACCAGGGCTATGGATTGGCCTTCGTTGAGTTGGGCGATGAGTTCGACGGCGCGGTCGCGCTCGTTGTGCTGGTGGAGGCTGACGGTTGGAGTGGAGATGCCGAAGTGGTTGAGGAGCTTCTGGGTCTGACGGGTGTCTTCGCAGGCGATGCGCACGGCGGTGCGCAGGACGCGAAGGGCGCGGAGGCTGATGTCTTCCAGGTTGCCGATGGGCGTGGCTACGAGGTAGAGGCCGGGTGCGAGGGGAAACTCTTCGCCGACCGGCGGGAAAGGCTGGTCGGCGGGCTGATTGAACTCGGCCATTGGGTTAGGATAGCGCGCGAGGCGGCTGAAGGGTTCCGGCCAGATTGACGAAGTTGATAAGGTACGGAGGCTTACGGTGGTTTTGCGGGTGATCTGCGAGAGATCCGGTTGCGGCGCGGAGATTTAATTGCCGGAGTCGAGGCGTTCTAGGCGGCGCTGTTCGGCCAGGAGGGACATGGAGGTCATGAGGTTCTGGACGCTGACCATGCCTACTATCTTTTCGCCTTCGGCTACGGGGATTAACGCCAGGCCGCGGCCGGCGGTGATGCGGCGGATGATGGCGCCGAGGGTGTCTTCAGGTTTGGCTACCTGGAAAGTGCGGGACATGACGCCCTGGATATAGCCGTTGCCTTCGATGCGGAGCTGCTCGACGATGCGCTGACGGTTGACGATGCCCACTAATTGCTGGCCGCGGACGACGGGGAAGTCTTCCTGGAGGGAGTGGACGCAGCGGTAGAGGGCGTCGGCCAGGGTGTCGGAGGGTGAGAGCGTGGCGTAGTCGGTGAGCATGACTTCACGCATTTGAACGGTGTCGACGACGGACTGGAAGAAGACGCCCTGATCTTCGAGCTGGGCTCCGATGAAGATGAAGAAGCCGGCGGCGGGGAGGATGGGGTCGTGGAGGAAGAAGCCGGTGAAGATGGCGGCGAGGGCGAGGAACTGGCCGAGGCCGGCGAGGGCGCGGGTAGCGGGGGTGGGTCCGTGAGCGCGGGCGAGCGCGGTGCGCAGGAGGCGGCCGGCGTCGAGCGGGTAGGCGGGGAGCAGATGCAGGACGCCGAGAAAGGCCTGGAGCCAGACGAGGCTGCGGATGAGTCCCGCTGGAGTTACGAGGGGCAGGGCAAGGAGATTGAGGCCGCCGCTGGCGCCTTGCAGGACGGCGGCGAGAATGAGCGCGGTGGCGAGGTTGGCGAAAGGGCCGGCGACGGCGAGAGCGTAGCGGCTGGGACCGTTGACGGCCTGCTCCTGGCTCTCGGGGTTGGCGTAGGCGAAGAGGCCGCCGATGGGCAGCAGAAGTATGGCGCGCAGGCGCAGGCCGTACCAGGCAGCAACGAGAAGGCGGCCCGCTTCTCGAACGGCGACGGCTGCGGCGATAAGCAGCCAGAGAGCGAAGCCTGTTGCGGCGCCGGCGCCGGCGGCATTGGCGTAGATAAGGCAGATTACCGCCAGCATCACAAAGAAGGTGTGAATGCGGAGTTCAATGCCGAACCAGCGGCCTAACGGGATGGACCAGCCACGCATACAGGCAATTGTAGCTGGGCGGTGATGATGGATAGAGATCAGAGAACAGAGATCAGGTCGCGGGTCAGTGAAAGACTGGAGTTGAGCTGGAGGGTTGGGCTTTGCGGGTGATTGCGGGGAAGTGGAGATCGAGGCCGCTGCTGGCGCCGGCGGGGATGGATACGCGGCCTACGGCGGACCGGCTGCGGGAGACTCTCTTCAATGTGCTGACACAGGGAGCGGTGGATCGCGTGCAGGGCGCGCGGTTTCTGGACCTGTATGCCGGGTCGGGCGCGGTGGGGGTTGAGGCGCTGAGCCGGGGTGCGACACAGGCGATCTTTGTGGAGCAGGCGGCTGGGGCGCTGGCGGTGTTGCGGAAGAACCTGGAGGCGCTGGGGATTCGCGGCGATGCGGCCCGCGTGGAGAAGCGTGGGGTGGGGCGATTTCTACGCGGCGAGTTGGAGAACGAGTTGAAAAAGACGGCGGTGGAGGGATTTGGGGTCGTGTTTCTGGATCCGCCGTATGATCTTGCGGAGGAATATGCGACGACGCTGGGGCTGCTGGGCGGCGAGGGTGCGGCGCTGTTGGCTCCGGCTGGGTTGGTGGTGGCGGAGCATCGGCGCAAGCAGGCGCTTGCGGAGAGTTATGGACGGCTGACACTTATTCGGTTGCTGGAGCAGGGCGATGCGGGGTTGAGCTTGTACGCGATTGCTACTGACGTCTGAAAGGCAAAGTAAGTCGGTCGCATCTTGGCGAGTTACTGATTCGTTGAGATTGGTGTTAGCCCACCCTTCCCGCATAACTTACGTGAAGGATGGGGCGCCCGATTCTTCCGGATCTGCTACTGGAGGATCGCGAGTGCTGGAGTGGGTGGCGGCTGGAGGGGTTTGTTCTCGAGGTTGTGTATGTGGACGAATCCCCAGATGCCGAAGGCCGCGGTACCTGCCAGGCCGCCGATGAGGAAGACTTTCTGACCGCCGGAGAAGCCGGTGCGCAGATAGGCCACGTCAGCGTAGAAGACTTCTGTGGTTTGCGGATCGTTGTGTAACTGCAGGGTGAAGGACTGGTCGCCGATGGCGAGGATGCGGCCGAATAACTGGATGCCGTCCTGTTGCTGAAGGGCGATGAAGTTGCCAATGCCACGCTTGAGGACCTTGACGTGCACGGTGCCTGGGTCGAGCGGTTTGGGACTGGCGTTGGCGAGGGAAGGTGTGAGAACAGCCGCAATTGCAAGAGCGGCCACGGCGCGCTGGGGGAAGCGCGTGAAGGAGTGAAAGAG
>Ga0206974_1083_pt1 | contig 23077 bp, 27 predicted proteins | sample Alteio_BWOrgHeat_84_FD_152920 | JGI IMG/M metagenome (GOLD analysis project Ga0206974, IMG submission 152920) | Enriched cells from forest soil in Barre Woods Harvard Forest LTER site, Petersham, Massachusetts, United States -... | ecosystem: Environmental > Terrestrial > Soil > Temperate forest >... | reverse complement strand
CGACAACAATCCCGAGCGCAGCTTCCCGCTTCATGCCCGGGTGTGCCCGAACTGCCTTCTGGTGCAGGTGGACGATTCGGTGCCGCCGGACGCGATCTTCTCCGACTACGCCTATTTCTCCTCCTATTCGGACAGCTGGGTCGCCCATGCCAAACGTTATGCCGAGGCGATGATCACCCGCTTTGGCCTTGGCCCCCACTCGCTCGTGGTCGAGATCGCCTCCAATGACGGCTATCTCCTGCAGCACTTCAAGGCCTGCGGCGTGCCGGTGCTCGGCGTCGAGCCGGCAGCCAATGTCGCTGAAACCGCGCGTGCCAAGGGCATCGATACGCAAGTGGCCTTCTTCGGCGTGGAGACCGCCAAGCGCATCCTCGCCCAGGGCAAGCGTGCCGATCTCATGGCCGCCAATAATGTGCTGGCGCATGTGCCCGATATCCGCGATTTCGTCGCCGGCTTTGCCACGCTCTTGGCGCCGCAAGGCGTGGTGACCTTCGAGTTCCCGCATGTCATGAACCTGATCGAGAAGGTTCAGTTCGACACCATCTATCACGAACACTTCTCCTATCTCTCGCTGGTGGCAGTGGAGAAGGTGTTCGCCGCCGTCGGGCTCAAGGCCATCGATGTTGAGGAACTGCCCACGCATGGCGGCTCGCTGCGCCTGTTCGCGGCCCCCCTGCAGTCGAGCCATCAGCCCTCGGCCCGGCTCGATGCGCTGCGCGCCAAGGAGCACGCCGCCGGGCTCGACACGCTTTCGGGCTATGAAGGCTTTGCAGCCAAGGTTGCCGAGGTCAAGCGCGGCTTCCTCGCCTTCCTCGCCCAAGCCAAGGCCGCCGGCAAGAAGATTGCCGCTTATGGTGCTGCCGCCAAGGGCAACACCTTCCTCAATTTCTGCCAAGTGACGCCAAGCGACATCGTCGCGGTGTTCGACCGTTCGCTCGCCAAGCAGGGGCGCCTGTTGCCGGGCAGCCAGATCCCGATCCTGTCGCCCGAAAAGATTTTGGAAGTTGCCCCCGATTATCTCGTCATCCTGCCTTGGAATATCGCCGATGAAGTGATGTCGCAGACCCGCAGCCTGATGCCCGAGGGCGGCCAGTTCGTCACCGCCGTACCACAGATCAAACTCACACCGTGAAGTTCCATCCCACCAAGATCCCTGGCTGCTTCCTGATCGAGCCCGAGCCTCGGCGCGACGATCGCGGCTTCTTCACGCGTCTCTATTGCCCCGATGAGTTCGCCGCAGTCGGCATCGATTTCAACCCGGTCCAGGCCAATCTGTCGCGCAACGACAAGATCCACACCCTGCGCGGCATGCATTTCCAGGACCCGCCCTTCGCGGAGGCCAAGCTGGTGCAGGTCGCCCGAGGCGCAGTCTTTGACGTGATCGTCGACCTGCGCCCGCAAAGCCCGGCCTATAAGCAATGGATCGGTGCCGAACTCAGTGCCGATAGGGTGAACCAGCTCTTCGTGCCCGAAGGCTGCGCCCACGGCTTCCTGACCCTGGCGGCCGATACCGATGTGCTCTACGGCATGGGTGTGAAATATCTTCCCGGTCACGCCAAGGGCTATCGCTACGACGACCCGGCCTTCGCGATCCCATGGCCCGCCGAGCCGGCGGTCATCGCGCCCGCCGATCTAAACTGGGCCCTCTTTTCAGGATAAGGCATGGCGAAGACGGCAGGCTCGCGGCGCAAGCGCCTCGTCTTCGGCTATCCGTACACGTGTGTCGTAAGAAAATTGCATTGATCGTTTCCCTTAGGGGTGTCGATGCGCTCGATAGACAAGCCAATCGACTACGCGCCGTCTTGAGAGGCGGCATCCCGCGATTTTTCTAACCGCCTCACTTGCAGTGCCAATATCGATGCCCTCCTTTCATGTAGTAGGTTCGATGACAGGTGGCGGCGCTCACAGACTTTCGCACGGTTTGCTTGCGGGTGTCGCTAGGCGGCGTGGGCCCGGGAGCAGAACTAGCCGCGATCGCGGGCGGCGATGTCGTGCGCCCAGCGTCAGCGGGCACAGTTGGGAGTAGTAATTGCAAAGCGTCGCGGCGCGGCTTCACGACGACCACGATCTTTTCGGCATCGACCTCGCTGCAGGCCCACCGACCAAGATTCATCAGGGCAGTCATTTGGCCGATGACGAGCCCCGCTTGCACTGGTGCCACCGGCAGTGGCCCGCGCTCGATGCGCATGAAGGCCAGGTTTGAAGACACCAGTGCGTGCTTGAGGCCAGCGCATGTCACGTCATCAGCGAGGGCACACCCGGTGCTATGGCCTATGAACAGACACATGCAGAACAGTGCCACGACAATTTTCATGACTGAGCTCCCGCATTACACGATAATGCTGTCAGCGATCTCAGGCTAAGTCAATCATTCGACCACCCCAATACTCAACGCCCCTAGGGCAGAAAGTTGAGGTTCTGATCGCCCGAAAACAGACTACTTGGCTACTTCAAAATCCAAATAGCAAGTTTTCGACAGTTCTCAATTGAGCAGCGCGCGGCCTTGCCACCTCTTGTCGCTGTCTTTGCTAGATGATCGGATGGCACGTTTGATGCCATTGCCACCCTAGAAATGCTCAAAACGGATCCAAGCTGTAGTCTCAACGGACGTCACGCGTTGGGATTACAACAAAAGTTCACCGCTGAAGCGCGTATCAGCCGCCACGCGGCAGTTTCTGCATTGCGGGAGCAAGCTTCGAAAGTGTCAGTTGTCTCATTGCCGAAATCAGCTCGTTGGCGCGTTTCTCGAATATCTTGTACTAGACATCGACGGGCGCCTCGATGGTCTTGGGATAAATGACGGGCTTGTGGGACGACCCTGCCCCACCCGGAGCGAGCAGCAATGACGTCCGGGCCTGGAAGACCATAGGATCGCGTTGTGAATACCGGGCCCCAAAGCAGTTCGCTATGATTCCAGTCAGTCATGGAGCGTCTTGATCATATCGGTCTATGGTTGCCTTGCTTTGCCTTCGGGCTACGTATTCTCTTGGCTTGATCTGCTCGCCCGCTGACCAAGCGGTGACGTTGATTGCCAAAGGACCGATTGGGTCACGCCATAGAATGCGCGCGTGCGTGCCAGTGCGCGTTTCGTCATGCTGACTGAAAGCCCGACAATCGCGCCGTCCTTGTGATTCAGGGGGCTGCCGAGACGCCGTGGTGTCCAGCCGATTGTCCGGAGGCGATCATACCAATATGGCTCGCAGACGATGGTCAGCCCACTAATTTTGCGCAGAAGACAGAACTCCACGATCCCGCAATAGACGATGCCGGCGGCACGGGACGGCCTGCCGGCCTCGCGCAATGCCGGCACCACGAAAACCCGCGTCCATTCGTAAAGACCTGGGTCGCGAAGGACGCCATCGTGAGCAAGCTGGGGAAACACCTCGCTCATGAGATGTGGCCTGGTGGTCGGGACGAGGCGCGAGCCGGCGACCACATTTTGCTCGCGCGTTATTCCCAAAAGATAGATTGCGTCTTGTGTATCAAAGGTATCGATCTCGCGGCCGTCTGGCCGCGCAAGGTTATGCCAACCGCGCTCGCCGACATAGATATCATGTCGAATCTTGAAATAATCATTCAGATGTCGTTGATAGCCAGACTGGTTCGAGCGATTAACGACATGTATCTGGAACATGGCACCTTCTCCGTGCCATATGCGTAAGGTCCGGTTGTCATTGGCCGCCATACCTTGAAACTGGTATTGATCACAGTTGAATTTCGTGGTGGCGCAAGGCCTCGACAATTGTGTGAGCGATAGTGGCCGCATCGTATTTCTGGCGTATGTTACGAAGATGCGTGCTTGCCGTGTGCCTGGAAATCCCCAGGATCTTTGCTATCTCCCATGCGGTTTTTCCGGCTGCGACCCACTGCAGGATCTCCCGTTCGCGTTCCGACAGTGCGGGCTGCTCGGCATGGTTTGGCTTGTCCGCAAACCGCAAGGCTGAATGGAAAGCCAGGTGTGCCAGCGCCTGGACCACGAAGCTGGCATAAGGCGGTACGTCGAGGAATTCGCCCGCAAATGTGACCGTGGCTGGCTGTGAGAATGGCAAATGAAGGGGCACACAGATGCCCTCGCGAAGGCCAAACTCTCTTGCCGCATCCATGACGATCTTCGCCGGCTGAGACAATGAACGGCGATCCAGCTCGTGCCAAAAGAAAGGAACCGCCGTTTTGCGGGACCGCTCTGCGCAAGGATCATGACGATAAAGGCGATGGGCGTTGTAGTGGGTATACCATTCAGGGGGCCAGCCGTTTGCCAAAATGTGCTCTTGCCAGTTCGTCACATGGGGAACCGGCAATCTGGTAATCAAACATGCGGTGAAGCCATAGCGCGCGGTGCAGGCACAAAGCTCGTCGACGATCGCGCCAGGAGAAGGCACCCGATCGAGCCGTTTTGCCGTATCAAATATATCGAGGAGTGCTTCCTTGATCACTACTTTCAATGATGTAAGCTTCCCAAAATTTGTTTCACTACCCTAGGGGAAGAGCTTAAATCTCGTTTTGCCGATCGAGCAAGTGTTCACGATACGAATGATTACTATAGTAGGTGGAGAGCCGAACGCCTTTCTGGCTGCCTTGCACGATGAGGCTGACGGCTGTCTTCGCACGCAACTTGAGGCTCCTGCGCAGCCGCGCAGGGCTCACTCAAGAGCAATTGGCCGACCTTGCCGGGCTCGACCGCAATTATGTCGGCAAACTGGAGCGTGAGGAGAACTCGCCCACGCTCGCTAGACTCGAGGCCATTGCCCTGGCCTTGCAGATCGAGGTGGAATTGCTGATCAGCCGCGAACTGCCCCGAAAGTCGAACGGCAACTAGGTCTTATCGACCACGTGAGGCCGGTTTTTCACTCGCTTGACCGTCGGCTTCTTATTGACAGGCCGCCTGGGTGGCTTGAGGAAGAATTCGCCAATATCTGCCTCAAACGCCCTGGCCAACTTCTCCAGTGTGAGAATGGTGGCATTGCGCCGCCCTGCCTCAATCCCGCTTAAATAAGCACGCGTGGCGCCTGAGCGAAACGCCAGTTCTTCCTGCGAAAACTGACGTTCTCGGCGCAATCGCTGAACATTAAGGCCGACCAGTGTGCGGACATCCATGGCGACATGGTCGCCATGGCGTTCACTCTAGGACGACACACTATAGTGCACATTCGTCATTGACACACCTCCAGGTCGTGTGTTTTTATCGTCAAAATAAGGAACACCATTCCGATTTAAGGAACAACATGACTGGTAATCTTTCACTGGAACGAGGACTGTCTGTGTTGAAGGTCCTGAGACAAGCTCAGGAAGCTCTGGGCGTACGCGAACTATCCCGCCGCCTTGACTTGAGTGCGCCAGCAGTACAGCGCATCCTCAATACGCTGGCAGATCACGGTTACGTTGAACAGGATCAGGCCTCCCGACGGTATCGACTTGGCTACTCCCTCCTCTCTCTAGCCCAGCACATGCTGCGCGAAGACCGCTTGATCTGTGCCTCACAGGCCGAACTCGACGCGCTTGCTGCGGAAGGATGCTTCAACGGCTTTTTGGGAATCCGGCGCGGTGATCAAGGCATTTACCTACTTGCCGTGCAGAGCAAGAGCCCCGTCGTCATCCGCTCATCCGCCGGAGAGACCTTCCCTCTCCACTCGACCGCCCTCGGCAAGGCGCTCCTACTGGGTATGAGCCGAGAAGAGGTCGTCGAGGTCCTGGGAGAAGGCCCCTTCGAGCGGCTCACGCCACGCACCGTCACGGACGTAGGCAAACTAGTTGCTCAGATCCAGGCGTCGCAAGCCATTGGCTACACCACCTCTCTTGATGAGAACTTTTTTGGGCTCATCGCTGTTGGCGCACCAATCCGCGAGGCTCGCGGAACGATTTCGGCGGCAATCAGCGTAGCTTATCCAAAGTCTGTAGGGCCTCAGGTCGAGATCGCACAGATCGGTGAAAGGGTCATGGCTGCAGCCGGGCGGATTTCCTTCAGCCTGGGCTATCGCGAGACAACCGAACCACACGGGGAGGATCCGCGTAATGCTGCTTAACCAACCCAGACTGCTGGAGCGCATGGCCGACCTCCAGCTCGACGCGGTCGTGGCTACCGCTCCCGAAAACGTCACCTATTTGAGCGGCTTTTGGGCTCTGTCCCAGTGGATCCGTCGCGGGCCGCAGGTTTATGTCGTATGGCCTGCGGTTGGCAAAGGCGTCCCGGAAATCATCACCAGCACCAGTACGCTTGATCTTGTCGCCGACCAGATACCCTGGGTCAGCAATGTTCGTCGCTATGGCGACTTTCATGTCGAAGTCGACCCCGGCATGGCCGAGGATCCCGTGGATCAGCGCCACATCGCACTTCGAGATGCACCCGCTTACCGAGACGCCTTGATGGCCCTCGTCACGTCACTAGCCGAACAGGGGCTCACCGCGGCGCGTATCGCCATTGACGAGACGGGCCTTGAGCCAAGTCATATGGGGGAGCTCAAGATGCGCCTGCCAAACATAACTTGGGTTCCAGCAGCGGGGCTGTTTCGCGCCGTTCGTGCCGTCAAGACAGAAGAGGAAATCGACCGTCTGCGTCAGGTCGCTCAGATTTCCGAGCGCTCGATCCAGGCTGCACTTGCCGTGGCAAGGGAGGGTGCGAGGGAACTCGATCTTGCTAGGGCCTTCCATATCCAGACCATCAAAGACGGTGGCTTGCCAGTGCTGGGCTGCATCGGCTTTGGTGAGCGCAGCGCGTTGGCCAACGTTCAGCCCTCTGAGCGCAGGCTCCGGACCGGAGAGATCATACGTTTCGACGTCGGCGGCCGGTATCAGCATTACCGGGCCGATATCGCGCGCAATGCCGTCCTTGGGGCTGCGCCGCCGGAGGCGCGGCGACTTCATCATGCGCTGCTGCGCGGCGTCCAACACGCCTGCGAAATCATACGGCCGAGTATGTCGGCGGCTGGGCTCTTTGAAGAGGTGACGAACGTGGTGCAGAAGGAGGGGATTGCGCACTACAAGCGCGACCATGTTGGCCACGGCATCGGCCTTGATGGCTATGATGCGCCCTCGCTTTCGGTCCGAAGCAACGACACGCTCGAAGAGGGCATGGTCCTGTGCATTGAGACGCCCTACTACCAGATCGGGCGCTGGGGCTTGCAAGTCGAAGACATGATTGTCGTGCGCCGCGACGGCGCCGAACGGCTGATGATGACCGATGGCAATCTCATGGAGGTGCCATCATGAGAGGCATCGCTGGCTTTTCCTGCATTCGTTGCGGCAGGCTTTTCCCGCGTGACTTGAAGATCGACGCGCGCGGATGCCCCGACTGCTTTGAGGATGCCCCTGCCAATCTGCGGGTCACCTATGACATCGACCGCGAACCTTCCACGGCAGGCGCCGTGATGCCAAGGGCCTCATCCCCGTCCCTTTGGCGCTACGCGGACATGCTGCCTTGTACGGAGGGCGAAGCCGTCACCTTAGGGGAAGGCCTGACACCTTTGTTGCCAGCGCAGGTTATGGGAAAAAGGCTAGGAGTGCCCAAGCTCTTCATAAAAGACGAGTCCAAGAACCCCACCTGGTCTCACAAGGACCGTTTTTCGACCGTGGCCGTATCCACGGCGCGTCTGAATGGCGCCCGTGTCGTGGCAACGGCTTCTTCGGGAAACGCCGGCGCCTCTCTGGCGGCCTATGCGGCGCGTGCTGGCTTGAAATGCGTTGTCGTGACATTTGCCGGCACGGCCGGAGCCATGCTGACGCAGATACGAAAACATGGGGCAACGGTGCTGCCCCTGGTCGACAAATCGCTGCGCTGGCCCTTGCTTGCAACCTGTACGCAGCGCTTTGGCTGGTTTGCCACCTCGCCCTTTCACGCACCGGTGGTTGGCAGTCATCCGGTCGGCATCGAGGGATATAAGACCCTCGCCTATGAAATCGTCGAGCAGATGCATGGCGCCGTCCCGGACTGGTGTGTGTTGCCAGTTTGTTATGGCGATGCCCTTGCTGGGCTTTGGCGCGGATTTAACGATCTGCACAGCCAAGGGAGGATTGATCGATTGCCCAGGCTCGTGGCCGCTGAAGTTCACGGATCCCTAGCAAGGGCTCTAGTCGCGAGGTCGGACGTCGTGTCCGAGGAGCCCGCGAGGTTCGACACACTTGCTGTATCGATCGGCACAACGCGCAGCACCTTCCAAGCATTGGAGGCCTTGCGAGCGTCTCGTGGCATTGCGGTACCGGTGGGCAATTCCGGCCTGATCGACCTTCAAGAGGAGCTCGCTGGCACGGAGGGTATTCTGGCCGAACTCACAGCGGTGACGCCGTTTGCCGCGATTGCCTCGTTGCGGCGCCAGCGTGTCATTGCCGAAACGGACAGTGTGGTTGCCGTTGTCACCGGTAGCGGTCTCAAGGATTTGGATCGGTCGGACAAGGTGGGTCATCGCCAGCCCGTGTTCCATTCTGTGAGTGAAGCACTGGCGCATTTGCACGAGAATGGCGGGCTTTGCACCTCAGGCGAAGCCACTGTCTTGTAGTCAGGCGTGTCAAAATGCTGAAAGGCCAGTGGAAACAAGACCATAAAGGAGGCTGCTCAATTCAGACCATCCTGGCGTCGGTAACAAGCGCTAATCATCTGTTACATTAGGTTTACTCATCAAGCATCGGAAATATCATGTCTTTCAGGAGACAAATGGCCTGCCACGCACTTGCAATGGTCATGTTCACGACTCAGGCCCTGGCAGAGGACACCATGAAGGTCGGGATTACCACAACCGGCGTTCCATTTACCTTCGTTGATACGAGCACCCTGAAACCCACGGGTGCGATGGTCGACCTTGCAAGCGAAATCGCGGCAGACAACGGCATGCGATCAGAGTTCCAGATTTCTGCCTTTCCCGCGCTCATTCCGGCGCTGACGACGGGCAAGATCGATCTGATTTCCGCGGCGATGTTCGCCACAGATAAGCGCAGGCAGATCGTTGATTTCAGCACGCCAGTCTACGAATTCGGCGAGGCGATGTTCGTGGCAGCCAGTGATTCCAAAAATTACACGCTTGAAGAGTTAAAGGGTGAGACGGTTGGAGCACCGATAGGCTCGACTATAGCAGAGGATCTCCAGGCAGCAGGCCTATTTGCCGAAGTCAGGCAATATGAGACGATCTCCGACATTTTGCGGGACGTGAAGCTCGGTCGCATCAAGGCCGGTTTCGCCGATCGGCCGATCGTCGCTTACCAGCTCTCCCAAAAGCCCGACCTAGGTGTACGCTTGGTTGCCGGCTATCGGCCGATGCATGTTGGCGAGGTCGCGCTCGCCGTTGCCAAAGGTGACAACAAACTCCTGGAAAGGGTCAACGCAGCGATTGCGAGGCTTAAACAAAGTGGCGAACTCTCGAAGATCTTTGCCCGTTATGGCCTTTGAAAAGCGCAGCTATCTCTAGCAACCTAGTGACCGTGTAAAGATTCGAAGTGAGATCTTCGAGCTCAATGCCGTGAATCACGGCCTGATTCCATAAAAGAGGAACACGAATGGGAGGATTTCTTGCCAAATCCATTGAATATATACCGTTTCTTCTCAACGGACTTTGGTTGACGGTCCTTGTAACTCTTCTTTCGCTGCTTCTTGCCTCCGCACTTGGGCTGGTATGGGCACTCCTCAGAACGTCGGGTATTCGCTCTTTGGCGCTACCGACGAGGCTTCTGATTGAGTTCGTTCGCGGGATCCCGCTCCTGGTTATTCTTTTCTATATCTACTTTGTTGCCCCTGACATTGGCATTGATTTGACAGCCTTCCAGGCCGGTGTCTTTGGTTTGGCGCTCGCCCACTCGTGCTATCTCGGCGAAACCTTCCGCGCAGGGATTGAAGCTGTCGACCGTGGGCAAATCGAAGCGGCAAAGTCGGTCGGCATGAGATGGCCGTTGGCGATGCGCCGCGTTGTTCTTCCACAAGCATTCAAGATCACACTCGCTCCCTATGCCAACAACGTTGTTCTTCTTTTGAAGGATTCTTCGCTTGTGTCTGTGATTTCAGTGGCCGATTTGACCATGCACGGGAAGATGCTTGCTTCTTCAACATTCGACAATATGACGGTTTTCACTCTTGTGGCGCTGCTTTATCTCTCGCTCACCATCCCCCTCAACCTTCTGATGCGGCATGTGGAAACGTCTCTCGCGGAGGGGCGATGATAAGCTTCGAGAACGTCCATAAGGCATTCGGAGACTTTGAAGTTCTAAAGGGTGTCGACGCGCACATTGGCAGGGGACAGGTTGTGTGCCTGATCGGCCCATCGGGATCTGGCAAATCCACATTGCTGCGCTGTGTCAACGGACTTGAACATTATCAGCGCGGCCATATCAGGTTTGACGGCATAACAGTGGATGCACGTTCTGCAATGATTCACCCCATCCGCACGCGTGCGTCGATGGTGTTCCAGCGCTTCAATCTCTTTCCACATCGTACCGCCCTGGAGAATGTGATGGAGGGGCCACTCTATGTGTTGAAGGAAGATAGCAATGAGGTGCGCGAACGAGCGATGGCGCTGCTCACCCGCGTCGGCCTTGCGCAAAAGGCGAAGGCCTATCCCTCCTCTCTTTCTGGCGGTCAGCAACAGCGCGTGGCGATCGCTCGCGCGCTGGCAATGCGTCCGCAGGTCCTCCTGTTTGACGAGCCCACCTCGGCGCTCGATCCGGAGATGGTCGGCGAGGTCTTGCAGGTCATGCGCGGATTGGCTGAAGAGCATATGACCATGCTGATCGTCACCCATGAAATTCAGTTCGCGCGCGAGGTTGCAGACATCGTACTTTTCCTCGACGGTGGGCGGATCCTGGAGCAAGGCGAAGCAAAGGAGATGCTTCGTTATCCAAAGCGGGACCGCACGCGAGATTTCTTGCGGCGAGTGATGCATCAAATGTGATGAATGTTTAGCCCCAGGTTTTGATTGGCCACGCTGGGTTGCCGGAAATTGGCTTAGTCTTGCCGAGCGGATGCGCTCAACTGGTCAAACCAAGACTCATCCATAACCCCGCGGATCGATCGTGACCCGGGCCGGCACACCTTTCGGCCCCCGCTTGCGTGGTTGTTTCCCGATCTTCGGCCTCGCGCTTCTTACAGCCTGTGCAGGCGTTTCCTAATCCCGTCGCCGATGTGTCACTGACCTTCGCAGGAACCCCCTTTGGAAGATGCAACGGCCTGGTCGACCGCCGCGGGCACCTGCGCGCGCAAATCGTCAAAAATCGCCTTTATGGGCCCTGCGCTGATCCCCGCCTTCGCGGCGGTCCGGACAAAATAGGATGGCATGATGCTGATGACGACGTAGTCACGCGACGGCAAATGCCAGCATGGAAGCGACGCCGAGCGTATCGGCTTAGGAGAGTGACGCGGCCCAGCCTGGCACTGCATCGGAAACCAGGCCGGGCCGCTGTGCGGCGCATGGTGTAAGTCGGCGCGCCGCAAACTGCCCCTGGTTTATGCGACCCGCACGGTGATTTTTATGTGATCATTCGCTCACGACAAAACGGCTCGATCGTGGCAAGTGCAAGCAGCATCTGCTGAGAATTCCTCATAATGCGTGGGCGCGAGTTTCTTTGGCGTTTCAGAACATTCGGCTACTGACCCTCTTAAGAAAGCGCCCGAAAGACGCGTCCCAAATTTCATCATGCCAAATGGTAGAAAGCCTCAGCTGTTGTGTAAGATTTATTCCGAATAAAATCGCCTGCAAATAGAATAGCCATGCAATTTCTTTAGAGTAATTTATTATATCACTAGAATATTCTCGAATATGTGCATCAAGGTAGTACGAAAGCCCTAGCGGCGTTCCGAAATACAAAACGAAACGGGCAATTAAGACTGCTCACCGCACAATCGTTGAAAGTTTCGTGCCATCAGACATTCTCGCCGCCACACTACCCTGGCGTCAGGTTGCACTAAGCGCGTAAATCCTGCCATTCCCCGATAGTAAGCCCTTGAGCGCTAGACCAATAGGTCCTTTGGATTTTTGGGAAAAGCTACTTTGCATTCATATGTATCAACCGCATTACTTGGTCGTACGATTCTTTGCATGATATAACCTGTTCTTTCCCAAGTACAATCATAGCGGTGTCGTCGTCCTGCTTTCGAACGAATAGTATGAGATCAATATTCACTGACACCGTTCCCCAACCATCTGTAACCTCAATGAAACCTGTATCCATGTGCCACCTTTTCCGCCTTTACAATTTCGAGATAATTTAACTCAGCCAGCGACCTGTGTGCGGCCTCGCCAGGCACTATGTGGCCAAAATCAAGGCTGAAAAACAGTACCGCCGATGGATTTGCCGATCGGGCGACTTCGCCGGACCGCCCAATCTTGCCACCAAGCTTGATCGCTCAAGGTATTTGTGCGGGTGCGGCGTAGATGCGATTTTCTTTCCTCGCTAAACGTCAAAAGGTCAAAATCACCAAGTCTAAGGGCGAGAGGCCTCTGTCCGACGCATGGGCGCATGCCTTGGGGCAATTAAACTACGGCGGAAACCGCCAGGGGCGAGGCACTTAAAACAAATAAAAACAATTAGTTAGAGAAAAGTGGGACGATCATTCGGACATGAGTGGAAACCAGTGCTGCTATACGACCGTACAGGTGACGTGCACCCTGTGAACCCTCAGCTTCGTGGACATGCCATACAACCGCACGTAACGACGCAAGAGCGAGCGACCGGAGCGCAAGTTTGCGGGTTGGCTGGCTGGGAAGTGATAGGAATATCTCGGCCAGCTGAAGCGCTAATCACGCCTGATACTCTGGATTAGGGTATCAGTTGCCGCATTGCAGGCGCGCTTCATGACATGGTGATCGGCAAGGCTCACTAGGGCCGTGGCCACCTCGTCGCCATGCCAGCCGGCGGCCTCGGCCAGTGTTGCGACATTCTCGAATGCCTCCTCAATTGCTTCCTCACAAAACAGGAAACGATCAGGATTGTTGGCAGGAACCTTCGGGCCGGGTATCGGTGACATGGCACGCCCTCCGTAGTGGACTACAATGTCAGCGCATTTGGGGGACTTTGCAAATGTCGAAGCCATCGGCAGGCAATCGGTTGTGTCGGAACCGAAACGGCCTATAGGCAATCGAGATCGCGAAGGAGGTAATCGCCGTGAACAAACCAATGTGGAGCAAGCCAGTGACAATTAAGCCAGCAAATACGGGCTTCAAAACGATCACGAACACCGAGGAAGCGTCGCGATTTCTGCTAAATCACTGGCCGACCAGGGGTGGTGAAATGCACCTGGATGCCCGCAGAGTCTTCATTGCGGTTTTGTCTGGGAAGCGTCGGCAGGAAGATGCTAGAGCCGCCTTTATCAAGGCGGCTCAGGAAGCAGCGATCCTTATAAGGGAGTGATGACGATCTTAGGAATGGCGAGTTCGCCGTAGGCTTCATTCCAGGCGCCGTAGGGACGCTGCGCGTGCATTTCGAGCAATATTTGTCCGCACGAAGCGATATACTGGCCCTTTGCGCACCTGCGCGAACGTGCCCCCTGAGATAGGCAGCAAAATCATCGAACGCGGCTTGGTCCGCAAAGAGCGAGCCCACTCCAAAGATACCGCCGGGATTGCCCTCCGTAAGGCGTTGCAAGTCGCATGCGCATAGGTCCAACGAGGCCAGCCGAAAGCTGACGGTAGTAGAGTCATTTGAGATCTAAAATGACGCCCCAATTGCCATTGTCGACCTCGTGGATGCTCTCTTGGAGATATTCCCCTGCAGCGACCTCAGCATGCTCCCACATCATCGCTTGAAGGTCGACATAACTACAAATATCGGTCCCACATCCTTCACAAAATATGCGGGACTCGTCTGTCGGATTGTCGGGTATGGCCAAGATGGCGTGTCCACAATGAGTGCACTCCATCGTAAAGCTGAATCCGACCTCGTTGTCTGACATGGCAACCTCCCATCTCGATTGGAAGAAGCTAGATGGATTCCTTACGCTTCGAAATTAACGTCCTCAGCCTCACTCCAGGACCGCCGATCGCGCAATTGTCATGGCATGCTCCTCGCGCCCTCTGGCTCGATCTCGATCGCCTTGACTAATCGGACCTTTTTTGGGCGCGCAGTATTCGTGCTTCTACGCTGCCTTTCGGCGTCGGTTAGGGCCTGGGCTGCGTCGGTAGTGGCGTCATCTTGTAGGCTCTGGGCGTTTGGTTTAGGTGCGGTCAAGACTCCTCATTCCAGCCACTCAAGAAAATGCCCGCCGTTAGGGCGGCGGGCAAAGGCATCTAACAAGGTTATGACGTTACCTTAATAGTGACGTACGGACATCGCTAGATAGTCTTAAGGAGTAAGCCGCCGCCGGGTGGACGCCGCTTTCGTCCAAATAGGGGTATGTGGGCTTTATCAGAGCATTCCGGCTTCCATGCCTTCAACCATATGCCGCACCCAGGTCGGGGGTCTAACCCCAAGCGGCGGCGGCTAGTTTCCGCAAAGGGAACCGCCCCTCGTGCGTTGCGTTGATGCACGCCAGCCAATTCATCGCACGCACGATCGAACTCCCCATAAGAGCACGACCGACAAGGCCAAAGGCGCAGCCAGCCAGGCCGCTGGTGCGTTCAAACAGAGCGTAGGCGAAGCCGTCGCAAGCAAGAAGCTTCAGGCAGAAGGTGCAACCCAGAAGGCCAAGGGCAAGGCTCAAGAAGCGGTTGGCAAGGCCAAGGATACCCTTAAGTCGACTGTCGATAAAGCCTAGTATTTTACTAAACAGGAGATTTGCATGGCATTGGATGCGCTTCCTAGCGGAGCACTAGACACCCTTTGCGACCTTTCGGAAAACGGCAGCTCTGCCATAATATCGACCCCCACGTTCGAATTCCTGATTTCGAGCGGATATGTCGAGATGAAAGACGACACGCCAATCGTCACAAGCGAGGGCCTCGACGCTTTAGGTTCCGACGACACTCCGATCCCACCCCTTCCGCCAAAAATTTTCGATAAGTAATTGAGATTTAATCAGAATCTTTAGTCCGAAAAATCGTCACCCTAACAAATACCCCAACAGGTGCGGCGATTTGTCCTGAATGTCGGTGAATGTTGGTGACCAATGAGAGGGCGGCATTAGGCTTGGATTGGTGGCAACTCACAACTACCAAAAATCGTCACCGTCACCGATAGACCTCGTTAACCAGCTCAACAGTTACCATCGATGTTGAAATAAACCTCCCCCAGCCTAGGATCGGAAAATAGAGGTTGGTCGGGGGGACGCTCGTGTTTGTTCACAGAGCTTATTCGTTCATCTGCGCCGTTGGAATGTGCCTTGGCACTTCCGCTGTCAATGCGTCGGACGCAACGTGGTCGCACAACGGCTCCCTGATGCAAGTGTCGGTCGAGGGTCCTTGGCCTTTCTCAACCGCACCCCAGGTCGCTCGCCACTCTCTTCAACGAACGTCAAGTCGATTGCTACAGATACCTCTTGTGGCGCGCCTCTTCCACCCAGCCTGATAATGCCGCTCGTTCGGTCTGGCGCTTCACCTCGATACGTTCGCCCAAGTATTCGCCCACGGCAATCCAAACGCTGTTGCTCATCTGATAGAGCCTAATTTTATGCTGGCTATCCCAGAGCAGTACGGTTCTCTCGCTCATCGCCGATCTTTCCTCAGCCTCACACTTTGGCTACAGCCGGAAATGGCCGTACTTTGTACGTAGCGCCGCATCGATTGGATCTTCGCTAAAGCCACGTTTTGCGATCAAGATGCAAATTTGCATCTTGCTTCTGCCGCCCTATTTCGCCGAGGGCGCTGCGCTTCCCAGGGGCGAGCGGGCCGCAATAGTGGCCCATATTAGGAATAGCAGTGGCTTGGCTGCAAGATTACTGTACATATTCTTAGTGTTCTTGAGACAGCAAGTAAAAAGCAAGAGCACGCCCGGAGGCGGTATTCCTGGCATAGATTGGGCGAATCCGCGGTGAAAGCGGAACGTCGATCATCGTCCGGATTGGTTGGGGGGAAATGCGATGACTGAGGTAGACGCCCGCAGCTTAGGTAGCGGCAACTTTATAGGCCGGCTCTGGAACGGCGACGTTCCGCTTTGGAAAACCTATTGGATATTTTTCGTGGCAGCAGCTCTGGCGATTCGGTTCGCAACGCTAGGGGTAACTTATCTGGCTTTCGCCAATTGGAACCGCCTGGGGGAGACTGGCGTAAACCTGGCCGTGCAGTCATGGTATGGATTGATTATCGCTTATATCATTTTTATCTCGGTAAGCACCTGGAGGAGCGCCAGCAACTACGCGGTGCTTCAACCCAGGCGGAGTTTGCGGGCAAGTTTGGCAAAAGCCATGGTGGTACTAGGTGCTTTATCGGCAGCAGCGAATATTGTCGACATTGTTGTTGCGTACAATATGCTACCAGCAACAATGCCGTCTGCTCCCGACGAGCAGGTGCAGTATCAGGTCATGATGGCTGGCATAAACGCAGATCTGCCCAAGATGCTGGATTCGATCACGCGTCTGGACAAGGTAGATTTTGATAGGGCTGGCTTTGTTTATTATGAAAGCATCCTAAAGAAATTGGATGACGTAGATGGCACACTCAAGCGTCTTAAGCTTAGCACTGCCAAGGCCAGTTGTTCTGACAAATATTACTCAGAGTTACTTAAAAAAGGCAGTAAGTTCCGGTTTATCTATTCTGACAGTAACCGCCAACCGCTCGGCCAGTTCGAGGTCACGAAAGCGGATTGTTCGCCTTAAAATTCGGTCTAATTCGGTCTCTGAGGCTGCGATCGACGCAGCCGGCGCAGGCCGCCAGCGTATAATGCGCCCCTGACTGTTTGTAGGCCGCCATTCCTCGACCATGAACGGCCGGCCGTTGACGGGGTGCAGGTAGTCTTTCCAATCGTGCATGCGGGAAGGCTGCCGACGAGGGGCACTTAAATTGGCCGGAAGGCAATTTCCTCTCGGGAGGTTACTGGCGACTATGAGAACGTGTCGGCTAACTTGGTGACCGCCCCTTCGCCCGGCTGCGGAAACGTCTCCGCCACACGCTGAGAACGCAAGATGTAGGTGATCCAAATGCACGCCATTAAAAACGAAAACATTTGCGCTGGTCCAGATGTAATGTAAATGCGAGAGTGGTTGAGCTCAAAAAAGTAATAAAACTTAGTTAATCCACGAAGTATATTAGAAAATAGGTCAAAGGCAAAATAAACAACCATTTCATGTTTTGTCCTGTAGTCCCTTTGTACGATTGAACCGAGGCACCTCACCCCTATCAGAATTAAAATAACACCTACTGCCATATAGAGGTAAGCTTGAAACCAATGTTCCGCGCGGAATTTCGCTGATCCCCAAATTATGAGCACCACCGCTGCCGACAACGCCGAATTAGACACGATTAGAAAAATCGGAATAACCAACCACCCACCGATCCGCCTTCGGTGGATAAGCTGCTGGGGCGTCTCTGATAACTCGCTCTCCCCACTTGTCATTTCCTTTCACACTCCAAAAGTGACGCATGGGAAGCGTATCTAGAGTCCTGTTTGCGCGCTACAGAAATTGTGCGGACGATGCGCTCGGTGCACACTGCCAAGCCGCCGCGGCAAGATGCAAGCGGCTTCATCGGCGCCATGACGCTGCCGCCTCCCGCTGCTCGGGCAGGAAGCCCTTGCATGCATGATGGCACCCTGGCGTCGTCCCCGGCTACCTTGCCCCTAGAGCGCCCGAGTAACAGCGACCGGCAGTTCAACTTCCGCGTCCAAGAGCATGCGCCTGATCACTTCCGAATGACGATCCCTGTTGCGCGTCAGTTTCCGACCGCCGCTAGGCTGGAGATCCGCAAGATTTATCTCCACAAGGCGATACCCGTTTTCGGGCAGATTATCTCGCCGGCGTTGATCGTAAATTCTGCGCTGCTGGCCTCTCGTCATGCCGCTCACGGTAAGCTTCCTGTCAAAGAAGGGCACGCTCTCGGTATGTTGCCGCTCGTGATATTCGATGACAAGCTTAAGGTCTTTATAGAGCCCGTCGACCGGCAGCATTCGGGCCCTTCCAGTCTTTGGGCTCTTATCACCAAGCAGAAAAGGCATCGGCGCCTGGCGCTGGCACTCCACACCAAGGAGCGCGTCACAAAGATTGAGAATGTAGTGCTCGTCCCTGTCGACGCGCTTCCCGCTCATTCTTCCCTCCTTTCATAGGATAGTCGCACGGCGGCCGAAATCGTCAATTGGTCACGTCCCTATGGCCGGTTTTTCAGAACCTCAGATCGGCCAGAAGTAATCGCACTGCGCGCACTTTGTCGGCGAAACTTCTTTCATCGGGGCCGGCTGCAGATATCGACGAAAGTAAGAATACTGAGGTAGTGTGATCACCGTCAGTGGCCAATTCCGGTCCTGGCCAGGATCAGCCGGCACACAATGTTCCGTTGGCGAGTCCCTATCACTAGAATCAATACTTAAGCGGGGATAAGGTATATGGGCAGTGCCTACCGTTCCTGTATGCTGACGGCAGTAGTTTTCGTACTAAGCGCCACAAGCTCAGCATTTTGTCAGTCATTGTCTGGTTTAAAAGTTGGTGATGATCTTTCAACAACGACCTCATTAAATGCTGACCCTAATGACACCACAAATATGGGGCCTTTTTCAGTTAATAAATGGACACTTCCTGATGGAAATAGTTTGTCTGTAACTGCCAAAGTAAAAACTCAGAAGATTGTTTTTATCGAATGCGATTGGAACGGATCGGACAGCGGGACCTTCAGCGACTTCCCAGATTTCTATTTCGGTCGGACCTCTTTAAATGAGATCAGACGGCAGGCGCTCATGGCCTTTGAGAAACGTGCGCCGAGCATGATGTCCATCTGCGCCTTTGCGGCCGCCCCACACGAAATTCCTGACACTCCCTCGATGAAGCTTTTCCCAGCCTGCTCGGCCAAGTTGGATCGAGCCACACCGAGCGTATTGGCGACCGCTTGCGACAAACGCTGCGCGTTTCCGCAGACATCGCGAACCGTCCTTGTCGAACGAGCTCAGACGCAAGACGGGATTTTGGGGCTCGCCAGGTCGAGAGCTTCGTTAAGGATCTCCGCCTCCAGCGTCTTGCGACCTAGCACGCGTTCCAGATCGCGGACCGCTTTTCAAGCTCACGTACTCGAGCCGCTGCCACCACATCGTCGTCGGCTTGAACGGCCGTGGTGCCTCCTTCCCGCATTGGATTGGTAGACGTTCGGCGAGATGTCCCCCTACCGAAGTTTCGTGGCGAGGCCCGCAGCTCTTATCACTGGCAGTATCCTTGCCGATGGTGGGTATCTTCTCGTTGTCAAATTGTCCGATCCTCGCAAAAGTCCTACAGACCGTGTCAACACCGGGTTGAGGATTCCGGAGGATATTGAGCCATGGTAGCGTTGGCGATGACGCAATTATCAGATACGGATTGCTCGCAGTTGCTGCTTCAGCGTGTACGTGAATGCAGGTCTTGCCTCGTCTGGCTCGCGCCTTCCTTCGAATACATCTCAGCAGAATTTGAAGTCGTGCATCCGCAGCGGACTGGGGCAACGGGCCAACGGATGATCAGGAAGCGAGCCGCTTAAGACATAAGAAACATGTGCTAAAGTGACATACGAAAGAGTCGGCACCGTAGGAGATCATCATGTACTTCCTTATTGTCATTATGATCACGCAATCTCCAGTTCCATATAAAGGAACCAAGGTCTTCCCCAGCTCTTCGGCTAACGTTTCGCAGGTAAGCGCCTTCAATAGTCTTGAGCAGTGCAGCAAGGCTGCGGCTTGGATAAACGGCGCCAAGCAGCCCGGAATGCTATTTCTCGCACAATGTTTTCCAAGAGATATTGACTTGCCAAGCCAGTGATCCCCGGCTCGTTCGCGTAGTTAAGGTTGATCCAGAAAATTGGACAAACGGTGTGAGGGCGAAAGCCGACTTTCCACACGGTGGGTAGCAATTTCGCGAAGCTGTTTATACCACTTTGCGTACCTTTCATGTGCAAAGGCCCTTGCAACGCACCATAACCCGCATTGCAAGGGCCTTATCTCCATTGTCCGCTGAATGGACTTCGCAAGATCAAATTTATCGAACGTCTACATTCAACGTCACATGAACCACGACGCCATCGGGCAAGAACTTGTCATATGAGAATTTGTCTTTTCCAACGTATCCGGCGTCCGAACGATATTGGACGATCCACGCCGGGACGCGCTTCGAATTGCATCGTGCCCGTGGATTCGGTTCTTTGAAGTAAAGAAAATCTTGCGTCGGTCGAACTGTGACTTTGCCATGTGATGGTTGCACGGTGATGCGTGCCGCTACGCCTGGGATAGCGGTGCAATCCGGGTTCAAAGACCCGAAGACATCGCCATGGTTTGGCTGCCCACTTAACACCGTTATTTGTTTTGTGAAGGTGAGCTCGCTGCCACCATTCGAAACGTGGACGCCGCTGGTAGCGCATCCGGCAATAGATGTCGCCAGCAAAGCTGCGGCGATGCTAGGGTAGGTTTTCATTGGTCTCTTCTTTATGGTTTCTGACTTCGGCAGCGCGTAGGCCCCACCGACGTCATCCGATGACATTAAAGTGGTGTCACAACAAGTGGCCAATGTAGCCTAGGGCCTGTTGAGATTGATCGAGATCGGGTGGTGCCTTACGGCACCGACCTTCCCACACCACCGGCATGCTGGTGGTACCACGACGGTTTGACTGAGTTATACTTGGACAGAGAAATATAGGTGGGGCAGGCCGAGGGAGTCGAGGGCGTGGTTCCATAGGGCCTGTTGGGCCATCGGGTGGCCTGACATGCGCCGGTATCCCGTCGGCGAGCCTGGGTCAATCGCCGCGTGGAATCAGAACAAGACGAGTACAAACAGTTGTGGGATTACACCGGATTGAGGATGTCCGGCGTGTTGTTCTTCAGATTTCCAACCATCCTGCCGATCGTCCACATCGTCATGAGTTCTGAAAGAAACGGCTTCATGAGGTTGCGCGGATCCAGCTCATCGCCGAGCCAGTGCTGATATTCCGCGGCAAAAGGGTCCTACAGCCCGAAGGCCAATGGGACTTCGTTCCGACAAGGATGATGCTGCCAGCTAGAATCTCATCGTCAACGTCCCGCGGACACTCTGATCGACCGCTCTTCTTCCGAACTGGCCTTCGTAAGAAAGGCCGACGGTCGCGTTCTTCGCCACTTGGATGTCCAGACCCGCGTCCACCAAGGCCGCGTCTCGCGCTATCGGTAGACCATGGATAGTAAAGGCATCGCTGCCCGAAAAGTTAAACACTGTGGAGGGTGTCACCTCCCCAGAGGCATGACGCCATCCCAGCGTTGCCTTTGCGACGACGGGAAGGCCGGCCAGATCGAAGCTCATCGCTGAATGAATGCCGAGCGTCGAGAAGACCACATTCTCGTTCGCGCCATTGGCAAGCAGCGCCTCTGGTCCACCCTGCTCGGTGAATCCATCGACATGCTGATTGACGTCGGCGAGGCTGACAAAGGGCGTGAGATCGACCCCGGCAAGCTGCAGCCGGTAACCAAGTTCGCCAAAGGCCTGCGCCGTGTCAGCGTGGTAGCCAGCACTTGGATAGCCAGAAAAGCCGGGAAAGTCGATGGCGCGATTGGTGTCGATGTCATGCCATGTGTAGGCGGCACCGAGCTTGAGGGCGAGTGGTCCCCAGGTGCGGCCACCATACAGGCCCACGGTGTAGTCATCGCTTTCCGCAGAAGAGCCACGATTGTCGACGTTGAAATTCGAATGGCTGTATCCAGCCAACACGCCTCCCCGCCAATCGTCGTAGACGGGCGCATCGACGCCAGCAATGAAGCCGGCGATCGAGCGCGACAGCGAGGCGGCATTGCCATCCGAACCCTGGTGACCCCAGGCGCCGAAGGCATGGCCCCACACGGTGAAGCGATCGGGATTGGCAACGCAGGCTCCCGCGTGCACCCCACTGGCGTCGGGCCGGTCGATCGTGGCGCCATAGCCGGTGCCGCAGAACGCATCGGTAAGGCGGTCGAGGGCAGCATCACGGACGAAGCGGCTGTCGTCTATCATCTGGCCGGCAAGAGAGGGATGGATCTCGCCCGAAAGTTGATCGAAGGCGGCGCGGGCGTTGCTGGCATCAAGCATGGAGATGGCGCTCCACAAGGGATTGCTCTCGGGCAGGCTGTCGAGCGCTGCAGCGGTGGCCTTCTGGTTGGCGGTCACGCCGACTGCGGGAAAGGTCGTGCTGTTGCGCAGCAGCGTCAGATAGACGTCATTGGCATCATAGCTTAGCGTCGGATCAAGGAAGGTGAAGACAGAAGATACCGACGAAAAGTTGCCGTTGACGCCCTGGTCGGCGGTGAGGATGGTGTAACGCTGCAACGGCTGGTAAGTGCCGTTGAGGCCGACATGGATCACCGAGCCGCCGTTGAGCGTGGCCGTGCCGGTGGCATGGATGAGGTCGCTGGCTGTGCCGGCCGGATCGACCTCGACCTGATAGATCGAGCCCGCTGCAAAGCTGACATTGCCGTTGACCGTAAGCGTGCCGATGGAATTACCCGGCGCGACGATGCCGCCGCTATTCAACACCAGGCCGCCGACGGAGCCGCTGCCCTTGAGGGTCGCGCCGCTGTCGACGGTAACGACGCCGGCTAGGCTGGTGCTAGGGTGGGCATCGTCGCCCACGACGAGCGTTCCCTGCGACACCGTCCAAGGGGTCACAAGCGTTGTCGTGCCCGTTAGCGTCCAGGTGCTGGTGCCGGTTTTCTCGTACAGTCCAAAGCCTTGAAACTGGCCAGTTGGCCCGAGCAGTGAAAGATCGAAGCCGCCGGTGGCGGTACCACCGAGAGCCAGGGTGTCCGCAGCGCTAAAAGCGACGACGTTGCCAATGATGGTGGAACCCAACTCCAGTGTCAGACTGTTGATCCCGCCTGTGAATGTGATTGCGTTGGCGCGTGTAGAACCATCGCCAGAAAGGCCGCCGGCAATGACGCCGCTGTTGTCGATTACCAGGTTGGCGCCAGTGACACCATCGCCACCCGCGCCTTGTGGTCCCCGGGCCGTGCCACCCGCACCTCCTCGGATAGAGCCAGCATTGGTCAAGAATAGGCTAGAGGCGGAAATGCCAGAGCCTCCGTTTCCTCCAGCACCATTAAGAAAAGGACCAGCACCTCCCGCGCCACCATTGCCTCC
>Ga0206974_1081_pt1 | contig 23148 bp, 21 predicted proteins | sample Alteio_BWOrgHeat_84_FD_152920 | JGI IMG/M metagenome (GOLD analysis project Ga0206974, IMG submission 152920) | Enriched cells from forest soil in Barre Woods Harvard Forest LTER site, Petersham, Massachusetts, United States -... | ecosystem: Environmental > Terrestrial > Soil > Temperate forest >... | reverse complement strand
TTTTCACTGTAACAGACAGGTACTCGTTTGTAGAAGTTGTGCGTGACGCCGTATATATAGGAGGGATCGCAATTCTAGGTAGTGTTGACTTTGCTCGTGATGTAGCGAGTGGAGCTTATATGGCAGCGGCTACTTTGGGTACTTATTCATCTACTCATGGGACACCTAGACTAGAAAATGTTGATAAAGATGGATTAGAAGTTGCTTTTGTAACATTCAGCAATCGTTTGGCTCGAGAAGGTACGAGCGCGATTGACTCACTGGTGACAGATTTTCCATTTGCAGACACGCTTATCGATTTAGCGATGGTTGATGGCATGAAATCAGGTTTTACCAAATCACAAACAATTAGGTTTAGTGATGGTGTTCTACGCGCAACCGGCTCGATAGTAACCTACGCGCAAGAACTTGATTAGTCAAAAAAATACATTGGTGCACCAATGCGACTCATCGTGGCACCACATTGAGTCAAGTGCAACCCTAATTTACGATAAGTTAGTGCGTCTAGGCTTTACCTATTATGAAGGTAAAATAGTCATTGTCGAGCCCGAAGAGGAGAAACACTATGTTTAAGCGACTCCAGGAACGTCGAATAAACGCAGACGATGATATTGGATCATTACTATACGATCAAGACACCTTTTATGACGCCTTCTTGGCTGATCTAAAGAATTGTCATGATGAACTGATAATTGAGAGTCCGTTTATTACAACTAAACGGATGAATAACTTACTGCCCGTTTTAAGAAAGCTGGCAAAACGGGGGGTGAAGATTGTTGTTAACACCCGCAACCCGCTTGAGCACGATGATATTCATAGAAATCAAGCTGTACAAGCCGTAACTGACTTACAAGGATTAGGAGCATTAGTCCTGTTTACTGTTGGCCATCATCGTAAAATTGCAGTGATTGACCGAACTATTACCTGGGAAGGAAGTTTAAATATCCTGTCGCATAACGATAGCTGTGAGATAATGAGAAAGATCATTTCGCCAACTTTATCGCAAAACATGGTACAGTTTTTACACATAGAGCGATACATCATGCAGTTCGGAGGACGCTAATGGCTGATTTTAGTCAATTTGACGAATATAAAACGACCCAGGAAGAAATAGACAAAGTGCTTAATTTCTTGAAGATCTTTGATCCCACAAATGCCACCCCAGAGAACGCAAAGGATTTCCTTGATTTTAGCGAAGCCTACATACATGAGGCAGCGCATGTATCAAAAGATGAGGAAATGGAAAAGTTATATAAAAAATTCGCTGCAAAGAAATTTAATAAATAAGGCTTAACTAGAAAGGTAGTACGTCCGAAGACTTTACGTTTAGCGCTTTTATGACACTCTCGTAGGTGTCAAGGCTGGCCTTGACTTTTCCTCTCTCTACGCGAGCGTAGAAGTTCGGGCTAATACCTGCCTTTTTGGCAAGCTCGGCTTGAGTTAAACCTTGTTTGCGTCTCAATTGTCGTAATGTATTGCCAACAAGTTTTCTAGTCTTATCTGTCATTGTCGTTATTATATCCCATGTCTTAAAAGTCGATGACTATTTCTTCTTACGCGATGGGAACTTTATCTCCGGATCATCGCCACCCTTCGAGCTATCTTTTTTATCGCCACTATCATTAATTGGTCTTGTTTCTTTCACTTTTTCTACTTGTCCCCCGTAGGATGCTTGAGATAGTTCTATTGCTTTATTGGCAGTTTCTGCACTCCCTTTATTTGATAACAGTAGTGTGCGCCCCGACGTCGGTTCTTGGGCATTAACAGCCGATAGTTTGGCATAAAAGTTATAGGCAGATAGATTAGCCAGCTTACCTTCATCTAAATATGGTTGAAACATTGGTAAGAACATCCGCTCGTCAGCCGTATTGGCAGTTTTAAAGCACACCACGGTACCTACATTGGCCAGTATGACTTGTACTGTTTGAATATCCTTCTGTTGTGAGGTAGATTGTTCAGCCATGGTCATAAACAGCTTGTACTTCCTAGACTCACTGAGCATTTGGACAAAGGATGGGGTGGCAAAGTTTTGAAATTCGTCGACATAGAGGTAAATTGGACGACGTTCCTCCGGCAATATCTTGTGTCGTCGCAATGCCGCTAACTGCAGTTTTGCAAGTACCGTAATACCAAACAGCTCGGATACGTCTTCACCAAGACTTTTTGAAAAATTACATATCAGAATTTTGCCGGTGTTAATAATGTCTTCAAAATTAATAGTGGATTTTTCTTGACTTAACACAAATTTGGCCGCGGCACTTGAGTTAAATCGCCCGATCTTACTGGTTACACCGATACTCATCTTGACTCGTTGCATGTTTCCGGCTTGTCCGAGTTCACTTTTCCAAAAGTCTCTTAAGTCTTCATCCTCCAGTGTATCGACTATTTTTTTACGATAGGTAGCGTTCTGAATCAGTTTTAGGACCGTAAATAGGGTTGCCCCGGGCATAGTAAGGGCTGTTAAGACGGTATAACGCAGTACATATTCAACGCGGTGGCCGCCTGTATCGTCATCGGAGAAGATTTTACGAAAGACGGACACAACGGCGGAAGTAACGCGGTCTCTGTCCCGCAAATAATCGTTTCCGCTCAGCCCCGGGGTTAATTCAAGCAGGTTAAGGCCGATCGGATGGTCAAGGTCATCAGGATCAAAATAAATTACGTCCTGTAGTCGTTCTTCTGGAACATAGCGAAGTAATGTCATAGCCAAATCGCCATGCGGATCGACAACCGCGACGCCTTTCCCGGCCTGCATATCCTGCACAATCATGTACTGGAGCATGGTGGTTTTTCCACTGCCGGTACCCCCGATAATATAGACGTGACGATCACGCTCTTCGGCGGTCAAGCCAATGCGTGTAGAGACCCCGTGATGCTCATTTTCGCCAATTACCACGTCATAATCACCAGATTGCTTTAACGATACCGGAGCCGCCAGTGAAGGGCTTAGGGAGGTGCGTAAGTTGTCTGTCTTGCCAATGCCAACCGGAAAGTGAAACAATGAGGCCAATTCTGAGGCCGACAAGATGCTGTCACCGTGCTCGGTCATAGCTGGTAAACGCTGTCGGTATAAGAATTCCCGGTAGTTGGATATGATGGGTAAGTGCAGTTTTTGGGTAAATTCTTGATAACCAGGCACACTATAACCGGCCAAGGCTGATCGGATTGCATGTACCCGTTCTTTGGTGGTAGCTGCATTATTGGTAGCAATATACACGCGTAGACTTGTTCGAAACAGCGGTTGTTTCACCTTGCCATGGATCGCTCTATGAACACCTTGCTCAATTTCGCTGAGCTGACGGGCCGGTTTTAAGCCCTTGGTGACTTGCATACGATCGTACATATTTCGTTGGGCAGCTGTATAGCCGTAACCGCTATAGGATGGGCTTGGCGCAGTAACTTCTGATACTAGATCAAGTGCCCCAAAAGATACCTTGGCAAAAGCCCAGTGTAGCCATGTCAGCCATCGTCGCTTGCGACTTTTCAAATAGTTAATAACATCCTCATTAGCTTGGGCTTTTAAGGCAATCACCCTGGCTTCAGAGGGAGAAATGGGCGAAGACACTAACTGGATGCTCATGTACTCACCGGCTTCTAAGCTAGTCATGGTGTTTAAGAGGTTGACCATAGAATCGTTGTCTTCAATATCAGGGTGTTGTTCTAAGGCAAAACCCCAATGCTCCTTAAGTTTGAATTCAATCACTCTACCATACTGTTTTTCGGTCGGTATGTGCTCATCAACCGGTACGATTTTTACATTGGGCGTATTGGTGATAATGGCTTGTTGCACCTGTCCGGCCAGACGTTTATCGACATGGAGCAAAAAGCCGATGCCTGTCTCACGGGTTGAGGCGATTTCTTGAACTATATAAATCTGGCGACATAGTAGCTTGTCTTTGAATGAGCGAGACGACCGCGTGCCATGCAGGACGCCCATCAACTTCTCATTAGCTTTAGAGCTGGTATCGTGGCCAGCGGGTGGAATCAGTTGTAATAGTACCCCTTCTCGTTTTCGTGCCTGCCACCAGGTTAGAAGATAGGGTATTTTCCGCAAAACCTTGTACAGTACCATGGCTGCAATGAATGCTCCAAGAATCCACCACATATAGCGGGTGTAGTTCATGAGGAAATTGACAAACTTCATAGCAGCCCCTGTCCTAAGTTGTGATTAATTGGGGTTAGTGATTTGTCGTGTATGAAGTTAAAATTTAGAGCCGCAGCGGCAGGATAAGAGGTGGTGTCCACAATATCCAGTCCTTCAACGTTCATTTCAGATATTGTCCAGGCTCCAGAAATCGGATCGACTTTGGTGACATAAGCGACATGACCTAACCCATTGTCAACATTAGGTGTTTGCATAATTGCGCCAGGGCTTGGTATGTGATCAACTTGGTAGCCTTGCAGAATCGCGTTCACCGCCCAAGACGAGGCGTTTCCCCAATCGGTAGGTATCGGATCACCGGCTTGCTGTCTTAGGTAAAAAACCCAATAGGTACAATTGCCCCACTCGTAATAATCGCCAGGTACTTCCGGACCTTGATATAGTCCAATCGTCTGTGTGCCACTATCTTGTGTAATATCTGGACTACTACTGAGAAAAGACAAGGTACCCGTTCCAAGTGCAAAGACGGCCATAACCGGCAGAGACACTACCACAGCTAATGTAACGATGACTAGGATGATCAGTTTTTTCATTGACTTCGGCCTGATCATAAGTAGTAGTCCGAGGTTCATCGCGCGTATAGCTCCGCCGGATTGGTCGTAATAAGTGGATGTTCTTTGTCTGAAGCCACCACTTTCACAGCAACGTGGTTCTGATCGGCGATGAGCAAGGCATCACCGCGCTCACAGGTGAGCAGGAAACTTGATTCATATTCACTTAAATTAAACTCCGAAACAACGTTCTTAATAGTTGTGGTGTCTTGTCGCATCAAAATACGTAGTGCACTCTGTGAGGCAATAGCCCGACCATAATCTGATTTTAGAAAGTCATTGGCTTGCTGGGAGATGATCGACACGCCAAGGTAATACTTGCGGGCTTGGCGGACGAGTCCAGCCACGAATCGAGCCGATTCTTCGTGTTCAAGCAGCATCCAGCCCTCGTCAATGATTAACAGCCGTTTTTCTGGCACAGCTTTTACTTGGTTTTGCACGAAGTTAGAAATAATTAGCATCATGATTTGCCGTAATGATTCCGGTAAGTCTTTAATGTCGAAAATAACCAGTCGGTTATCCAGTTTTATATTAGTTTGGGCGTTAAACACATCGGCCAGTGAGCCAGAAATATATTTTTCGAGTCGCTCGCACAATTTGAGCTGACCGAGTGTGTGAAGTTCAGTGTATAGGTCTTCTAGGAGCGGTTGTTTGTGTTTGGCGGCTTTGTAGATCTTAAGAATAGCTTTATCAACCGCGGCTTTTTCGCGGCCGCTTAAGCCTTCAGCCATCAGGCTAATAACTTCGGTTAAATCTTGGGCATGTTCCGATAAATCACTTCGGTTATGAAAGGTGGTAGCCAGATCAAAGGGGTTGATCTTTTCTTTAGACTTCGCTGATAGCTTAATATACGTGCCTCTGACCGATTCGCTCAGCAATTTGTACTCTCGTTCTGGATCAATTACGATGACTTTGGTTCCTTGCATTAGTTGGCGAAGAATTTCCACTTTGGTGGCGTAGCTTTTGCCGGAACCTGACTGGGCAAACACGATACTATTCGCATTATGCAAGGAGAACCGATCCAGAATTACGAGTGAATTGTTTGATTTATTAACGCCGTATAAAATGCCAGCTTCCTGAACCAGCTCTGTAGACATAAACGGAAACGTCAAGGCTGCAGAGCTGCTATCCAAGTTCCGTTTTTGCATAAGTTGGTCTTCGCCTCGCGGCAAAATAGATTGCAGGGCTTCTAGTTGTTGGTAGGTCGCGGTTTTACTATAAAAAAGCCGTGCCGAAAGGGTTGTTTCTAGTAGTTTGGTAGTTTTATTGAGTTCACTTAAGCTTTCAGCTCGTACACACATATACAGCGACACTTGAAATAGCTTTTCCTGTCCTCGCTGAATTTTATCTCGAAGCGTCATGGCTGATTCTAGCGGGTCGGTAATTTCTGAGCCAACAATTTTACCGGCTCGGATCATGGCTCGTTTGGTCGATTCCAGCTCAGTGATTTTACGATGAAGTTTAGGTAGGGCTTGTAGGGCATTAACTTCGTGCAAATGGTAGGAAATGTCTATGTCGTGATTAAAATTAACGAGTGTATCAAGCCATCCACTTGATGCTACAAACGGGTAACCGGACACGAAAAGCGTACGGATGTAGACTCCATCAATACAGAGATAGTCAATATGCTCTTCTAAACCGGCATATGACATGACATCGATACTGTCTTGTTCACCAAAACTGATTTCGTGTTCTTGCGGACGTTCATCCCGACGTTGTTTCCATTCTTTGGCTAGTACCAGAGGATTATTCACTGACTAGTCCTTTCTGCACAAAATCGGTATGTAGTAGTTCTAATGCTTGAGCAGTCAAAGGTTGAACCTTGGCCTGCGTCGGGTTGTAGAAACTATAGAATAGATCGAGTACTTCCAGGCTACTCAGCTGCCGTGATTGCATCCCGAGCCGCGCAAGTCCTTTCATGACAATATCTACTCGTAAATTAAGTTGTTCTCTGACGGACTCGAAGTCCAACTTAGAATTCCCGTCATACGGTACGATGACATAAAAATGTCTGGTTAAAATTTTGTTAGTCGTAATGAGACTACGGACAAATTCACCGTAGTTAATAAGCTGGGCTCGATATATATCCTCAGACTCATCTTCAAGTCGCTCATCCAAATCAGCCAGATACTTATCCATATCAATTTCTCGAGTGCGTATAAGGATTTGTAAGGGACAGCCGACTGAATTCAAGAAACTTTCATAAGTATCAATTATGGCGTCCTGCTCATCTTCACTTTTCAGTTCAAAATTAAGGGATGAAACCCGTAACACGATACGATAACGATTACGTGGTAGCAGCAGTATTCCATGCTTAACACCCTTTAGGTCTATTTGGCTTCGGGCACTAGCTTTCCGATTTGACTTCTGTAGCACGAACACGGAGGCCCCCTTTCTTAATTTCATACATCACGTTGGCAGCCGGATTCTCTAGGAAACCATGCAATTTAATGATTTCTGCAGTGGTTAATGACAATTTGGGTTTGGCAATATGCTTTACGGGTTTAGGCTCCTCAGCTTCATCAACCTTGACCGGGTGATTGTATAGCTCACGACCATGCAGAGAGCGTTTGTTGAACACATAGAAGCGAGGACGCACGTTATAGCGCAGAATAGCCACAAGCCATAGGAGTACGATCTTGCCTTTAATGCGGATGGCAAACAGCCCACTCGCGGCAAAGAGGATAGTAATAATGACGAGCTTATATACGGCACTGTGGAAATTAGGGGGTAGGATGGCATACAGCAATGTGCCACCAAACACGGGAGCAGATAACAGCAGTAATTGATTCAACCCTAGGTTACCTATAATTCTATCCTCCACCGTAGTGATTTGTGCTGGTACAACCGTTACTTTCATGCTGCCTCCTTAGCTGGTTTGTTATACGTTACTCTATCGGGTGATTTTGATTCAGCCGATCTTCGACCAGTTCCTGTGTCCCCTGGTGTGGTGTCGTTATTAGTATTACTATTGGATGTACGTTTTACCGTTGATATTGTTGAGACTGGAGCTGCATAGGTAGTACCGGTAGGAATTCGATGTTTGGTGCCACTACCACCACTTCGTGGCTCGCCACCGCTTTGATCTTGATCATTTCGGCCTTTGCTAACGGTCGCTACTACTTGTTTACTCTTTGTAGAAATGTAGGTAACTCCGTTCATAAATTGACCACTGAGCTTACGGGCACTTCTGGGGCCAATACTGGCATAACTAAACTGCATCATGACTCCTTGGGTTTTGAGCAAGGCAATAACGGCCGCCAAACCGACAATCAGCGACATCAGATCGCTTGAGCTGGGAATCAGCGCGCCACCACCATGTATACCCGCAAACAACGAGGCCGCTAGTTCCAGGATGACTACATTAACGAATAATACGAAGATGGTGACGACGTAGGTTTTAAAGGCCGTTTCGGCAAAGTCTCGAAAGCCGGGGACTAACCAAAGCAGCAATACAAAGGGAGACAGCACCGCACCTAGATAGAGCGTTACCAAGCGTCCGACGTAGTAGATGAGTAGAATGACTGAAAAGATCAAGAAAGCAATCATGATCAGCAGGCTTCCCACACCGAGACTACCTGACTGCTTGACCACGTTTGTTAAGGTGTCCCAAACTGATGCTGCCCCGGCGTCATTGACTGCCCTGATCATGACGTTAGAGAGCGAAATGATGCCGTCGATGGCAAAGATCGAGGTATTGACGAGCAGAAAGATGAGTGCCAACCGTGGCAAAATATGCTTTACCTCAATTTCATCAAAACCAAAGGTCGCTGCGCTCATGACATGGAAACCAAGTAGCGCAATAACTATTACGAACAACACATCACACATACCAACTATGGCGAGCCATAGTTTAAAGACACTCGAGTTATCTGCCATAAGTGGTGTACTACTGGTAAAAAAGCTTAGGGCTTTTAAGAACGGTGAGGCGATGGATTGAATAATGTTATTGAGCAAGCCAGTGATGGCTTTGATGAGAATACTGACAAGCCCGTTCGATACTGGTGTCGGTTGGACAGTTGTCAGGTCAGGCAGTTTTTGGTTTAATGCCTGGGTTGATCCGGCGTAGGCATGAGTCAGGATAGCAGTTAGTACTCCGGCGGCGAGAACTATAACAAGGCCAATCATGGCAGTTTTCAGGGTATGTTTAGCGTGTTCAAGCTTTTCTGGATTGCCGCTGCTGGTTATATAGTGATAGCCGCCATTGATCAGGAAGAAACCGCACACCAGTGAAGCAATAACGCAGAGAGTTTGGATGACAGGCGCCACGAACGAGTGCATGACATTGGCCGCGGAAGTTGCGTCGGCCAAAATGGTATAGGTCGGCGCAATGTGCATCGATTTACCTAACTCCCGAAAGCACTCGTTGCTAGGTTAGTGATGATGGTACTCAACACGAAAGCGGCGATCGTAATAGCCAAACCTACCGCTGAGTAGGTGATAGTGCGCTTGGCTTTTTCCATATGGTCTGGATTACCGGAACTCAAAATGTAGTGCAGACCCCCAACTACAAAAAAACCGGTCGCGATGAGACCGGCAAGTCCAGTTATGACTGTAATAACTGATTTAATAAATGTTTCGACGTTCGTGACGCCTGGCGTGGCAGCGAGTACTGGATGTACCAAAATGTTTGGCAGACCAACTGCTATATAGAGCGAAAATAGTTTTGCTTTTAGCTTCCCCATAAGTTCCCTCCTTATGCGATAATTAATTACATAACGTTTTGTATAATGTCAAGTATATTTTATAGCATAAGGGTAATACTCTGTTATCAGCATAAACGATTTGACCGGGAGATAATTTGAAGAGTTCTGTATTTTGGATTTTACAATTATTCTGTGCTACTTCGTTGCTTTAAAAAATTTTCTTAGAGAATAAAAAGTGATCCCTTATTTTGCTTCGATGAGGTTTATTTCATTAGGTGTGAGACCATAGAGACCATAAACTAAATCGTTAATCTTTTTTTCTAGAACAACGACCTCTGTACTTATAGTTTTACTTGTTTTTTTATCATACAATTCACAGATTTCCTTACTAAACGAAACAATCCTTTTTGTTAAATCCTCTTTGTCTGTGATTTCAAAAATAGGTAAATTTTCTATTTCGTAACAATTAACATTACTGTTAGTGCTTGTCTTTTTAAATATCCAATTGAATAAACGACTATTAAATAATGCAAGGATTAAATATTCTGAGTACCTTTGGTCGTTAACAAGAATGTAATTACACGAGTTAGCACAGTAATTTCCTTCCGAGACAAGCGACATTACAAGTCGTTGCTTGTCATCTACACCCGTAATGCCTTGCATCACAATTCTAGAATGTTCATGATGACGACTTTTATTACTTTTTCCAAAATCCGATAAATACTTGGATTCATCTACGTACTCAAGCTGTCCTTGACTCATGTCATCAACTAATCTATACCGCTGAACTTGGGCACCTTTGATAGTCTTTGGATTTGTAGGGTCATTGTTGAAATAGCTTCTATGAAACGTCATATTTAGTTCACCTTCAAAGCATGAAATTGCACCCCTAACCGCGCCAGTAAAGCACTTAGAAAATAATTGTTTTTCTTCTTCTTTTAAGTAAGGTATCGGGGTTGCGATTGGATCATACGTCAAAAGTTCCTTTGAGGTAAAATTAGTAGAGTAACCGGCACCTCTTTTTTTATCTTCCCATACATTTAATTCAAATGACTCGTCGTCTGATGCAATATTTTTCGCTAACATTACACAAACACTCATCTTAACGCTTTCGAAGACACGTTTGTGTACATTATCCCTTTCTGGAAACGAGTCTATCTTAACAATCTGTTGATTCTCTAGATAAAATTGTCTAATCTTTTTTGCAGAATTGTCAGCAAGAAACGAATTTTGAAAGATAAATGAAGTTATACCACCCGTTGTTAGCAAAGATGGCGCCAAGGCCAAGAATAGTTTGTATGCATTTAATTTACCGCCCTGGGCCTTTTCGTAAAGATTAATACTTTTTATTTGGGGGATTTCATTCTTGTTATAACCTTGGTAAACAAAGTAAGGGGGATTGCCTATAACGATGTCGAATCCATTCGATACGCCAAACATCCATTCTGGATCAAACCAATTGCAAGCTTCATGCCCAAACGGATCCCATCTTGATAGAGTGTCATAAAGTTTTGAAGCTGATCCTCGAAAGACGTCTACATTTGTTAATACCATTTGTTTTTGTAATCGATCAAATCGTGATTGTAGTTCATGGCGCTCGTGATTGGTGGAATTGAAATATTCATTTCTAATTTGTTTTAGTTCGTCAATGTGTGAGGTTTCCTCAAATATCGCAGCCTGATCTTCTGAGATCTTGCCTTTATTATCTTCGGGTTTCGGTAATCCAATAAGTGAATTAGCTGTCACAAATTTGAAATCAAGATTAGGCAAGGGTCTGATACCTCGATTTTCTTGTTTATCATCGACTTCTTCGTCAACAATTAAGGTAAGAAAGCAACGCAATCTGGATATTTCTGTTGCTATTGGCTGAATATCTACACCAAAGATAGTTTGACGTATTATGCCTAGTTTACGTATGTAGTCAACACTTCTATTTGTAAAGTCCTTTCGTAACTCTAAACTGGCACCTTCGAGTTGTTTGGCTAACCACCATTCCGCACTTTGGTCAATTTTCGAGATAACAAATACTATTTTCTGCAATATACCGATAGGAAATGCGCCAGAACCACAGGCTGGATCCAGAACTGTAAGAGTACTCAGTGCCTCGAGAATTGATTCTCGTTCTTGTTTACTTAATTTGTTATCTAGATCATCAAAGGGGTCATAACTAATCAAAGCGTCTATCTTGGCCTGATTAACACTAGTCTTAGATGCAAGATAACTTACTAGACTTTCATCAACCATATAATCAACAATTTCTCTTGGTGTATAGAAGCTACCTGTACTCTTGCGAACTGTCTCACCAGTATCCGGGTTAATCCGCGCAAGCAGATTCTCAAATACTCGGCCAAGCATTTCTGGGTCTATCGAAAGTTCTGTATCGTAACTAGTGTTCTCGTCAACTGTGAAATTAAACTGTTCAAGCAAATCAAATAAGTCATGGAGCCATGCGTCTGGCACGTTAACCAATCCCAAAATAGATGATTCTAGTTCTTTATCAAAATTGTAATGGTCTAATTTATCATTGCTGAATAGCCCACCATTCAAATATGGAATGCTCGTGAATTCGCCCGATTGGAATTTTTGGGTACGCTTCTCTACGGGTTTATTAAGAACTTCAAAGAACAAAGTGGCTAGGACCTCATGATAATAATTAGTTTGATCAGAAGCATTTCTCGAAAGAATGTTGCTGGGGATTAAAGGAATGCCAGACTTGCTCTTTTTCTCTCGTAAAAACCAACAGAAGATTATTCGCCCAATCAACCGAACTGCAAACTCATTACTTTCATCCCCTCTGCTTGGATAAATAAGTTTTCTAGTAATTTCTTCTGTTCCAACAAGTTCGTCATAAAGTTTGGCGATTTCTTTATAGAATTCGTTATTAACTACCTCTATAGAAAACCGTTTTTCTAAATCATCAACCGTTTTAACCCTACCTGAATCGATAAGATATTTGTACGGTGTCACCGTCTTTGATTCTTTACCAAGCATGTAAGAATAACGGCGAGGGTTAGAGTATGCTTTTTTGATTTTATTCTTAGATTCATCATAATCTAACTTAATTGTCATAAGCGATAATCGCCACTGTTCACTAACACTTGACTTAAAGACAACCAATGCCTTATTGGTCAGAGTATCGGCCATGATTCTGAATACCTCACGGGCAAGGTTAACTCTTGCTTCTCTCGAACCAGAGTGCTCAATTTCAAATACTTTGATGCCCAACGATTTGCTCTCGCTTAACACAACCGCATTAGTGATAGACTTTGTCCGCTCGAGCGGTAAATCCTGCTGCTTATCATAAGTCATATTATCTTCCGGGAGAAAATCACCAAGAAATACGAGAAAATCCGTACGTATGTATTTGTTTTTCAGGTCAAACATTTTCTATACAAATTCTTCAGTTAGTAATACAAAATCTCCGTCTTCAGTGCCTCGTTTGGCAGTAGCTTCAATATCAGCTATATAATCTAAGGGTACTAATTCTTTCAAATCTATGAAGGATTCCGAGGGGTTATCTTTGTTAATTTTCAAGTTAGTTATTTTTTTAAGTAGCCCGTCTGGCAAAGCATCGTAGTCTTTTATTAACTTGATCACATCGTCACAATAATCACTAAAGACTGAGTTTAGTGAACTGAGGTAGACCAACCTCTGAGCTGCTTCCGACCTTCGGGAACCGCTTTTTACAACCATGTGGGTGTTGTTCTTAAAGAGATGTTCTTTTACTTTTTGATAAATCGGGTCAAAGTTAGTGCTTGTCTCTAATGGTTTCTCGTCGGTATAAGCGTAAAAAAAGCCCATTGCAATTTCGGCTGGAACAAGTTCTATAGTGCTGTCTATACCTATGGCAAGCACATGATTGACGCCTCGTTGACCGAACGCAACAATCTTCTTTGGCTGATTTGTTTTACGTGCAATCCTTGTCCTAAGCGGAATGTTTCGTACTTCTTCCATAAGATCTTCATTACCTCTTACGGTCAACCATAGGTTGCGATGCTTAGCATCCCATGACAAAGACTCGCTCTCTGCTTGTTCGGCTCGGTAACTTTCTGCAAAGAAATTATGGAGTTCTTCTTCACTAGTTAAAATCTTTGTATCTTCACCAAGTAGGGCGTGGATTATATTCATTTTTAATGTAGATATGGATTTGGTTTTTGTTTCTACCTCTCCAGTCGGCGTAGGAAAGAAATTATAAATTCTTAGCTCTTCAAATAACTTTTTGTTAATCCGGTTTATGCGTCCTACGCGTTGAATAACTCTCGTTGGGTTATAGGGAATATCATAATTAATAATCGTTCCAGCACGATGAAGGTTGAATCCTTCTGAAATTGCATCTGTTGCTACCAATATGTCAAAGTCATTTTGCTGTTGTGACTCTTCTAGTCCAGCATCGAAATTGGCGCGAATAATTCGTTTATTTTCAGCTGTCGAATCTACTGAACTATATTTAAAGGACCTAGTTAGACCACTATTCTGGAGCCTATTGTAGACGTAGTCAGCGGTATCTGAGAACTCTGTAAAGATTATAAGTTTTCTTTCAGATTCATCACTGAGAGATCGTTTAATCGACTTAAGAAAGAAATCAAATTTAGGATCGTCTTTTTCATTGCCGGCAAACCATTTAGCATATAAATCTTTAAGTAAAGATATATCCGAACGAATATCTCTTTCAAAATTTGGATCTAGTTCGACTGCAGGAATTCGTATGAGACCTTTGGCGTCGTATCTTTCAAACAAGGCGTCTACTTCTTCTTCATCCAAATTCTCTAAATCTTGTGGATCAGGCAAATCTGCCTTCTTGTAGACTGGAACCTCTCCACGCTCCGTAAGCCATTTCAGTATTTGCTCAGCGGAGGTTTCCATTTTCTTTAATGTAGATTCAAAGGCTGCGACTGAACTTTCAAATCGACGGACTAACATTGTGCGCATAAACTTCGAAATGTTATCTTGGCCCTGAAGAATTGACTGGCGAAGCTCATCGGCTGATTCTTTGTCACCTCCCTCAGCTAATTTTTCAAAAAAGCCGGAGCCTGGGCGCAAATACGCGGCTGGTTTATATCGTGCGCCAATAAAATGTTGAGGTACTACAACACCTTTTTGCGGATAAATTGAATTGAGAGTTTCCACATAAAGTTGAGACAAGTTACCAAGGTTATATTCAAGTAGTTCGGGATCTCTGACTTTAGAAAATTTTACTTCCTGGCGGTCAAGGTCATCTTTATAAGCTTTAATCTCATCCAGGTCAAGGCGTGACCGCCTAATCACAACTGGCTCAATCATGCTACGTAATTTACGAGCAATTTCTTCTCCTTTTTGTGAAAGTTTATGTGCTTCGGCGCTGTCGGTCGAGGCGTCTTTATTACTGCGGATTTGGCTTCTTAGCTTTTTGTACTCCGAAATCAGTGCATGGAATTCCATGCTAAGATTTTCAACAGTACGAAGGGTAGATTGCCCGGGAGTATCAAATAGTTTTATAAGTGCATAAATATCTTTTGGGTCATTATTGAATGGTGTGGCTGATAGGGCCATAACTTTATTCCCAGCACAAAGCCTGTGAAGTAATTCATAGTTCGTCGTATCCTCATTTCGATGTTTATGTGCTTCGTCGAGTATGATCAACAGTTCTTCTTTACTATTGCCAAATTTCTCTAAAGCCTCCTCGATTTTGCCAGTACTAAATACTCTGGCGTTGAACTTGAAGTCAGTACGGTAATCTTCCCATTGATCGATTAAGTGGGGCGGTACAATAACAACTGTTTTAAGATTTAGATTATGTGCGATTGCAGATGCAATTATACTTTTCCCCAGTCCAACGACATCAGCAATAATTACACCACCGAATTTATTTATCCGGTCCATACCAAGATTGATCGCATCGACCTGGTATTGTAAGTCTGAGAATTTACCACCGCTGATTTTACTTGGTGTTTTTGAGTGTTCAACCTCTTGGCTTCCAAAATACTCATCCAGCATTCGTAAATAAACAAGGTAGGGGTTTGGCAATGCAAATAGCCATAATCGCTTCTTAATCTCGTCAGTGAACTCTTCCGAATGGTTCCTATCGGCGATTATAATATTCCCCGCATCAACCCAAAGCGTTTCAAATTTCTTTGTGTCGCTTTGGTAGTAATGATCTTCTTTTAAAAGACGGTTGTGCTCACCCTGTCCCATAAGACCGTTACGAGTGAGGTTACTCGATCCCTCAATTACCACACCTTTATTCATACCTCCTTGGGTAAACTTTTTGTTGAAAGTAAATATGTAAAACTTTCCGTGTTGAGGAGTAGAGGTTTTGCGAATTTCAAGAGTCCCATCTTCAATTTTCTTTAGGAATATCTTGAATGCTTTGATATCTCTGTCCGAATCGAATTGATCTGTGCTGTTGAACATTGCCGCAAATTGATCATAGTAGCGCTGCTTTGCAAGTGTTTTAGATGAAATTTCAGTGGCAACAAGATGCCCTACGTCTAACTGAGATTGATCGATGATAGATAAACGATTAAGAATGCTTTGATCGATTTCTAAACCAACAAGTATTCGAATCTGTTTGTCAATCACCTCTTCATAGATTTCACGAAATCCTGAAAAGAAAAAATAGCCTACAAGGGCATCAATACGATCACAACTTGGCAAGATATTATTAAAAGCTCTGGATAAAGTATTTTCACCAATGTTACCAATAGCATCGTCTGTCATTCTTACTCCAATTTTGTACTTACGATACCACATTTACCTCTGTTTATTATAGATCTAATATAAGCTGAAATTAATTAGTTTTGTAATTATAAACTTTATAAAAGCCAACTCATTATTAATAAGCTTGTGTTTGTGACTGATTTGTAAGATTACGTCCAATGAGTTTCAAGGTTAATTGTTTCGCTGTCAGGACGTTGTTTGTACGGGAGGAGGTCTATATCAACCTTGATAGGCAGATCCGTAGCTAAACCCGCAATAAAACAGCTGCCTACTGACAGTATTGGTATCGAATCGAAGGAAAGTTTGTCTAGGTATGCAACTGTTTTACCTATGGCATTAATGTCGTTTATATTAATCAATCGATGAATAAAATAGTTATGGAGTTGCGATATTATAGTCGGAGATATGTCAAATGGTCTCTGACTTGCTATCGTAAGAAATGTGCCAAATTTGCGCCCCTCTTTTATAATTTCCTCAAATGTTTCAAGTCTATAGTCTTTCCAGGTTTCACTTTCGCGTTGTGATATTTCAGAGAGTATATTGTGCGCCTCATCAATGATTATATTGAGAGAACTTTTTTCAGACTCTTTCTTCTTGTCATCATAGAGTTGTTTGCAAATAATAAGGGGCACTACTTTTTTCATTTCTAAGTTTACTGTTTTAAGCGATACAACAAATATGTTCTTATTTGGCTTGTCATCGGTGATCTCTATTACTTTAGCCAAACTAGCAAACTTTTTGTACATACGCCCAATTAGGGGTTTTATATGTTCTTGATTGGAATATCCATGCGCAATCTCATGATAATAATTAAGAACTATTTTTAACTGTATCTGAGAAAGGATGTCACTCTTGAAATCCATGTTGTTTACCGAGGATGAGAAATGCTCTGCGTAAAGATCTACGGATTCCTCGTTTTCATATTCTACAGTTCCGTCCTGTTGCCATCTAAAATCTCCATTCTGAGTGTGCTGAATTAGATTTTCATCGATGCCCCGTCTAAGATCGTCTAGTGGAGTTTCCGTAAGATTATCAAGATCTCTAAAGAGATCTTTGATTACACTTATACCTATATTTTTTTCACCCTTTTTGAATATCGTACGAATAGAATTTTCAAGACTACGCCTATAGCTAGCCACATCGGTTAAAAATCCACTATTCATTGCTCTGTTCAGGAAGGGCTTTTGGGTCTTTTCTGTAGCTTCAAGTAATACGGATAATATATCTATATCCTCTATGTACATCTCTGTAATAGGATATTTATCGCCTCTGCCATCAATCGTTGATAATTTATATACTTCTTTCTCCTCGGTTAATACCATGGGGCCGGCGTATTCGCCATTAAAATCGATAATCACAAACTTTGACCTCTGCTGAAAATGCGCAAACTTGGAACTCTCTTCAAAAAGGGCAGTATATATTCTAGCCAAAGTATTAGATTTTCCACTTCCCGTATTACCGAATATACCAATGTGACTTGCGAAGAGTTTACTTATGCTAATTTTTATTTCTTGAGAGGGCTCTTCTGTTAAATTACCGACTTTTATTGTTGTTTCGTTTGTCTTTGCAAATTTATGTAAATCATTAAATTCGTTTTTGTCTAGAATATAACATTCATTATCAAGTAAGGGCATTTCTTTTATGCCTTGCTTAAATAACCCTCCTTCATAATGCCCAAATAATGATGCTTGAAGGAATCTTTTAATTTTAGTCTCTTCTTTATTGTACTCACGGTTATAGTACCTTTCTTCCTCGATATACTCGCCCTCAATCTTGCCGATAATTGTAGTAAAACCCTTTAGGATTTTAACGTAACTACCCACCGATATGTTTTTTATCGTATGGCCGTCATAAATAATATGCGAATGGTTTTTATTCTTGTTTACATTAATTTTCACAGTTCTTCCCTCAACGGAAAAAACTTTGCCTATAATAAAAACTGATTCCTTCTCAATTAGTTTGCTGTCTAGCATTATGCTACCTACCGTTCATCTTCTTATGTGATTATTTCTGCCTCGTTTTCAGAATCTTCTTCAGCTATCTCAGGCTTTTTATCACTCACAATATTAACAAAATAATCACTATTTATTGTGCTTAGATCATAGGTCTTATCCTCAGTTTCTGGTGTAATAATCGCGATGTTCTGATACCTTGAATCCTTAAACCACTCAGTGCATTTCTCACTTGTTCTGCCCTTGGCATGGCAGAATATATATATTTTTAAAGTTGGGTTTGAATCAGCAACCCTTTTTGTAATCGTGCGTATATGCTCATCATCCATTGAGAATCCTATTACGAACAGAACTGTATTTTCTTTTTCTAAAGCACTTGAATATATCCTTAGAAGTTCATAATAAGTAACGTCCATGACAGTTTCTTGAAACTTGTTCTTCGTAGGGTTAACAATCTGCAATTTGTTATACTCATCTTGAAATTTATTGTTGTTTGATTTAGAAGATTCTATCGTTGATAAGGACTTAAGTTTAGAAAAGACTATCTTATCTTTAGCTTTGTTTACTCCCCACGATAATGAACCATGGAGTTTAATAATATTGAAAGTAGGGATTTCAGAAACATTGCTAAAGTGTGTGCTAATTTTATACATTGATTTATTGAAATTGCTTGTTTGAAAAGTTGGATTGATATTTCCACTGAAACCGTCATTATATTCAAAGTTCATATCTTCAAGGATTTTTTCCATGAATATATCGATGTTTGTCGTAAAAACATTTACTTGTTTATTAAGAAGGGTAATTTTTCTGTGAAGTAAAATGTTATTTATAGACTCAAAAATTTCTTTATATCCATTTTTGGTAATATCAAACTTTTCTTTGTCTGAGGGTTTATTCTTAGATGGTTTTACGGTGGAAAGTGTTTTGCCATCATCGAGTATGCTTAAGCACGGATACATTACATCGTTAAAATACGTTTTAAGTTGTTTCAGTACTTTATTCTGGTTGTCTTTAGCATCAACCATAGCTTGCTCTATGTCGCCTAATAGTGATAAGTAAGGATAAGAACAGCCAGCTCCAATCAAAAAATTGATATTTGAGCTTTGCAATATCTCTTTCAATTCGCGTTCGTCTAGGCTCATGATCACTCCTCGTCTTTGGTCATAGGGGTACTATAACATCTATGCTAAGACCTAGTCACAGTCTTCGGGAATGGACTCTCGGTCTCGATACTCCACCGTTATAGTTTTGTATTGCTCTGTGTCAAATGAAGTTCGAATAATCAGGCGTCTTGTAATTTTCGTTCTTTATAATAAGCGCAGTAATCACAGCCCGAAGCAATTTCTGGTGTTTTACCTGAACACAACACTTTGTAGGCTCCCCATATTGTTGACTCAACCCAACTATCATCTCCCGTATAGGGTAGTAATTTAATATCAAATTCTAGTTTGGCGTTAAACGCATCGAGGTCAGCTTTACCATTACAATAAACAAAGTAGCCAGTCCTTGAGACTTTGAACCCGTTTTGTCTAAATAACCACTGATAGATCTCCATTTGTCTCTTGTAGCCATCCTGCCACTCGGCATCAATACTAACTTCACCGTTTTTACTGGTGGCTTTATAGTCAACTATTACGAGCTCTTCGGTTTTAGGGTCAACCCAAACATCATCCACACCGCCAGTTACTAAGATATTTGTATCCGGTACTAGATAAGTTATCCCTCGACGTAAGCTATCACGCCAAACCCCGATAAATTCGTGTTGAAATGGTACAAGTTCAAGGCCGAATTCTTTAACAAGAGGGTGTACCGTTTTATGAGCACGATGCATATCGAACTCTTTCTTAAGTAGAGCATCGACAGCGCCGTTAAGACTAAAGGGGAATCCAGGTGGTCGGCCAATGCCGAGTTTACGGTCAAGATAAAAGCAACGCGGACATTCTAAAAACAAATCAATCTTGCTACGGCTTAATCGAAACGGTTTTGTATCGTTCTGCTTATACAGATTGCGAGTTCGTTGTGATTTGTAATAATCCGACATGTTATTTACCGTTTCTTACTGAATAATCCTAATATACTCGGAAATTTACCTTTGGCAGTATTGCGAATAACTCTCATTGTAGGCGAATACAAACCTAAGTTATATTTTACCCGTTGTTTTACTCTACTGGGCTTAGTCCAGGCTTGAACTTGGCTAATGCCTAGTGATCGCTTAATTTTACGTTTTTCCGTCGTAATCCCAAGTAATCTATATATTGATGGTTTTCGGTATCGGATCAGTTTCATTGTGTCTTTTATCAACCGTTTAACTTGTAATATTTCTTCACGAACCGAACAATCTTTGGAATGCTATCGAGTTTTAGAAAGTCACCGAAGCGAATCCATCTAAATTCATCATGCTCGTAGCTAATATTGACAGCATCATCTGAGACTTTACCATCGTAGGCAATTGTGACCCAGTGATCACCTTTGTCATTTATATGAGCCTCAACGTCAAACGGGTGTAATTGCGCAGCTCTGAGGCCTGTTTCTTCTTGAATTTCCCTGACGATACTAGTAATTGGATCTTCACCGAATTCAAGATCGCCTCCTGGCAGATCCCATTTCAATGGATTTGTTGGTGCAGTTTTACCGCGTAGAATTATCAAGAACTTTGCATCTTTATTAAACAGCAATGCTTTTTGGGAGACGCCAAACTGTTTCATAATCTTAAGTATAGTTTATAAGTGTTAGCTATCTGCAACAGAAAATTTGTAAAGTTGGAATAAGGGTTGTCCTAGATACTCTGCATACTTAGGCTGTTCTTCAATTAACCATTGGGGAGCAGGTATTCCTTCTTGGTTTTCTAGGATAAGCCCCGCCTTTCGCGCTGCTTCAATATATACCTCTTTGGTTCGATTGATGTCGTAGATCACTCCAGCTCGTTCACCATAATCTGTTCTGGTGGCAATTTCGCCTGGTGCAATTTCTTCAGTGTCGACGGTATATTGAAATCGAGGACGAGTAAACTTGTCAAAATCCCCTGTTATGAGCAGTAGCGCACCGTCTGGATTTAATAGTGATCTTACTCTTACCAAAGCGGTTGTTGCGTCAGGCATATGTTCCATAACCATGACGGCAGACACCATGTCAAACAGTTGCTCAGTATTAACGTCTTGTAACGAAGACTGCTGAAAATGTAAATCAGGGTGTTGCTCTTGAGCAGCTTTAATATTTTTTCCTGAAGGATCAATACCTAAGGTTATTGCTCCACGGCTGGACATTTCTGCGCATAACCAGCCTTGGCCACAGCCAACGTCAAGCACATGTTTACCATTGATACCTTCTAAATATGGTTGTAATCGCTCTAAAAATATACGACGAACATGATTAGATTTGCTGCCTTCATTTGACCAAATAACTTCACCAGTGTCGTATTGGGCAGGGTCAGCTGCAATTTCTCTAATCTGTCTTGTCATCTTTTTTTCTTTCACACCCCAAATGGCACCCGTTTATTGACGAAGTGCTACATCAAAGAATCGTTGAGCTGCTTTCGAAACGATTTCTCTCATCTCATCTAACGGTTCTCCGAGTTCAAGCATGTTCCTTGCAGTACCCACACTATTAGTAATGACTAAGCCATGCGTACCATGATTTGAATCAACGACTCCGTCAAGAAGGGTTAAACCGCCTCCTTGTGCATCTACAGAAATTAGTCCTAGCGTAGTATAGTCTGCACGACGATCAGTTCTGCAAATTACAGAAGATTCAACAGAAGGTGCCCAAGACGGAGTATATCGGAATAACTTATGCGGATTTTCTTCAGTATTTTCAGTATCTGCTTCACCTTTTATATATGTCGCAATAGCTAATCGAGCTAACGTATGTGTCTTTGTGCCACCTGGAGGCGTAAACTCACCGCTTAAAGCGTCATAGAATAAAGGACGTATAAAAAGTCTGTCAATTGATCGAGTCATATTAAGTTTATTATACCCTTATTATATCATTTAGTCAATTGCTTTGCACTCGGGATTTATCCTTTTTACTGCAAGCAAACAGGTTAAGTTATTATAGGAAGTTAGTCTTTACGTGGACGATAGTCTTCGAGAGCTTTTAATACAGCAATTTTGATAAAATACAGCGATGCAAAAGAGAAAATATTTATAAAATAATACCAAAACTTAGCACCACCAGACATGTTGAAACTTGCCATAACTCCCCCTTATTTATGGCTTCATTGTACCACCAGAGCCTCAGAGTATAATTCAAGTATGATTATATCTCCGCTCTCAGAAGAGCAAGCTCGTACCAAACTTCAGCAAATATTAGACTGGAATCGACAACGCTTTACTAATTATCAAAACACAAACTTAGTCGGTGAAAAGGGTGTTGGTTTTGTCGAGCATCATATTACTAACATGTATAACGAATTCGGAGGTAAATGGGATGAGCGAAGGGCAACACAATACATTAACTCTTTAGCAGCTGAAAACGACCTCAGAAATATATCTATCAAAATCGAAAATACTAACCCTTAAGTTAAGATTTCCATATTGGAAAAAGTTTTTCGGCCAGTCTGAAATTTAGCAATGCCAGAATCAATTAATCTCATTTTTATCCTTTTTATGCCGTTCTTGATTTATAAACTTATCAAACAGGTAGTCAAACACGGCATTAATGGTCGATTGATCCGGTTTTATTACTTCTTTATATGTGACTTTGGGGTTATTGTGGGTTATTTGATGTCCTTTCGTCATGAACATAGTCTACACAAACTTAGTATTTTTTCTTTAATAGCATCATCTTCAATTTTTAGTTCGTTTGATAATTTATCGTTGTCATCAATAACTCTATAGTTACCTAAACCGAAACTTACTGTCGGTATAGCGAAAACACTATCAATTTTATTCTTCACAAATAAATCGACACTAATGGCAATGACCTCATGAAAACGGCGCATTTCTTCGGTTATGCGAAAACAACGACGTGGGACTCCGGCCTTGTAATACGTAATGCCGAATACAATTGGCAACGATTGAAGAATTTTGTAACGGCTATCTTCGTCATATTCAGATAATAAGTCATTTTCGATGTAGTTCATGACAGATTTTTTGGTCTGACTTATTCTGTAGGTACCTAGTCGGTAGCGGCTCGGCATTAAC
>Ga0206974_1080_pt1 | contig 23217 bp, 16 predicted proteins | sample Alteio_BWOrgHeat_84_FD_152920 | JGI IMG/M metagenome (GOLD analysis project Ga0206974, IMG submission 152920) | Enriched cells from forest soil in Barre Woods Harvard Forest LTER site, Petersham, Massachusetts, United States -... | ecosystem: Environmental > Terrestrial > Soil > Temperate forest >... | reverse complement strand
TCGCTTTTATAATATTTTTTGCAATAAGTGAACTGTAACCGAGCGAATACATATTTAAAATAAAAAAATGTTCCTTCACATCGAGTAATAAAAAAAGATCTTTTATCATTTCATTAATCCCATCTTCCAGTTTCCATCTTTCGCCTGAAGAACCAATACCATAAGCTGGGGGATCTAAAATTATTCCATTATATTTTTTCCCGCGTTTGACTTCTCTTTTTACAAATTTCACTGCATCCTCAACTACCCACCGTATATCTCTTAATCCCGAAGATTCCATATTTTCTCTTGACCATGAAATAACCTGCTTTACCGAATCAACATGCGTAACATCAGCACCTGCAGCTTTTGCTGCAAGTGAAGCTCCTCCGGTATATGCAAATAAATTAAGCACGCTTGCTGATTGTGTTTTCATTCTTCTGATTTTCGAATAAATATATTCCCAATTCATCGCCTGCTCCGGGAATAATCCAACATGCTTAAAAGAAGTAAGCGAAAGATTAAACATCAGATCGAGATTTTCTGAACGATAATTTATTTTCCATTTATCTGAGACCTGTTTTATTTTTTTCCATTCACCGTTATGGCTTCCTTGTTGAATAAAGGTTGCATTTGCAAGTTTGCTCCATTCCGATTCACTAAATGAACGATCCCATAATGCCTGTGGTTCCGGTCTTCGAAGAATTACATTGCCGAATCTTTCAAGCTTCTCCAGATTTCCACAATCCATCAATTCATATTCTTTCCAAAATTCAGAAGTATAACAAGGAATATCCATTCAATCAGATTTAATTTTAACAACAACAAATAAACATAAACAACCTTCTCACGGTATAATAATGCGAATTATAAAACAAATTAGCTTTTATTCTTATTTTTTTGCAATTTCGTGAATATTATTGCATTTATAAAAAATTATATGTCAAAGACTAATTCCATACAAACATTAATCGTTGAAGATGATGTATCATCTCTGATCTTATTAAAAGAATTTCTTAAAGATTTTACATACGTAAATGTAATCGGAGAAGCCAAGTCAATAAAAGAAGCAGAAGATCTGGTGAAAAAAAATAATGCGGTAGATCTTTTGTTTCTGGATATCGACCTTCATGGTGTTAATGCACTTGATATCGTGAAACATTTAACACCAAAAACAAAAATTCTTTTTATTACTGCTCATCCTGAATTTGCAGTTAAGGCTTTTGAATATAATACGATTGATTATATTATCAAACCAATAAGTTTCGACCGTTTAAAAAGTGCATTGACACGAATAAGCGGTATAGAATCAAGTTCTGAAAAGATTGAAAAAGAATCTACCGGAAGATTTGGTATAAGTAATATGATATTGATGAATATTAATGGAGAGTTGAAATTTATTAAAATAAAAGATATCAGTCATATTGAAGCTAAAGGGAATTACACAACAATAAATATGGTTGACAATACCTCATTCAGCACATACGGATTAATTAAAGTTTGGGAGGACAAACTTCCTGTTGAAGATTTTTTCCGTATTCACCGTTCTACAATTGTAAACCTGAATAATATTGCTAAGATAGAAAAAGGCACTTACGATACCGGAGTATTATACCTTAACGGAATAAAAGAACCATTTGAAATCAGCAGAAATTATTTTTCACAAATGAAAGGAAAGTTCAAGTTAACAGGAAATATTTAAACATGAACACCGCACAAGATTACAAAAAACTTTTATCAAAAGAACTTTTATCAAAATTATCTCATCATTCACGTTCGCCATTTAATGGATTACTCGGGTTCTCCGAATTGCTTTTGATTAATCAGCATAAGCTGGATCAGGAAGATGCCACAGAATATATTTTACGGGTAAATATGCTTGCAAAAAGAGCATTTCTTTTTTCTGAAAATGTTATTTTCTTAATGAAAATATTGTCTGAAAATGTTTCACCTGTGCTAACAAATGTTCTTTTAAAAGGTGCAATTGATTATGCAACTAATATTTGTAAAGAAGAAATTATCTTAAAAAAAATTCTGTTTACGAAAGAGATCAATTCTTCATCAGCCATTAATGCCGATCCACTTTTATTGAATTCCATATTTGCAAATTTGTTATCAAAAGCTGTAAAATTAGCTGATGATGAAAGTCCGATAACTATTACTGAGTCTAAAGAAAAAAATGTTTCATCAATAGCTATTACTTATAAAGGTATGCACATCGAAAATGAAACTGTTCTTGATTTTTTTTCAAGAAAAAATAATTCTTCAGATGAGCTTTTTGCTCCCGAGAATGATATCGAACTTTGGATCACATTCCAATTAGTAAAAATTCAGGATTTAACACTTACAATTTCTACTTTAAAAGATAAATCCACCCGCTTCAAGATCGAGTCCAAGAACTGAAACAGCTTAAACCATTTTTTTTACCGCTTACTTCAGAATGTAATCATTTAATCATGGATTAATGTTAAGTTTATATCATGATTTCTTATTTTTTGCTGCTCCAAACTTTTGAGACACGTATTTATCCTGAAAAACATTAACTCATCTTTTATAACCACAATATAGATTCTTTTTTAATTATATTCTTACCAAATCCCTTATAAAACCAACGTTAACAAAGATATTTAAACTACTGGTTATCTGTATATTAAATTGTGATAATATTCACTTTTTTTTAACTATTATCTTATTCCTGCTTATCCCATAATTCAACGTGTAATTTATCTATTACATAATACTGGATAATATAAAATAAAAAGATTGACTGTCCTCATACTTTAGTGTCGGTTTTAGGCATAAAACCATATTTAAATTTTAGTCAACAGGTAATAGATTAACATGAACCCATTTAAAACTTTAGTCAATTTCAAAACCTTATTCACAGTATTTTTATTTACTACCTCAATTTCAGTTTATTCTCAAACGACCATTAATTGTGTAAGAAATGGAGATTGGGATGATCCGGGATGTTGGGATTTAGGCAGAACACCGCAATCAGGTGATGATGTTCATATTGTTGGAAACACAGTAACAAAAACTGGTGTAGCACCTGTAAACATTGCCGATATCCATTTGGATAATTCTGCTACCATGATTTTAAATTATTCTACTTCTTTTAATGTATCCGGTGAAATTCACTTGGACAACAGATCTGATTTAGAAGTTTATTGTCCTACAAGTTGCCATGATGTAGATATGGATAATAGAAGTACTATTTGTCTCCATGCTCCTTTTACCGTTTGCTATTTAAATATTAATAACAGATCTAATTTTTGGGGGAATGGAAATGATGTAACCATAACAAATTGCACTAATATTTCAAATCCTATATATGTGCATAATCAATCTAACTTCGGATTGGATAAAGATTGTAGTGGCAATTATGTTGGCGCTGGGACTTTGATTATAAAAGGGAACGTTTCCTTAACTGATTGTAGTTTGATTTATAAAGATATTACAATTTCAAATGGTACTTTAGATTTTGGCAGTTGTAATGTAACTATTTTAGGGAAAGTTACACTTAATTCGGGAGGGGACCTAAACACTATCGGCAGCATTACATACGGATCAAACGCTCAATTGGTATTTAACAGGAGTTATACTTTAAATACAACTGAAAAGGTTTGGGCCACAGGAACTGGTACAGGAGTACCACCGGTTGTTACTATCGACTCAGGAGTAATAACAACAACGGATACATTTAGTGTATTAAGAAGGATTAACCTATTGGGAGGAATCATTGGAACTTCCTCAGCTACTAAAATAAAGTTATCAAATGATACGGAATATGTTTGTGGTGGACGGTTTCAATCCACACCCGCATATGGAAACAACGTTGTAATTCTAACTTGTTCACCTATTATCATTTCTTTAGTATCACAAACAAATGAAACTTATTATGGCGGTTCAACAGGAAGTGTAACCTTAACCGCAACTGCCGGTGTAAGCCCATATTCATGGTCGAAAGATGGAATAAATTTTCAGAGCAGCCCTACTTTCAATGGCCTAATAGCAGGTACTTATATAATAACTTGTAAAGATCTTAATGGAGTAAGGGCTGCAATAAATGTTACTATTACACAGCCTGCTCAATTGGTAGCTTCAATTACATCACAAACAAATGAAACTTATTATGGTGGCTCAACAGGAAGTGTAACTTTAAAAGCAACAGGTGGAGTGAGTCCTTACACATGGTCGAAAGATGGAATAAATTTTCAAAGTAGTTCTACTTTCAGTGGGCTTACAGCAGGTACATATACATTCACTTGTAAAGATGCAAACAGCATTACAGCTGCAACAAGTACTACTATAACTCAGCCAGCTCAATTGGTTGTGTCTGTTGTTTCGCAAACAAATGAAACGTATTATGGCGGTTCAACAGGAAGTGCTACCCTTTCTGCTTCCGGTGGAATTAGTCCTTACAAATGGTCAAAAGATGGAATTAATTACCAGACAAGTTCTACTTTTAGTGGTCTTTTAGCTGGTACCTATACTTTTAACTGTAAAGATTCAAATAATTATATTGTTACAAAAAGCTTAACAATCACACAACCGGCTCAACTGGTTCCCTCTGTGGTGTCACAAACGAATGAAACTTATTATGGAGGTTCAACCGGAAGTGTAACATTAACAGCAACAGGTGGAGTGAGTCCTTACACATGGTCGAAAGATGGAATAAATTTTCAAAGTAGTTCTACTTTCAGTGGGCTTACAGCAGGTACATATACATTCACTTGTAAAGATGCAAACAGCATTACAGCTACAACAAGTACTACCATAACTCAGCCAGCACAATTAGTTGTGTCTGTTGTTTCGCAAACAAATGAAACGTATTATGGCGGTTCAACAGGAAGTGTAACCCTTTCTGCTTCTGGTGGAATTAGCCCTTACAAATGGTCAAAAGATGGAATTAATTACCAGACAAGTTCTACCTTTAGTGGTCTTTTAGCTGGTACTTATACTTTTAGCTGTAAAGATTCAAATAATTATATTGTTACAAAAAGCTTAACAATCACACAACCGGCTCAACTGGTTCCATCTATTGTTTCGCAGACAAATGTAGGATGCTTTGGTGCTTCAACGGGAAGCATAACCGCAGCAGCAAGTGGTGGAATTAGTCCTTATACATGGTCAAAAGACGGAGTTAATTTTCAAACCAGTTCTAGTTTTAGTGGACTTCTTGCAGGAACTTATACGATTAGTTGTAAAGATGCAAATAGTTATGTTCTTACTAAGAATGTTAGTATTACCCAACCTTCTTCAGGAATATCGATTTCTATTATTTCTCAAACTGATGTACTTTGTTATTGGCAAACCACAGGAAGTGTAACACTTGCTGCAAGTGGAGGCACAGGTTCATTCACCTGGTCAAAAGATGGAATTAACTTTCAAAGTAGTGCTACATTTTCTTCTCTTTCAGCCGGTACATATACTATCACTGCAAAAGATGCTAACGGATGTACAGCAAACTATAATGTGACTATTAACAGACCTGCTGCGCCTTTTACAACTGCTATTTCATCACAATCAAATGTTGGTTGTTACGGAACTGCAACTGGCGCAATTTCAATGTCAGGCTCGGGAGGTGTTTCACCATACATTTGGTCTAAGGACGGCACTAATTATCAAACGATTTCATTGTTTACTGGTTTGACTGCAGGTTCATATATCATTAAGGGTAAAGATGCAAACGGATGTACCGAAACAAAATTTGATACCATAAAACAACCTTCCTCAGCTTTAACTGTGACTGTTGGTACGCAAACCAATATTGCTTGTTACGGAAGTGCAACAGGTGCAATCTCATTAAATGTTGTGGGTGGAACATTACCATATACTTATTCGTGGTCAAATTCTGCTGTAACACCTAACATTAGTGGATTATCTGCAGGTACTTACACCGCAACAGTGACTGATGCGAATGGATGTTTTGCTGCACTAAGTGTTACTATCACACAACCTACTGCTGCTTTAATTACTAGTGTTGGTTCACAAACTAATGCAACATATTATGGAGCTTCTAATGGTTCTGTTTCTCTTTCTACCGCTGGTGGTACTGCACCGTATTTATATTTATGGTCAAATTCTGCTAATACATCAAGTGTTAGCGGATTAACTGCCGGAACTTATTCAGTAATAATAACTGATGTTAAAGGATGTACTACTTCAAAAAGTATTACAATTACTCAACCCGCTCAATTAATAGTTTCGATAAGTTCACAAACAAATGTCAGTTGTTATGGTGCTTCATCTGGGGGTATAATAGCATCTGCTTCAGGTGGAGTTAGCCCTTATACATGGTCAAAAGATGGTATTAATTATCAAAACAGCGCTACTTTCAGTGGGCTTTCTGTCGGAACATATACGATAAGTTGTAAAGATGCGAACAACTATGTTGTGCCAACAAATGCTACCATTACACAACCTGCTTATCAATTATCTGCTTCGATAACTGCAAACGGAAATTGTATTTCAGGAAATACCGGTTCAGCGACCGCAGCCACTGCAGGTGGTTCAGGTACTTATACTTATTTATGGAATACTTCACCGGTTCAAACTTCAAGCACCGCTAACGGATTATCAGCAGGAACATATTCCGTTACCGTTACTGATGCGAATGGATGCAGCACATCAAAATCAATAACTATTTCGGGTACTCCACAAGATTTTGCCTTTACTACAAACTACCAAACAACAACACAATCATTACTTGGAAACAGCTTCACATTTACTGAATTCGGTAGTGCTTCCGGAGAAATTTATCATTGGGATTTTGGTGATGGAACTAGTTCAACTTTATCAACCCCAACAAAATCCTACTCAAGCTATGGTGTTTATAATGCACAACTGATTGCAACAAATACCTCTGGTTGTTCTGATACATCATACCAAACTGTAGTCGTTTTATCCAATTCAAAAAGTATATCGCCAATACCTGTTTGTTCCTGCGGTTCAAACCCAACTGTTGTTGCACAAACAATTATTTTCCCGACAAGTACTACGGACTGGTCAGGAACAAATTTAAAAATCAAAAAAGCAGCTAAATTTAACTCTGCATTAGGAACTCTTACCGGGGTTAAGATCATAACAAACGGGTCTTTTACTACTCACAATAAAGTTGAGATCACAGGAAGTATGGCAACCGGAACAAGAAGGCTTGTAAGTATTCAAACTACAGGAACTATGGATTGCGGTGGACCTGGATTTCTATATGGAATAAATCCTGCCTCCATTCTTGATACGTTTTATTCTACAGGTTATGACGGAATAAAAGATTTTGCTGGAACTAGCGGATATGATTTCGGATATCACACAAGCTCAATAAAAGACTCAACAAGTTTTACCGATGCTGCAACATTGGCTTCATATTCCGGAACGGATTCACTAACGTTTACTGCTTATACAAATACCAATATGTCAGCTTCTTTCCCAACAGGAAACGACACAGCAGTAATGCAAACAGTAGCAACCGATTCAGTTACTTTATTGTATTACTATTGCAACACGACCATCAGTTCAATTAAAAAAGGGAATTGGGACGATCCGACAACTTGGGATCTCGGAAGAATCCCTACTGCATGTGATAATGTGCATATTCGTAATACCGACAGTATAACTGTTACTCCTACTTATCATGCATCCTGTGCTAATATTTTATGTGACGGCAGATCAAAATTATATATTTACGATACATTAGATTGTCGTGAATTTATTAATGACAGCATTAGCAGTATTACGAAAGTTTTTGGTCAACTTAATATATGCTCTATGACTATAGATCATGGCTCTAACGTTTATGCATGTTCGAATATCAGTTTTTCTAATTGTACAAATAAAGCTAACCCACTTGCAATCTATAATTCAGGTCATTTGAACCCGTTGGGTGGAAGTTATTGCAGTAGTATAGCTATCAATCTGAATATTGATTCTGGTAATGTGGATCTGACAGGATTGTGTGCAGGTAATGTAGGCATTCAAACTCTTAACATTACAAACGCTACTGTAAAATTAGCAGCATGTAATAATATTGTTGATTACATTCAATTACATGCAGGTGGCGATTGTATTGGTGCAACGCCTACATGGACAGGAGCCTCAAAACTTGCGTTCGATCGCAATTACACACTTGATACAACTTCTATTTTATGGCAAGCTGGTACAGGAAATGTACCTCATACTATTGATATTTTAAGTGGCAACATAAATATTAATACCCCTAAAACTGTTGTTACAAGGATGCAATTATTGGGAGGTACAGTTTATGGAGGTACCAAATTAATTTTTGCGAATAACTCGTATATGTTCCGTTGCGGAGGCATTCTTAATCAGCCTGCAAGTATGGGAACTAATGTTACCGTTGAAATGTGCTCGGATACGAATTCAAATAATCCACCTGCTGTTATCGGAACAACAGATATGCCTGCAGGAGGCTTTACAGGTGATCTTATTATTTCAACAAATGTTGTTTTGGGAGGAAATGTTGTTGTTCCTACAGGTAAAGTAGTCGTAACAAGTACAGGCACATTAAACGACAGCAATTTCACAGTTAATTCTGCAACTTCAGTTACTGTTCAAAGTGGCGGAACTATTATCACTTCGAAATCCGGAGGATTAACAGGTACCAACTCTTTACTTGGAAGTTTACCAACCACTTTATCTCCAACCTCAACAACAATATATAATTCAGCAACCGGAACACAAACTGTAAGTTCGAATGTTACCTATGGTAATCTTATTTTAACTGATACTGCTGCAAAAGTTATTACAAACGCGACAACAGCGATTCAGGGAAATTTCACTGTCACATCAGGTAGTGGAGCAGTAACTGCTGCTTCCGGATCAACAGTTGTATTTAATGGTAATACAAATCAAACGATATCCGGTATTAATTTTTACAATGTAACTTTTGACAGTTCCGGGACAAAAACGATAACAAGTACTGCAACGGTTACGAATAATTTAAATGTACCAAGTACTGCAATTATCAATACAAATAATAACCTGACACTGCTTTCAGGACCTACAGGCACAGCTCAGGTTGGACCGCTGCTTAACGGTGCTGCAATTGTTGGAAATGTTTGCTGGAACAGATACATACCGGGAGGACCAAGCAACAGAAGATGGAGATTTCTTTCATGCCCTCTTCAGAGTGTTACTTTCAGATGGTGGCAAAATGATATCTTTATCACCGGTCCTGGAACGGGTGGAACACCTTGTCCATGGGGAACAACATCAACTTCAGGAATGGTTCAGAACTCGAACGGTTTCGACCAGAACCAGTCCGGACAATATTCAAGCTTTACATGGAATGAATCATCTGCAACATGGCAAACAATTCCTTCCACCTTCAACACAATTAATCCATTGCAGGCATACCGCACATTCGTTCGGGGTAACAGAAATATTGAGGGCTGCATTTTGATGACCAATATGCCTGATAGTGTTTCAGCAGTAACACTTCACAGTTGCGGACCAATAGTACAGGGAACTCAAACTGCTCCGTTATCATTTACGTCAGGAATTGGTAATGGATGGAATTATGTTTCCAATCCATATCCATGTACAGTAAATTGGTGGGATCCGGCATGGGTGGCTGCACGTTCTTCATCTATAAATTCAACAATTTATATTTGGGTACCCGAACTCAATCAATATGCAACGTGGAATCCATCAGCAGGTGGAACAAACGGAGGAAGCAACCTGATCGGTACAGGTCAGTCATTTTTCATTAAGACTTCTGCTGCAACGAATCTAATATTTCAGGAATCATATAAATTAGATTCAGCCATTGTAGGTTTCTTTGGTAAAACATCAGGTCCTTCAGTTTCAAATAACCTGAAAATAGCTTTGAATGTTTCAGGGCATCGTTCTGATGAAACCATTGTTTATCTGCAACGCGGAGCTACTTCTAATTATGAAGATACGTATGATGGTTATAAAATGGGATATACTGCAGGAAGTATTGCTACCGCTACAAGAACCAATTCTTCAAAACTTTCTTTCAATGCCATAGCTCCAGTTTCAACGACAGATACGATTGTTGTTTATACCTATTTATCTTCTTCTGTTGCTACAAGCTATTCCCTTAATTTTAATGGAGTATCTTCTTTCGATCCCCAGTATGTATTGATCTTAAGAGATAAATACTTAAGTACATATACCAATTTACTCATCAACAGAACATACTCTTTCTCAACTTCTCCATCTGTTGCTGCATCATATGATCAAAACCGTTTTGAGATCATTTTCATGAATTCTTCTGCTTTGCCTGTTACTCTTGCTAATCTGTCTGCAGATAAACAAGCTGACAAAACTGTTCTTGTAAAATGGTCTACTGCTTCCGAAATCAATAATTCACATTTCATATTAGAGCACAGTTCTGATGGAAATAATTTTAGTCAGTTGTCTGTTATAAAAGGTGCCGGAAATTCTTCAGTTGTAAAGAATTATGCCTTCGTACATCAGAATCCTGTTAATGGTACAAATTATTACCGTCTGACTCAGGTTGATTTTAACAATAATAATAATCAATCGTATGTGGTGACAGTTGATATGACTCAACAGCAACTGGGAAATGTTACACTTTTTCCTGTTCCTGCAAATAATTCCTTGAATATTGATTTCGGAAACTCTAATTTTGCCGGAGATGTTTCTGTAAAAATATACGATATGGTTGGCAGAGAGATAACAAATAAAATATTTACCGTTAACGGAAAAAATCAAATTTCAACACTTGATATTTCTGACCTGATGAAAGGTTATTACTTTGTTTCAATATCATCTTCCAATGGCGTTGAACAAAATATCAAGTTCCTAAAAGATTAAACCCTTGACTAAGGTTTAAATGCATGAGGGAGACCCCGCTTTGCGGGGCTCTTTCATTTTATATCGGTACTGATTTTTGAAAAAGCAGGTATTAATCTATTTTCGCAAACTAAATATTTCAATCAATCCATGAGATCCATACAATTCAGAGAAGCTCTTCGGGAGGCAATGTGCGAAGAAATGAGACATGACCCGAATATTTTATTGATGGGGGAAGAAGTTGCTGAATACAACGGTGCTTACAAAGTAAGTCAGGGAATGCTTGACGAATTCGGAAAGAAACGAATCATAGATACTCCAATTGCAGAACTTGGGTTTACAGGTATCGGAGTTGGAATAGCAATGAATGGTTTGCGCCCCATCATTGAATTTATGACATTTAATTTTTCTCTTGTTGCAATCGATCAAATCATAAATTCTGCTGCAAAACTATATCAAATGAGCGGAGGGCAATTCAATATTCCAATTGTATTCCGCGGACCAACTGCATCTGCCGGTCAGCTTGGAGCACAGCATTCACAGGCATTTGAAAATTGGTTTGCAAATTGTCCCGGACTAAAAGTAGTTGTTCCTTCTAATCCTTATGATGCAAAGGGGCTTTTAAAAACTGCTATTCGTGATAATGACCCTGTCATATTCATGGAAAGTGAGCAGATGTATGGTGACAAAGGTGAAGTTCCTGAAGAAGAATACCTCATACCAATTGGAAAAGCAGATATCAAAAAAACAGGCAGTGATATTACCATTGTTTCATTTGGGAAAATAATGAAAGTTGCACTGGCAACTGCAGATGAATTAAGTAAAGAGAATATTTCTGCAGAAGTAATTGATATGCGAACTGTTCGTCCTATCGATTATCAAACCATCATTGATTCTGTAAAAAAAACCAACCGGCTTCTTATCATTGAAGAAGCCTGGCCGCTCGCATCTATATCAAGTGAGATCACTTACATGATTCAAAAAAATGCGTTTGATTATCTTGATTCCCCCATACTTAGAGTAACTACAACAGATACTCCGTTAGGATATGCTCCAACGTTCATTCAGGAATTCCTGCCTACAATAGAGAAATCAGTGAAAGCGGTAAAGCAAATTATGTATTTATGATTCCGGAATTTCAGTAAAAAAAATTAATTTTCTATCGAAATTTTCCTGTACTCAGTTTTACCTTCCGTAATTATCTGAAGTATATAAATCCCATTCTTTAAAGAGGATACATCAATATCAACGGAATTCAGATCATCCTCATTACGGCTTATCACTCTTGTACCTTTCAAATCATACACAGTAATATCCCAGCCAGTGCTTTGCAATAAGTTTTTCGAGATCGTTAATTTATTCTCAACAGGTAAAGGGTAAACAATTACCTGATTATTTTTCTGATCATTCCTTGCAATGATAATATCTGAATACTGGCTTTTACCATCAATGTCTACCTGCTTTAACCGATAATAACAATCCGAATTAACTGCTGTTAAATCATCGTACTCATAATTCATTTTAGAATTCGAATTTCCGGATGCCTTAATAGTATTTATAATGTCCCACTTCTTTGCATCAACACTGCGCTCTATATTAAAATGGTCTGAGTTAACCTCAGATGCAGTTGACCAATTGAGTTGAACGTTGTTTGCACTCCTCTCACAGTTAAAAGATATAAGGTGAACAGGTAAAACCGTTCCTGAAAATGTTTTCGCATAAATAGAATCACCTGTACTTCTTCCGTCACTATTTGTTGAATTTACAACTACATAGAAAACAGCTCCCCCCGTGTATGATAATGATGAAGGAGCTGTCCATGCAAATGTCCACGATCGCGAACTGGAAGGAGCTGAAGTTCCCGAATACGTATGTTCAACATATGATCTGCTTGATCCTGTTACAATTTGAACATCTGAATTCGTTGCCGTTAAGGTTCCAATGGAAGAAGAAGATGATGATGCTCCACTTGGAAGTACACATAACTGGAATCCGAATTCTGTACTTGCAGTATCTGAAAAGGATAATGTAAATGTATATGTCGTACCATGAACAAATGAAGAAAAATTTGAAGCTGAAGATGTTAATGTGATATTACCCCAAGTAGGTCCGCTTGTTTGCAATGGATAATCATTGTGACAACTTGTACAATTCAGATCACCAGGTGCATTAGAATAACCCGCAGGCGGTCCGGTATCATAAGAAATAACCTGAAAAGAAATTACCGATAATATTGATAAAAAAATTACTGACAGGATGGACCCGGTTGAAACAAAATTTGAGGCTTTCATAATTAGTTTGGGTTAGATAAATTCTTTACATATCAATATATAATTTTCGAATTCTTTTTAATGGACCATTGCAATAATGCTCATGACAATTTACACATTTCTCTATTAGAACATTAAAATATCTTTTTTGTTCATTCGGATGATTAAAAAAATCAGTGTACGCTTCCTGATAAAATCTTGCGTTTTCAAAAAACTGCATTTCAAGTACAGAGGAATCGGTTGGTTCTAAAAGATAGAATTTCTGAAACGGGTAGCGGAGTTTGTCCGGGTTCTCATTTCTTAATAATTGAGCTCTTATACTATCTGCATTATCGGCCATCATCCGCATCATCAATGCCATAGGTTTCGGATGATTCGGATCTTTGACCGGTTTAGCGTTGCAAGATTTCATGCTTCCTGAATCCTTAGATTCATGTACATCTTCTGCAACCTCTTTCTTGCTAATATTTATGTTGTTGCATGATGCGGAAAGAAAAATAATATATGCTAAAAAAAATGCCGTCTGTATTTTTTTTAAATAATTCGCAGATTTCAAACCTGATTACTTAATAATTACTCCTTTTGCTTCAAACACCAGTTGCTTTTTTGGTTCTTTGATCGCATCAATTTCAACTTTTGGCTTTCCAGCATCTTTTGCAATTTCTTTCAGCTCATCAATGGAAGTTTCTTCATACATTGCCTTTCCATCAACATAAGCTGTTTTACCTTTGCAATCTTTAGGAACAAAAAAATTGTAGTCCTTAAAAGTTACATGCAGTTTCTCTCCGTTCTGATTTTTTAAATCCATCCAGCATCCTTTCTTCTGACAAACACCTTCAACTTCTCCTGTTAATTTTACGTTTATTTCTTTATTCCCGTTCATCATTGAAACAAGTTCGGAAACAGGCCGTGCACTGTCTGCAGTTATTTTATCTCCATAATAAGAAAGTGCTTTCTCTGTATTAATGGCTGTGGAATCATTTTTCGAATCTGTTGTTCCTGCTTTATTGGTTTGTGATGTACACGATGCTAAAAGTACTGTAATTCCTATGAGGATGATTTTTTTCATATTCTATTTTTTATCTTATTCAAATTAAGTGAAAATGTTATTTAATAGGAAAATATTAGCGGTTTAAATAAACACTTCTTATATTTGCCCGTCCGGTATCGTGGCCGAGCGGCTAGGCTGAGCTCTGCAAAAGCTCCTACAGCAGTTCGAATCTGCTCGATACCTCTAATGGGAATCTGAAAAGGTTCCCATTTTTTTTACAAACAAAAAACTGTTGCAGAATAATTTATAACATTTAACTTCACATGTATGAAAATAAAAGCCATACTCTTCGGATCAACCGGAATGATCGGAAAAGGTGTATTACTTGAATGCATAGATAATTCAGATGTCGAATCCGTTTTGTTAATTAACAGAAAAACCTGTGGCATCAGTCATCCTAAAATCCGAGAGATCACTCATTCCGATCTTTCTGATCTGTCGTCATTGCAAAATGAATTCAGAAATTACAATGCCTGTTTCTTTTGTTTGGGAATATCTGCTGTGGGACTTTCTGAAAATGAATACCGTAAAACCACATTTGATATTACTGTGAATACAGCAAAAACACTGTTGAGTGTAAACTCTGATATTGTGTTTTGCTATGTTTCCGGAGCAGGAACAAATGAAAATGGAAAAATGATGTGGGCAAGAGTAAAAGGTGAAACAGAAAATACATTACTTGAAATGTCATTTAGAAAAACATATCTATTTCGTCCAGGTTATATCCAGCCTTTGAAAGGAATACGATCACGAACACGATTATACAATCTGATATATTTCTTTTTCAAACCATTTTATTTTCTTCTTAAACCATTTAAAGGTATTGTTACAGATACAACATCACTTGGCAATGCAATGATAAACTGTGTTCGCTACGGATATGCTAAAAACATTCTTGAAAGTGCCGATATCAATACACTGGCAAAATATGCAGCAGTATAAGTAAAAGTTAAAAATAGTTTTATTAATTCCACGTCACATCATCAGGTGAGTTTGCCATGAATGCAAAATCTTTTCCTAATGACCGTACAACTGCTTTCCACATATTTTCGAGATCGTCATCAAATATTATATCCATATTTCCTTCTGCAACCCACCATGCTTTCTCAGTAATTTCTTCCACAAGCTGATCCGGAGCCCAACCTGAATACCCAATAAAAAAGCGGAAATCATTAGGAGATACTTTACCATCTGACAACAACTGATTCACCGATTCTATTTCTCCCCCCCAATAAATACCATTTGAAATTTCTTTTGATCCTTCAATAAAATCTCCTGCCTTATGAATAAAATGCAATGTGTCTGTTTCTACAGGACCACCATAAAATAAGGGAAAATTATACTCCAGAAGTTGAGGAATAACATCTGAACTGGTAACTGACAGCAATCTGTTTAAAATAAATCCAACCGAACCTTCTTCATTATGTTCACAAAGAAACACGACCGATCTTCTGAATTTAAGATCATTCAGAAACGGTTCACTTATCAGTAACCTTCCTTTTTGCGGGTCAATTAATTTCGGATTTATTTTATGTATCTCCACCTTACTTTTCTTTCTGCCGCAAGATAATCTATACAAATAAAAGAATGCAATAATTCACTATCCCTTCAATTTTTACTTAATTTTGATCCCGAATATTAAAATATGAATTCTATACAAAAAGATATTGCTCACCTGAGAGTGGAATATGCTTCAAAGCCTTTTGATGAAAGTGATCTTATCAAAGATCCGTTCGAACAATTTTCAGTATGGCTAAAAGAGGCCATTGATGCAAATGCAAACGAACCAAACGCAATGACACTTGCAACAGTGAGGGATGACGGGCAACCAACAGCCCGTGTGGTTCTATTAAAAGAATTCAATGAAAATGGTTTTGTTTTCTTCTCCAATTTTGAAAGTAATAAGGGAATTGAAATTGAAAAAAACCCAAAGGTAGCATTAGTATTTTGCTGGCTCGAGATGCAGCGGCAGGTAAGAATTGAAGGTGTGGCAAGAAAAATATCAGCTAAAGAATCTGATGATTATTTCCATATCCGCCCGCATGGAAGTAAAATAGGAGCACATGCTTCACCTCAAAGCAAAAAAATAGAAAACCGGAAAACTCTGGAAGACCGCTTTAGTGAATTTGAAAAATTATTCAGCGAAAAGCCAATTGTACGTCCACATCACTGGGGTGGATATATAGTACAACCTGTTTCCATTGAGTTCTGGCAGGGAAGGCAAAGCCGTCTGCACGACAGATTTCTGTTTTCGAGAAATACAGATTTGTCGTGGACTATCGATCGTCTTGCTCCATAAAAGGCTGTTAATCCACCGTTCTGAGTATTTTTTTATTACGTTTCCTGATTTTTCACTTACTTTTGTATTCTGAACAATCATATTGTCTGAATGCATAATATTATTTTAACCTTTTTAACTTCTTTGCTGATTGTTATCTTCGGTATTCCGTCAATCATAACCGTAGCAAAAGTAAAAGGGCTTTACGACAAACCTGATAAAAGAAAACTGCATACGGATAAGATTTCCCGCCTTGGCGGAGTCGCCATTATAGCAAGTTTTGCGATCTCATCGTGTATTTGGGGAATATCAGACGGTATGGGAAAAATCCAATACCTTCAGGCTGCACTGATCATTCTCTTTTTTCTTGGTTTGAAAGATGATATTATCATGCTTTCTCCTGTTAAAAAATTAGCAAGCCAATTATTCGCAACAGCACTTACAATTGTCGGGGAAGATATCCGCATAACAAGTTTCTATGGCATTTTTGGAATTTATGATATTCCCATCTGGGCAAGTTATGCATTAACATTATTTACAATAGTTGTTATTACAAATGCATTCAATTTAATTGATGGTGTTGATGGTCTTGCAGGAGGACTGGGATTTATCATATCTGTTACGTTCGGTTTATGGTTTAGTTTTATTGATCAGATAGGCTGGTCAATACTTGCATTTACACTTGCAGGAGCACTTCTCGGTTTTCTTGTATTTAATTTCAATCCTGCTAAAATATTCATGGGAGATGCAGGCTCCTTAACAACAGGCTTTTTAATTTCCGTGTTCGCGATCCGTTTCATCGAATTTAACAACCCCACTACACAAAATTCATATAAATTATTATCTGCACCTGCCATTGCTGTTGCTATTCTGATCATTCCTCTTTATGACACCTTACGTGTATTCATCATTCGCCTGATGCATAAACGATCTCCGTTTTCTGCCGATAAAAATCATATCCACCATTCATTGCTTCGCATTGGATTAGGCCATAAGGAGGTGTCGTTGGTTTTATACCTTGTTAATATTCTTTTTGTACTTGTTGCATTTATGCTGAAGGACAGCAAAACATTAACAATGCTTCTTATAATTTCTTCACTTGCATTTGTTTTCTCACAAATTCCGGTATATATCTTCAGTCATAAAATAGCAGATATTGAAGCTGATGAAGGTTTTCACATCACCAAGGAAATTGAGGAACAGATCAAATCAAAAGATCTGAAAAACTAATTTTCCGTTTCTGTTTTTAAAAATTCAATCAATTTTTTAAATGCTATTGCACGGTGGCTGATCACATTTTTTTCTGCTGTTTCCATTTCCGCAAGTGTGACGGAATATCCATCAGGAACAAAAACCGGATCGTAACCAAAACCTTTTTTTCCCTTCTTCTCTGTTATGATCTCACCAGGCAATTCTCCCACAAAAAAATATTCCTGTCCGTTAAGAAGTAAAGAAATTACAGTCACGAATTTTGCTTTTCTGTTTGTTTTATCTTTCAAATTCTGAAGCAATAAATTCATATTGTCATCTGCATTTTTCTGTTCGCCCGCATACCGTGCTGAATGCAATCCGGGCTCACCATTCAACGATTCAACCAATAAACCGGTATCATCCGCAAAACAATTCACATTGTATTTTTTTGCAACGAAATTACTTTTGATATGTGCGTTTTCTTCAAGTGTATTTCCGTCTTCAATAATTTCTTCCGTGCAACCGATCTCATCAAGAGTTAAAACAATAAGTCCCTTGCCAACCAACTGTTGAATTTCCTTTGCTTTATTATAATTATGCGTTGCGAATACAAGTTTCATTTACGGTCAAATATTTTTTTCATTGCCTCCCAAAGATTTTTCTTCTGTTCAATATTATCGCTGTAAAAAGAAAACATGTTTGCGCTTAATATATTTATTTCCCTGCCTTTAATCACTTCGTGAACTTTACGCGGTATTTTATTTTCCTGCATAAAAGTTTCACATCCCCAGAAAATAATTTTCTCCGAAGAAAAAAAATTCCGGATGTCTTCAAATTTTGTGTCGGAGTTTTCCGATAAATTTATTAGTGCAATATCCTCCATACTCCATCCGATTCCTTTAACAACAAGGTTTCTGATCATTGTAAGATCATTTTCAGAAAGTTGATTAATATCATTGTACACGAAAAGTGTTTTCCTTTTGTTTGTTCCCGTAAAGGTGATTTTTGTATTGGTTTCTAAAGGATTTTCTTTTGCTTTGACGGGCTGAAATTTTTCAGTTTCAGTGAGGATAAAAAACTCCTCAAACAATTCGGAATAAATAATATTATCAGCAGACATAAAAAAAATTGAATGGCAATATCTATAAAAATTACCAAAACTTCGAAGTCTAGAATCAAAGAAGTTGATTTTACCAATATCCAGTTCGGATCTGTTTTCGCAGACCACATGTATCGTGCAGATTTTATTGATGGCGAATGGAAACAACCGGAAATTATTCCTTACGGTGATATTCCTTTTTCCCCTTCTATCTCCGCACTGCATTATGGTCAGGCAATCTTTGAAGGGATGAAAGCTTTTAAAAATCCTGAAGGCGGAGCGCAACTTTTTCGTCCTCTTGAAAACTTCAAACGAATAAATCTTTCAGCAAAACGAATGGCGATGCCCGAAATTCCTGAAGAGATTTTTATCAATGGATTAAAAGAACTTGTAAATCTTGATAAAGACTGGATACCGACAAAGATCGGAAGTGCACTTTATCTGCGACCAATTTATTTCGCTACAGATGACTTTGTGGGAGTTCGTCCTTCAAAAAATTTCACATTTATTATTTTTACATGCCCTGTTAACAGTTATTATCCGAAACCGATAAATGTTCTGGTTGAAGAAAAATATGTACGCGCTTTTGAAGGAGGTGTTGGATTTGCGAAGGTTGCAGGAAACTACGGATTATCAATGTTGCCAACTTTGGAAGCACATAAAAAAGGATTTGACCAGATCATTTGGACAGACGGACGCGAACATAATTATGTGGAAGAATCGGGAACAACAAATTTGTTTTTCGTATCAGGAGATACGGTTTTAACACCTGAAATAGACGGCACAATTCTTCAGGGAATCACACGCGATTCATGTTTAAGAATTTTACGTGACCGCGGATATAAAATTGAAGAACGGAAAATTTCGATGAAAGAAATCGCAGCAGATTTTGAAAATGGAATTTTAAAGGATGCCTTCGGAACAGGCACTGCAGCAATCATTGCACGAATTGCAGGTTTCAATTTTAAAGGTAAAGAATATGTTCTTCCACCTGTTGAAGAACGTGAAGTTTCGAATTTATTATACGATACACTCGGAGGAATTTATACTTCGACTGTTGAAGATAAATTCGGTTGGGTGATGAAAATATAAAATAAAAACGGTCGATGAATCATCAACCGTTTTCATTTTTAAATCCCGTTAAAACTAAACGTGTCCCTGTGCCATCATGGCTTCGGAGACTTTTACAAAGCCTCCTATATTCGCACCTTTCACATAATCGATCTTACCTTTTTCTGCTCCGTATTTTGCACATGTTGCATGAATATTTTTCATGATATCCTGAAGCCGCTCATCCACTTCCTTTCGTGTCCAAGATAAACGGATGGAATTCTGACTCATCTCCAGGCCGCTTACTGCAACACCTCCCGCATTGCTTGCTTTTCCCGGAGCAAATAAAATTCCTGCTTTCTGAAATGCAATTACAGCATCAGGAGTTGATGGCATATTTGCACCTTCGGCAACTGCTTTGCATCCATTCTTTATAAGCAGTTTCGCATCATTTCCTTTCAACTCATTTTGTGTAGCACAAGGAAGTGCTATATCACACTTCACTCCCCACGGAGTTTTTCCTTTTACAAATTCGCAATTGTATTTTTCAGCGTACTCTTTTATTCTTCCGCGTTTTTCATTTTTCAATTGCATTACAAATTCTAATTTCTTCTGATCAATGCCGTTCTTATCATAGATATACCCGTCACTATCACTAAGCGTTACCACTTTCGCACCAAGCTGAATCGCTTTCTCTGCAGCATATTGTGCCACATTTCCTGAACCTGAGATCACAACGGTTTTTCCTTTCAGTGAAGATCTTTTAACAGCAAGCATTTCCTGCACAAAATAAACACAACCATAACCTGTAGCCTCCGGGCGAATTAAACTTCCTCCAAACTGTAATCCTTTTCCTGTAAGTACTCCCGAAAACTGATTGCTCAACCGTTTATACTGTCCGAATAAAAATCCTACTTCACGTCCGCCAACTCCAATATCTCCGGCAGGAACATCTATATCCGCACCAATGTGTTTAAACAATTCGGTCATAAAGCTCTGGCAGAAATGCATCACTTCATTATCTGATTTTCCTTTCGGATCGAAATCACTTCCACCTTTACCACCGCCCATCGGCAATGATGTTAACGAATTTTTAAAAACCTGTTCGAATGCAAGAAATTTTAAAATGCCTGAATACACGGAAGGATGAAAACGCAATCCGCCTTTATACGGACCAATGGCACTGTTCATCTGAATACGAAATCCGCGGTTGATCTGAAATTCTCCCTTATCATCAATCCAGGGAACGCGAAACATGATCACCCGTTCGGGTTCGGCAATACGTTCAAGCATTTTTAACTTTTTGTATTCGGGATGCTCTTCCATATATGGAATAACACTTTCAGCAACTTCGTGAACGGCCTGGTGGAACTCCGGTTCACCCGGATTTTTTTTCTTAACGCGCTTCATGAACGCATCAATTTCTGCCTGATATTTACTCATAAGTTTAGTTTTGTTTAGGTAAAATAAAAGTAAAGCTATGATAAAACCTTGAAAATGATTTCGCTCAGAGAATTTTTATTGAAAAAAATGTATATAGGAAACGACTATATCTATTAGTCACACCTGTATGCAGAAACACTTTGGCGTGCAGGCACAGATTTCACAGATTAAAAAAACATTTTAAAAAACAACTTTGCGAATTCACCTATAAACTATTAAACCAATAAACACTAACTGGTAATTCTTACATACATCAGTTCTCGATACGCTCTATCCCACTCCGACCCAATGCCCAAACTGACTATTTCCTTTTCTTCTTTACCGGAACTTTTTTCCCTGCATGCATTTCACTTTTCATTTTCTCCATTTCCGTTTGAAGTTGTTTAATCATATACATGAGTTCTTCAATATCGCTTTTGGAAGCAAAGCCATATTGTTTGGAAGGATCAGCGATGGTGGCTACCGGTTTTATCTCCTGAAAGAACACCGTTACATCCACTTCAAGAATTTTTGCAATTTGCAGTAAGCGGGATGCAGAAGGATCTGTAGTTCCCCTTTCAATTTTTGAATACGCACTTGTAGTTATATCTAATTCAGAAGCCATATTCTCCTGACTAAGATCTTTACTCTCTCTTATTTTTCTGATACGTTTTCCTATTTGTTCTTTCACAACACAAATTTCATAAACACAAATCTGGCAACATGTCGTTAAAGTCTGTTTTATTAAACTAAAATGACTTTATTTGTCTTTTAAATACATTTTTGGCTTTAAAAGACACAAAACAGATTGCATGCCCTCCCTGCATTGGATAGGAAAAGATAAAGTTGTTAATCACCATATGGACGTTCCGTTTAAAGTGCTGGAACACGCTTATGGTTTTAGCAATGGCAAACAATCTGATGATGAAACAAAAAGCGGAAACAAAATAATTCATGGCGATAACCTTGAAGCGCTGAAAGCACTTTTACCCGAATACGAAGGACGCATCAAGTGTATTTATATTGACCCACCTTATAACACAGGAAACGAAAACTGGGTGTATAACGACAATGTAAATGACCCGAAAATAAAAAAATGGTTATACAGTGTTGTAGGAAAGGAAGGTGATGATTTAAGCAGACATGATAAATGGTTGTGCATGATGTATCCACGGCTAACACTTTTGCGTAAACTTTTAAATGAAGATGGGGTCATCTTTATTTCCATTGATGATAATGAACTAGCGAATCTGAAATTACTGTGTGATGAAATTTTAGGAACTGGTAATTTTGTAGCTAATATTATATGGAGAGGTGGCAAAAGAAATGCTGCAAAATATATTTCGAATTCTCATGAGTATATTCTGTTCTACGCAAAAAATTTGAAAAAAATTGATGAATCTGGTACCTCATGGAAGGTAAAGAAAAATGGAATTGATGATATTTATAAAAAATACAAAGAATTACTAAAGAAGTATAAAAATGATTATGAAAATATCAGCAAGGATTTAAAAGAGTGGTTTAGAAATTTACCTGAGTCGAATCCTGCGAAAGACCATAAGCATTATAGTAATGTTGATAAAACGGGCATTTATTGTTCAGATAATATTTCACGTGTAGGTGGTGGAAAATATGAAGTTACAAGCCCTCTCACTGGGAATAAGATAAGTGCTCCATCTAGAGGATGGGTTTGGGGCAAAGAAGAAGACTTTTGGCGAGCATATAAAAATGATATAATTATATTCTCCCCAGATGATAATTTACCTATTTTGAAAAGATATCTTGTAGATAATGAATTTCAGATTTTAGACACAGTTTTCTATAAAGACAGGCGAGCCGCATCGAAGGCACTAGGTGATTTGCTTGGGAAAAATATTTTTGAATTCCCAAAAGATGTTGATGTGATTAATTATTTTATAAACGCTGTTTCTGAGAAAGAAGCTTTAATACTTGACTCCTTTGCTGGAAGTGGGACAACTGGGCAAGCAGTTTTAAATCTTAACAAGCAAGATGGCGGCAACCGCAAATTCATTCTCATTGAAATGGAAGACTATGCTGAAACCATAACATC
>Ga0206974_1029_pt3 | contig 23265 bp, 17 predicted proteins | sample Alteio_BWOrgHeat_84_FD_152920 | JGI IMG/M metagenome (GOLD analysis project Ga0206974, IMG submission 152920) | Enriched cells from forest soil in Barre Woods Harvard Forest LTER site, Petersham, Massachusetts, United States -... | ecosystem: Environmental > Terrestrial > Soil > Temperate forest >... | reverse complement strand
CAGCAATCGCGAGCGGCAGCGAAACCAGAAATTCGTCGCCTCCACCTGCCACAGAAACGCAAAGCTGGCAGGATCCATGCCCGTCATCGTATCCGCCAAAGCGGGTGCGAACATGGGAATACCGCCAGTAGCCGGGACCGCATGGGCGCAGTATGGACAAGGCCGCCCTACCGGCCAGACGGCCTCCCCCGCCATGATCGGCGCCCCCGCGCCGCACGCAGGACAAAGGCGCAGCGATCCGATGCCCGTCATGCACAGGCCAGTATTTTGATCGCCACGCCGGCCATAGTCCGGCCGCTGATCACCAAGGGGGCGGTTGCCATGCCAAACAGATACTTCAACGTTCGCCTCGACCGTGCCTTTGAGCGTCTCGCGCAGCCTATAACATCGAACTCGTCGCTGGAGCCAGCACTCATGCTCCTTCCCCAAGCAACGCTCCGGACCAAAGATCCGGTCTGGCCGGCCCCTCGTTCAACAGGAGGTCTATGATCGAGACGGCCGGGGTAAAATCGCCCCAAAGCTGCCGGTAGATGGGATAGTCTGGATAGTCCATCCATTCCACCGTAATCCCCGCCTCCCGAAACTTGTCTTCCTCAAGATAGGAACGCGCGGAAGGTCCGCTCAGGTAGTGGGTCGCCTGCGCCTTGACGCAGATATCGAGCAGTCGATCGGTCCGGGTGCCGGTCGGCTCATACGCTGAGTCACGAACAATTCGGGTATCGATATCCAGAATCTCCAAAAGGCCGCGCAACAGGATTTCGTTGACATTGGTCAAAAGGTTTTCGCGGGAACAGGCTTCGTACAAGCGCTGTAGAACTGGCGCTACGGACGAGAAACAATGCGCCTTGCGATAATTCGCCTCGATGCTCTTCCAGTGTTTTTCCGCCCACGGCTCCGATATCTCCACAGCGTCTATGGGTTGCTCGAAGCGAGACTTGCTGGCAACCGGGATGGTGATCCATGACGGGCCCTGCGCAGTCTTGAGGACGTTGCGATTATGCCAATGCCGCTTGGCGAACTGCACGCTGTCAAAGACCACATACTCATCGCATCGATTGATGAGATCGAAAAACCCACGCCAAGGAACGTAGGCCGATTGAATGATCGCAACACGGCGCGTCTCTTTTCCGTCAGCAGGGCTTTTACTCATAGCGGCACTCTGAAAATCCCACCCTTGGCTTGCATATCCACCTTCAAACCGCAACAGCTGCGAGACATGTGCCTGAGTAACGTCTCGTCACACTTTCTCCCGACCCATCACCATGCTATGCGATGACATGGTCGTTGTCGGGCAAATGGTCAGAAGGTTACAGGATAGGCTTCCACTTCCGGCCCAGCGGCGAGATCAACCGCTCACGAATTGAGGCCAGGAATTGCAATGAAGCTATCAATCGTGACGACCCTTTATCGGTCGGCCGCCGCCATTGCGGACTTTATCGAACGGTCTTGTGTCGCGGCCTCCGCCATTACTGACGATTTCGAAATCGTCATCGTCGACGACGGGTCCCCCGACGATTCCCTGTCGATCGCAATCGGAATTGGCCAAACAAATCCCCACCTCAAGATCATTGAGCTCTCCCGCAATTTTGGGCATCACAAAGCCCTGATGACGGGGCTCATGCACGCGGCCGGCGAATATTGTTTTCTGATCGACAGCGACCTTGAGGAGGATCCTGCTCTTCTCGCTAAGTTCTGGCGTGAAATACATGAGAAGGATCAGGATGTCATCTATGGTTATCAGATCGAACGCTCGGGCGATGTATTCCGACGTTTGTCCGGGGCCGTTGCATACTCGATCCTCGATCTGGTGATTCCCTACAAGGTACCTCGAAATCACCTCACCGTGCGTCTGATGCGCCGTGCCTATGTCAATGCTCTGATCCAGCATCGTGAGAGTGAAATAATTATTGGAAACCTCTGGGTGATCACCGGCTTCCGACAAGCGGGCCTGCCGGTTGCAAAACCTTATAAGGGCCATTCGAGCTACTCGACCTGGCGGCGATGGACGCTCCTGTTGGATGCGATTGCCTCGATCAGCGAAGTCCCCCTGGTTGCCATCTTCTATGTCGGCATGATGATATCGGCGGGCTCGGGCCTTGTCAGCTTTTGGCTGCTCCTGCGTTGGACAGTGAACGGTGTCGGCGTGCCTGGATGGGTGTCCGTGATGCTGTCCGTATGGCTCCTGGGCGGCATTGCGATATTGTTCATCGGGATTATCGGAATTTACCTCTCGAAGATCTTCATCGAAACCAAGAACCGTCCCTACACCATCATCAGGAACGTGTATCAACACACTGCACTCGCGTCCGAATTGCCGGCGAAACCCAAGGCCCCCAATGAGCCACAGGATACTCAGCCTATTTGATGTGTGCTGCAGTTGTGTTCATACTCCCTCTATCTCAAAGGCGCGGCGATGTCCCAGTCCGAACTGCTGAACAAGGTCTCTGCCTATTATTCGGATAAGATCCGCACGCATGGGCCAACGCCCAAGGGCGCAGACTGGCGGGACGAGCATTCCCAGCACCTTCGCTTTGCTCGGCTGCTGGACGTGGTCAACCCCGAAGACCGTACGGGCACGATATCCGAACTCGGCTGCGGGTATGGGGCGCTGGCAACCTATCTGAGAAACACAGACCGGCAGAACACCTATATTGGTTCGGACATATCGGCCGATATGATTGAAGCGGCGAGACGCTTGCACCACGACACACCCAATACGCAATTCGAACTGGGCAACGAGCCGCATGCCAGCGATTATGTGATCGCAAGCGGCATCTTCAACGTCCGTTTCGACATTCCCGATCAGGAGTGGCAAGCCTATATCGATCGCACAATCGATGGGATGGTCGTCAAGGCCAGACGCGGCGTGGCATTCAATTGCCTTACGGCATATTCCGACCGGGACCGCATGGATCCTCGCCTGTTCTATGCCTCTCCTGGGCAAATGCTGACCTGGTGTATCGAGCGATATGGGCGGCACGTCGCTTTGCGGCACGATTACGGCCTCTATGAATACACGATGATCATCAGGATGGTGCCAGAGGACCGGGCATGAAACCCATTGTTATTTTTGGAGCCGGGGATATCGCGGAACTGGCGGATTTCTACTTTAGGCGCGAAGCGGCCCGCAAGGTGGAAGGCTTCATGGTTGACCCTGCCTATGTGGAGGGGTCAAGCCGTTTCGGGCGTCCGCTTGTCAGTACCGAGGAAGCGGCGGTTCGCTTTCCACCCTCCCAGTATGATGCATTCGTTGCCGTGTCCTATAATTCCATGAACCGGCTGCGCCAAGCCAAGTGTCACGATCTCAAGGCGCTTGGCTATTCCCTTGCCAGCTACGTCAGCCCGAGGGCGAGCGTCTACACCGACAAGATCGGCGAGAATGCCTTCATCTTGGAGGACAACACGATCCAGCCGTTCGCGATTATAGGCAACAACGTGACGCTGTGGAGCGGCAACCATATCGGCCACCATAGCGTCATCGGAGACAACACCTTCATCACCTCCCATGTCGTGGTCTCGGGCGGCGTCACGGTCGGAGAAAACTGCTTCATCGGCGTCAACGCGACCGTCAGGGATCACGTATCCTTGGGCGCGATGACCTTGGTGGGTGCCGGCGCCCTCATCCTGCAAGACACAGAAGCAGAAAGCGTTCATATGACCGTCAATCACACGGAAGTACGCCGTATCAAAAGCACGCGCCTAAAATCGATCTAACGGCGCACACTGCGTGCCCGTTTGCGAGCCGGTGACATAGGCTTGGGAGACTCTCGACGTGGCATCCGCCTGGAAACCGCTGGGCCGCATCTTCAAAACCGAGGCGATGGCGCCATGGGCTGTGTCGCACGCTTCCCATCCCCTCCCACTCGGCATTGGCCAAAACCGCCTCCGCATCTATTTTTCAACCCGCGATGAGCAGAACCGGTCTTCGGCCGCTTCAATCGAAGTCGATATCGACGGCGAACGTTTCGATGTGGTGAGGGGGCCGGAAGGGCCTCACTTCGGCCCCGGAAAACGCGGCTTCTTTGACGCGGACGGCGTGACGATGAGTTCGTTTGTCCGGAATGAAGGCCGGCTTTTCGGCTTTTATCTTGGTTGGACCGTTTTGAAGCATGTGCCATTCGCCAACTTTATCGGACTTTGCGTCAGCGACGATGATGGCGCAACATTTCAGCGAGTCTCCACGGTACCGATCGTCGGCAGGACAAGGGAAAACCCGATCACCATAGGCTACCCCTTCGTGATCCGGGAGGGGGGTCGATGGCGCATGTGGTATGGCAGCCATTTGTCATGGGACCATGGTACCCAACCCATGCTCCATGTTCTCAAAGAAGCCTTTTCGGATAATCTGTTGGATTGGCAGGCTGACGAGCGCGTGGTCATCGATGTCGCCGGCTCGTCCGTTCCGGAAGAGTTTGCAGTATCCCGCCCCTGCGTCGTCCGTGAGCCTGATGAGACCCTGTCAATGTGGTACGCCACGCGGCGACCCAACTACGAGCTCGGTTACGCCGTTTCGCGCGATGCAAACAACTGGGAAAGGAGGGACCATTCAATGCAGTTTCTCGGCCAAACACAAGCGTGGGAAAACTGCGAAAGAACCTACCCGTTTGTCTTCGACCACAACGGCCGTAGATACATGCTTTATAATGGCAATGGTTATGGGCGAGAGGGATTCGGCATCGCAATCCTGGAGCCGTAATTACCCTGCTGGATAGTTTCGGCTGTTCTCAGCTCTTCAACTTTCGACGCCGGCCAGCAAAGTACTCTTCAACCGAAGACGGCGTTGCAACCTCGTAGCCCAGGAGACGTCTCAGTTCCGGATCCCTAGTGTAGTTGTTACCCAGAAATCGGGGCAGATCGATCTGCTGGCGCAATATCGGCGATGTGTACACGTGGTTGACCGCGCGCCGATCCGTCATCGTTCTGTTGGTCGAGCCGGTATGATAGACCATGCAGTCAAGAACGATGTAACTTCCAGCGGGAGCGACTATCTGCTTGGCTGCTTTGGCGACGAAGTGGGATGATGGAAATGCCTCCTGCTTATGGGTCGCCGGCAAGACCATCGTCGCGCCATTGGTCTCGGTGAATTCGTCAATGCAGAACAGCGCATTGATCGCCAGCGGCCGTGAAAAAACGACGTGCTGATAAGGCAAATCCCGGTGCCAGGCACCCTGGTTGTATTCCTTTGCTCCAGCGGGATTGATGACCCCGTTCTGCTGCGACAACACATGGTATTTCGCCAGGATTTGGGAAACAACCTTTTGGATCCGAGCATTTCGGGCCAACTGGAGTAGCCGCGCATCATAGTAAAACGGAAGCCGTACTGTATTGTGTTCTTCAATGAGCCGAAGGGCATCTACACCGCCGCCTGCGCGATGGGCCGCCCGGCGAGCGGCGTCAAATGCCACCGAAAACACCTCTAGCTCTTCAGCCGAATAGCCCCCGTCGACAATGGCATAGCCAAGCGTCTTCAGGCTCTCGACGGCCTCGTCACATGCATCGGCAACATCGACGCGCTCCGATATGCCATAATATCGCTCCTTGGAGGACATCCGAGTTTCCTGCTCTGATATAGTTATGTGCGGATCTCCGCCGGAAATGTGATTGCAACGCCACCATCGCGGCGAATCCGGTCGGCGACCGCATCCTGTACGGATGGATGCACACCCACAAGGGTGACCCAGCCCTTCGAATGTTCCTGTGGCTTATAGGCCTCGATGCGGCCCAGCGGCCAAGCCTCTTCAGGGCGATCCAGAACAAGGCGCGACACACGCGAAAAGGCTCGGGGAGCATAGGCTCTCAACAAAGCCGCCATTTGTCCGGCGCCGAACATCTGAACTTTTCCCCCGGCGTTATTGAGTGCCGCGCCAAGGACACCATCAAGGGATTGCCAGGCTTTGAGGTACGCGACGGCCGCATCTGCCCTTACTTCGGTCTGAGAGGAAGCTGAAGCAGGCTGACCGCTGCCCAGGACGAACATCTGGAAACCCGTAAGTGGAGCCTCCAAGAGACGATGAACTCGAACGGACAAATTGATACGGTTGGCAATGCGCGCAAGCGCCTCAGGGCTAAAGGTCCAGAGATGATCGTAAAAAAGCAACTCGCAGTTTGCCGGCTCCGACGCGGGGCAAATCACGATAATCTGCCCACCTGACCGAACCCGGCGCCTAAGAGCGACGAGAAACTCAAAGGGATCGGCGGTATGTTCGATCGTATTGATCGACACCACGACGTCGAAAAGCGCGGCTTCATCCAACGCCGTATCTGCATCGCCTGAAAGCAAGGTAAGATTGTCGGTAATCCGGCTGATCTTTTCCGATCGGGCCGGGTCCACACCGACCGCTTGGATATTCGGCTTCTCGGCAACGAGGAAACGCAGCATGGAACCCGTACCACAGCCGACGTCAAGCACCCTCTCAATGTCGCTCCGCGCCTCGATCATGCTTCCGACGACGTTGGCGTATGCCTCCCCGCGCTTATCCTCGCCGACACCGACGACGGAAGGCAAACCGTAGTTGGTCGCGTAAATAGCCATCACCGCCGCCGCGCTGAGCGGCTCAAGGAAGCGGATCAGACCACAATGGGCGCAGCGGATTTTTTCAAGCGGACAATCAGCAATCCGACCGTCACTGATCATCGCTCGGGACGGATGCGGGCTCGGCAGTAAGGTCTGAGCTTGACTGCCGCATGCAAAGCAAGGCGCAGATCTACCCAATTGTCTCATCACTAAACGGAATCGCATAGACGAAGATGCCCCGCTCTGTTCCAGCGTACGGACGCCCTCGATCATTGACGATAAGGCAGATCACGTCGTGTTTTTCCTGTCCAAGCCATACCCATATACAAAGCGCCTGCGGGCCCAATGTATAATCCGCCTGGAAAATACTGCAAGAGCCACACGCGCCAAAAAATCAGAATAGGGTAGTCGCAAGAGTGACAGATAAAGGCTGGATATTCGCGCATCACCAGAATTTACCCGCACGCGAATAATATTGCCCTCGCTAAAATAGGATTCCAGACCAAGGAATCGCTCAATATTGCCTAATAAAGCAACGGGATCTCTATCGACATCCTTGTATTCTACAATAAGAATATTATCGAAAAGGCGCCTAACGAAATCAAGGCGACTCTGCTGGTCATATTTATTCGAGTCAAATGAAAGATGATCGCCATGGCCAATATGGATTCTGTAAATACCCGACTCCTCAACCAGGCCTTGCTTGCGTAGCTGTTTTCGAAGACTCTCGACCCACTCGGATTTCTCCCGAACGAGGAGAATCACTTTGTGACCGGCAGATTGAATGCGCCGAAGCGCGTCATCGCTGAGATAGTAGGCAGGACTGATATCCAGCCCAACTTGGTGGGCAGCGTCGAACGCAAAATTAGCAAGATATGCATCTTCGCTCATTGATGTCAGGTACCGATTAATCTCCTTGCGATCTGAAACACAAACGCCAGGATGGCGATTGATGTTCTCATAGAGCCAAGTCGTAGCCGCTCTCGGCATCCCGATGACGACCGCTATTTTCGATAGATCGGAACTGACTGATTCGGTCATTTATATCCTTTACGAGCTATTCAATTGCCAATTTCACCGGACAACCGAAAGCGATATTTGTCGGTCGGCGGCCATTCGGAACTTCACTATTCTCGCGTCATTCACCTCGATGCCGATTTCGAACCTCCCTGCTACATCAGTTAACCCTTATAGTGAACTGAAGAATACGATAACTGCGGCTAGCTTAGAGCAGCCAATGAATACTGAGGAAGAAGCCACTTATAAATTTGTGCCGCTCAGAATACAAGAAAAGTGGCTTCTATATAGATGGGGAGATTGCGACTATGCGCCTTTCAACCTTCTGTTGCAGCACGCGGCATGAATTATGTTCGATCAACCGGTATCGTGATTGCACGGTTTGAGCTGGTTCATAAACTCACAAGTTTGATGCCGATTGAGCCAAAAGCGTGGTTCAAGCTCCATTTTTTGCAGTTTAAGCTCCATTTTTTGGAGTTCAAGCTCCATTTTTTGGAGTTTGCGTGTCGATGCGCGGTCATGAACTGAGCGATTCCGAGTGATCGATCATCGGACCCTTGGTGCATAGGCGGCCTGCTGAAAGAGGCCGATGGTCTGGTTGGCGAAAAGGCGGGGTTTCTTGTAATCGATGACACGGCGTTGCCCAATAAGGGACGACACTCGGTTGGCGTCGCGCCGCAATATGCCTCGTCACTTGGAAAGACGGCCAATTGTCAGTCACTGGTCTCGATAACGTTGGCTTCGCGCGAGGTGCCGGCGATGGTGGGCCTGCGGCAAGTCCTGCCCGAAAGCTGGACAGATGATCCTGAGCGCGTGGCGCGGGTCAATGTGCCGAAGGATAGACAAACCGCTCTGACAAAGCCGGAGATTGTGATCGAGGAGATCGACCGCGTCATCGCCTTCGGTGCGCGTTTTGGCTGTGTTCTTGCCGATCCAGGGGGCGGCTCCAGCGGGCCTTTCCGTCAGGTTTTGAGCGAGCGCGGTCTGCTTTGGGAAGTGGGTCTGTCGCGACGCCAGAACGTCTATCCCGCTGACGTTGCCCTGGTCTTCCCCGTCGCGAAGATCGGAAAACCCGCAAATACAACATCCCTGATTAGCCCCCGGTCGCTGCTGAAGCGTTGTTGGCCGGGGAGAGATGACGAAGGGTCAGCTGGCGGCGGGGCACTAAAGGTCGGCTGACATGTTTCGTCGCGGCCCGCCGCATCCGCGTTGCGGATGGTCATAAGCGCCACATGCTTGACAATCGTTTGCAGTGCATGCCGGGCGATGAGGTTTGGCTCGTCGGCGAACGTCGATCGACTGCCGGGCAGAAATACTATGTGTCGAACTTTCCCGAATACATTGCCCGCATGGAGGATCTCCTCGATCTCTATGCCGAGCCGCATGATCCCAAGCGACCGGTGGTGTGCTTCTATGAAAGTCAACCCAGCTCATCGGCGAGGTGCGCATGCCTATCGTGCCGAAACCCGGAAAGCGATACCGCTACGACGCCGAGTACAAGCGTATCGGCACGGCCAACCTCTTTGTCATGGTCGACGCCAACCGGTCGTGGCGCAAGGTCAAGGTCACCGACCAGCGCTTGGCGATATCCAATCCAATGCGGACGATCTGATGTACGGTGATGGGCCTTTCGCGATGCCGGTCGAAATCCCCCGCTCCCGCCGCAGAGCCTATACGCTCAGGATCGGGCCGTCCACATCATCAGCAGCGCGGCCCCCACCCTACCCAGCGAGCAAGCAGCCCTCCTCCCGATGTCATTTCTACTTTAGAGCAGGGGTGTGTCATTTCTGACTTGCCATGACATAGTTGAGCAAGCTGTCGGGCACTCGCGACATTGTACTGCCTCGTCAGACACGCTATGCGAAAGCCATTATGGCTGATTCATCCAAATCTCCTGTTGCCTTCAATCTTCCTTCGCTTCTAGGTCGCGAGCGCGATTACATCGGCGAGGTCTTAGGGGGCACTCACGCGTCGGGTAATGGCCCCTTCACGGCGCGCGCACAAAACCAACTTCGCGAACTGCTACAGGGCGGACATGCGCTGCTGACGACGTCCTGCAGCACAGCCCTCGAAATGGCGACGATATTGGCTAAGGTCGGCCCGGGGGACGAGGTCATATTGCCCTCGTACACCTTTACCAGTACGGCCAATGCCATAGTTCTGCGCGGAGCAACACCGGTTTTCGTCGATATCCGACGAGACACGCTCAATCTTGACGAGAGCCGGGTAGAAGCAGCCATCACGCCACGAACCAAGGCGATCATGGTTGTCCACTACGCCGGAGTCGGCTGCGAGATGGATGCGATTGCATCCATTGCCAGCCGGCATGGGCTGACGGTCATTGAAGATGCCGCCCAGGCCTTATGCGCAACGTGGAAGGGAGAGCCGCTGGGCCGTCAGGGCAATCTTGCCGCCTTTAGCTTCCACGAGACCAAGAACATCATCGCAGGCGAAGGCGGTGCTCTCATCGTCAACGACGAAAGCCTGGTGGATCGCGCCGAGATCGTGTGGGAAAAGGGCACCAACCGCCTGCAGTTCAAGCGCGGCATGGTTTCGAAATACAACTGGGTCGATATTGGCGGCTCGTATCTGCCGGGTGAACTGACGGCAGCTTTCCTTCTGGCACAGCTCGAGAAGGCCGCCGAAGCAACGCGGGTACGATTGGAACTCTGGCGACGATATGCGGAAGGCCTCGCCGTGCTGGAAGAGGAAGGACTATGTGTCCTGCCGCATCCGCCCCCTCATTGCGGACATAACGGGCATATCTTCTACCTGCTTGCGCCCTCGGCCGAACTCCGCGATGCTTGGCTGAGGGCTCTCAATGCGCAGGGCGTCAATGCGGTCAGCCATTATGTTCCGCTGCATTCCGCGCCGGCCGGGTTGCGCTTCGGACGGGTCGAGGGTCCGCTCGCGGTAACCGACGACATTGCATCGCGACTCATTCGCCTGCCGCTCCATATGCGGCTTGGCAAGACGGAGCAGGAACATGTTATCGACATGACGCGCCGCGTTGCTTGCAGCAATATTCGTTGAGCTTGGAAGGCCACCCCGTAATACATACCAGACGTGGGACGGGATAACGCCAAACAGCTTCTCGATCTTGTATCAATTAGAATGCAATCTGGATCCATGAAGTGGCCGGTGCGGCATACCGTGTCGGCCGCGCCAGCCCCTCAAATTATGAAAGACCGTGGTGTCGCACTGTCGACATGCCATAGGTCCCGGTCAAGGTTATCAATATGGCGGGCTTGCAGCACTCATTTATTTTTTCCGCCATCGACCGACTAGGAAACATCACGATCAATCTGGTGACCATGGCAACTGTTGCCCGTTTATTGACACCAGACGAGGTGGGTGTGTTCGTAGTCGGCGCAGCGGTGGCACTCGTCATTCAGACACTGCGGGATACGGGCGCGGCCATCTATCTCATTCAAGAACCGGACGTCACGCGTGAAGGTGTACGGACAACCTTCACCATCATGTGCGTCATCAACCTGTTCCTTGCCATCGCGCTGTACCTTTCGGCCGCCCCGGTGGCGACGTTCTATAGCGAACAACGCCTCAGGCCGATCCTGCAGATCATGTCAGTGGGCGTGCTCATAGCTTGCTTTGCAAATGTGCCCGTGGCGCTGATGCGACGCGATCTGGAGTTCGGCCATATCGCCACGGTCAACTTGCTAGGTTCGCTCGTGAACCTCGTCGTGGTGATCATCCTGATTCTTTCCGGCTTCAGCTACCTTAGCTTGCCCTGGGCGACGGTCGCCTCACTAAGCGCGATGACAATCGCAACAATTTGTCTTAGGCCAATACCTTGGATGTACCGCTTCGACCTTTCGGAATGGCGGCGGGTTCTGGAGTTCAGCAGCTACTCCAGCATCGCGGCAATCCTCGTTAACGCATTGACAATGCTGCCGCAGTTTATCATCGGCCGTATGATCGGCTTCGACGCCGTCGGCATCTTCAGTCGTGCAGTGATCGTCTGCCAGTTACCTGATCGCTCGGTGCTCAGCGCCTTTATGCCTGTCGTGCTTCCCGCTTTTGCAGCACGGGTTCGAGATGGAGCTGACCTCAAGCCTACCTATCTCCAGAGCCTTTCTCTCACCAGCGTGATCTATCTCCCGATCATGCTTTGCATCGCCTTGCTTGCCCACCCTGTCGTTGAAGCTTTGCTGGGTGACCAGTGGACACGCGCCGTTCCACTGGTCAGGATTTTGTGCGTCGCGTCACTATGCCTGTTTCCGGTCTCGCTGAACTTTCCGGTGCTTGTCGCAAAGGGGCGTATCAGGGATACGGTTACGATGATGCTGATCCTTTTGCCAGTGACCGCGCTGATCGTCTTTGTAGCTGCATTCTATGGCTTAACTATCGTGGCCTTGACCGCGTTCATCACCGCGCCGGCACAGGCCGGTTTGTCATTCTGGTTCGTCAGGCGGCAGGTCCCGTTCAAATGGAACGAAATTGTGGGTTCCATCCGCGAAAGTATCACGGTCATGATATGCGCCGGCGTGGCGCCAATGCTGATTGTCGTCGCGTTGGGTTCGCGGCCAGGCCTGACAGCCGCAGCGATTGCGGCGGTCGGTGCGACCATCGGCTGGTTTCTCGGTGTATGGGCGACAGGTCACCCATTGCTTTCCTACCTAACAGATACTGCCCATATGCTTCTTTCCCAATTGACGGGGCGAGCGGCCAACACGTCGGGTAAGTAATCTATCACCGTGCTCAAAGGGTATTCTGAGATCCGTAAGTCGGCGATGATGGCGGCGGAGGCCCTCTTTCGTGGGGCGGCGTGCTTGCGTGGAACCGCCCCGGTTAATTTAGCCTTCCCTTGCGCCACTTTAGTATGCGTCCGAGGAAGACCGCGTATTTTTAGGGAGCGCGGTAGGAGGCTGGAAGTAGTGATGGGGCTCTGACAGGCTGACTGTGCGGTCGCCGGTGCTTGAAGCGGTTGTTTCCAGTTCCAAGGCAACAAATCGTCTAGGCGGCTTTGTGGGATTTCGGCGACGCGAGCGAAGACGTCGGCAAGCCAGGTCCGCGGCCAGTGATGGCGGTAGACGAAGGGGGGCAACTACCATCACTGCCCGCGAAGAGCGAGTTATATCTCGTGATGCTCTGCGGACGGATTGCCCGCTCGACGATACTGGAGTTGAGCTCAACCCGGCTCTTGCTCGGGGGAAAATGCCCCATAGCCTCCCAACGAAAGCGGCAATCGCTATGTGAACAATGAACTATCGTTTCCAAAAAGGAATTCTCCAGAAAATCACCTTTCGCCGCCCTCGCCTAACCAGTGTCTTGCGGTCTGCCTATGTTCAGTAATTTGCGCCGAACCCGGATTGATCGGCAACTGTCATTCTCACACGAGCAGGAATTACCTTGAGCTTTCGTGACGGCAGACGTCCAAATGATAGAGTCGGATCTAAGATCGCATTTTGAAATTGAATCCGAGTGGATAACTCGGGGGTGCCCAAAAAAGTGAATCTCCCCAGGTCATCATCACATACGTAGCACGTTCGTGCATTGACAGGAGGTCGAATGTTCGAGTCTGGTTGTCGGCAATCAGCATATTATTTTGATTGCCAAGCCTGAATGTCTTGCTCCTTGGCCATCTGGCTTGATTGTAAATGACGCCGTTCCGGCCAACGACGGCGGTATGACGGCCACTTCGCGTAATCCTTGTTGTCAGGCTATTTGGTCCGCTTTCAAAGCCGTAGGATGCTTTCTTTGTGGGTTCTATCGATGGGAACGACGATAGGAGAGCGTCGCGTTCGATTATAAAGCAATTGCTTCGAATATGGGGGTTTGGGAAACGCGGGAAATCAGCAAGAAAGTCAAAGACGCCGCCAGGCGCTACTTTCTGACCCCAGAACGCTGCCCATCTCTCGTCCATTTCAGGAGATTGGTTGGGGCTAAAAGGTTCTCTCCAAGAGCGCTTTTGAATCAAATCCACCCAGGACTGCTTTTGAAGAAACTCGATCCAGGGCCGCTTTTGAATTAACTCGATCCAGGGCCGTTTTTGGATCATATCCATCCAAGACTGTTTATGATTCAAATCCGTTCCAGGCTGCTCTTGCTTCAAGGCTTGTGGAGCATGGACACTGATAACAAATCGGTAGTGGTCGCACAATTTGGGATCGGGAGCGGCATCGACGAGGCCTGCGAGCCACACGGCCTTGCTGGTGACCGCAAGTGATGAGTACAAGCTCTCGAATGAGCCGTGTGCCCCTGCCATACCAACTTTTGGATCATCCATTGCCCTGCGAAGATGATAGAGCCAGCCTTCCGACAGGATTTCAGTGTGTGTGTTCATGAAACAAACATATCGGGAATCAATTTGGCCGGCGGCGTGAATATAGGCACCTATGTCAAACTGATCATCCGTAACGCAAATTTCACCGGAATCCAGCTCAGCAAAGATCTCACGTGCGGTAGCCAAGTCCTCCGAATTCTCGAAACCTTTATATATGATAGCTAACTGGTGCTTTATCCCGGAAGTATTCCTCTTATAGGATTTGACAAAGCGCGTGAACGCGCCAATTCCTTCCGCATGGCGGGCTAAATAAAAGACCACGAGGTCGCGCGTCATGACATATTGTTCTTCATTTCAATCACTGCCGCTGATTTGAATAGCAGAACACAACAGTACCTCAAAATCATGGTCGCCATCTGACTCTAGATCTTCATGGGTATGCATGTATTCTAACTTACAAGCATTGCGCACCAGCTCCTCGAACGCTTGTGCCTATCCCAAAGCCTGACCTCCGTCATCCCTTCCTGTGAGGGTTCCGCCGAAGCTCTTTACGCTTCCGATAAGCAACACGCCTTCCTGGGCTGCTATTTCGTGCGTTGAGCTTCGCATAGAGGGGAATAGGCCAATCTCATGCCTCGCGCCTTGCAGGTCTCGGCTATGCCCGCGCACAGCTCCGCCAAGGTTCCCGAAGCGGTACACCTCTCCAGGGCGAGCGCAAGGGTTTGCTTTCTGCAATAGAAATAACCTTCAACTATGCCAATGGCTGTTTGTGGCTTGAGCGCAAGGGCCTGCTCGCCGGGATATGTCCTTGGTTTTCCGATCCACTCACTCGTAAAAGCACGTCCGGATAACGTCTCACAGCATGCGGCTACGTGATCACGGGTATTGATGATTCTGCCGGCGACCGCTGCAACGTCCGGATGCATTTCGAACATCTGCATGGCGTCCCAGGGACCGCTGTCGTTGCTTGGGTAAAGCCGCTCGTCCAGCAATACGAGATAGTCGCTTGTCACTTCTCGAACGATGCGGGCCACATCTTCTCGATCGAACATGTCACCGGATTCGAGATGAAGAATTCTGGTTTCCCCAATTGGTAGGACAGCCGACACCCTGTCCGGCACCGTGTGACTCCCTGATCCCCTTACGATGTAAATCAGGCACAGTTGCAGAGGCGCACTCTTCCGCCTTTGCAGGGCAAGCTGTTCGACACCGCGATTGATGGGGTAGGGCTCGATCTCATACAGATCCGGGCACTTCTGATCCATCCTAATCTCAGAAAGAACGTATTTTACGGATGCTTGCGAACCGTCATTCACCGTCCCACTATTGCTTGTGGATTTGGCATGATGCCGCCAATGATAGAGGACATGCGGGATGTGAAGCATCGTTTCCCCGGCACGGCTGAAACGTAGCGCTGTGTCCCAGTCGTGGCAGAACTCCGCCCTCTTGTCTGAATACACGCCGAGCTCGAGGGCCCTTTGACGGGCGAAGGCACAAAGGTGCCAGATCGTCGAGTCCGCATCATTGAGAATTGGGTCGAACGCAGTGCGTCTGATGGGAGACTGAAGAATTCCGTTCGACAGGATGTCCTCGTCCGAGAACGCAAAATTTGCGTCATTGGTCTCGGAGAAAGAGTTAATCACAACCTGCAGCGCGTCGACCGTCAGCAGGTCATCGGCGTCCATTGGGATGCAGAAACGACCACTGGCCTCCCCTAGACATAGATGCATACCGCCAATGATGCCCAGGTTTTTGTCACGCCTCAGTGCGCGAACCCGCGGATCTGCAGAAATCTCCTCCAGGACCCTCTCCAGTGCCTCTGAGATAGGCCCATGAGCAAGAACGATCCATTCACGAAATGGAAGTGTCTGGGCAAAGAGCGAAGCCGCAGTGTCGCGAAACAGTGCCGGATCGGTATTGATGTATATCGTCGTTAGGATGGATATGTCGGCCTGCTCGGTGTTTGACATAGCCGCCGTTGCGCGTCGCGCCATAAGCTCGGCGGCGTGTCGTTCCGGATAGGATAGTGGCAGGGGGATGCGGGCCGCTGCTTCCTGGGCAAGCCGTGTCTCCCGCGACGTCGGCCCATATGCGGTCTGTGGCGTCAAACCGAGCCGAGGGGACATCAACGCTCGATCAGGAATCAGGTCACCATATGCAAGCGTGAACGCGGCAACTTCGACTGAGGACGGCGCGCTGAAGGTTTTTCGCGTCGACGCTGTAAAGAACGGTGTGTATACGCAGCGCTTTTGCCTACGTCGCGCAGCTGCGGCCAGCCACATCGACAAGGCGCCATTGGTTACCCCGGCGCGTATCAGAGAAGGCAGAACCTCCGCGAGAAAAGAGGCGTCCAGCACGCAGTGCTGGGCGGGGAGTGCGCTGGCCGAATGTGGTTTCAGAAGCTGAGCAAAGTAACCAGGATCTTTGGCTGTACGACCCAGATTTGGTGAATTGCAGGCACCGTTAAAGCCAAAGTAGTCGTCCGCAGCGACAATGACACCGTCCTTGACGATACGGCCGCCGACAATGGCCGTGTCCGGAAAGAGCTCGAACATTGCCAGAGCCTCGCTCGACCAATTTGGGTCCTCGATTGTTACCTCAGGAGCCAGCAGATGCACATAACACCCGTCGGCCGCTGCTTGCCTTGCATGGTCGAGCAGAACCGACAGATTAGCTGATTCGATTTTTTCAACGCGGTGACCTTCGAATCCGGGTCCAAATGAACTCTTGTTCGCACCCGGCCCGAACAGCAAGGTCGTTATCGGCTTCGGCTTGCCAGGATCCCGCACGAACCGCCAATCAGGTGTTCCGTCGAAGAGGGGAGAAAACTCTACACTGTAATCCGCGTCCGCCCGGCGTCCCCTGAGGAACATCTCCAGCACATTCTTTTGTGAATCGTGGATATAGCTCTTGCTGCCGATATCAAGCGATGTCGATTGGGGATGCATCCGCCACGTGTAGATCAATTCCGGGATGTGAAGGGGGATGTGGCCCGCTACCAGAAAGCGCGTGAAGCTATCCCAATCGGAAGAGCCCTCGGCTTCGCGATTGGTGTAGCAGCCGAGCTGAAGCGCGACCTCGCGATCAATGGCACATAAATGCGCAATGTAGCAGGAGTGCGTGAATAGCACCGGGTCCCAATCCGGCTTATTGTAGGGATCCCGTTGGTGTCCGCGCAGTTGTTTGTCCTCATCGGAATAGGCAATTGCGGGAAAGCCTGCCTTTTGCAGCGCCGATGTCATTACTCGTACGCAGTCAGGCGTGATGAGGTCGTCGCTATCGAGGGGGACAATGTAACGCTTATGCGCGTGTTCAAGCAGATAGCGCAGCGCTGGTACGATGCCGATGTTCTGCTCTACGCGCGAAAGGCGCACGGCGGGATGTTCGGCAATAGCGGCGAGGGCTTGTCGCGTCTCGGCGCTGTCCGAACCATTATCGAGAATCAGCCATTCAAATTCACAGCCACTGTCCTGGCCCAGAACAGTCTCTGCCAACTCGAACAGAAAGCCCGATGCCGTGTTCCACACCGGCGTTATGAAGCTCAGCAATTCAGGGGCGGGATTCGTATAGAGTGCAGCGCGCTCGGCCGGCATTGTTTGGCGATAGGTTTCATAGCCGTTAGACGGCCAGGTTCCGAAACCTGGAAAGATGCTCGGGGACCCGCTGGTGTCACCGAACGCGGCCGTTCGCACCGGCGCGCCGAGCAGTGCGAAAGCCGTGTCATGAAGGCCGGGAATGATGCTGGCGAAACTCTCCGACCAGGTCTGCGGCATCTTGATCTTGTCGCGCGTGCCTTCACGGCGAAAGGCTTCCGCCAGCCCGTCAGCAACGCCCTCGAGCGTGGGGTCGACGCCGATGATGTTCGGCGAAATCTCGGCCAGCCGTGCCGCGGTCTTGCTGCCAAAGGTCGTCGTTACCACCTTTCGTCCGCAGGCCGCCATTTCAAGAGGTGGGTAGCTTGGATGCGGCGAATGCATGAGCGAGAGGAGCACATCGCTTTCCCTCATGAACTGGGCATAACCCTGAAGACCCTTCCATGGCAGGGCGGTGAGATTGATATCGGGACCCAGCCAGACGGGCGCGAAGTCTTCGCCCATGCCGTGGAAGTCCCATTGGGCAAAATCGAGTTCGCCTCTGGCGATGAGGACCCTCAGGGCGGCAACACCCAATTCGAAGAGATTGCGTTCGCCCTTTGTGGGGCGTGCATACATCAACAGCCGCTTCCTGCCGCCTGCGGCCGGCGCCGCCTCCCCGGGATGGAAAAGGCTGGGGTCGATCGCCGGTTCGAAGACAAACGCCTCAGCGGCAAAATCAGGGTCTGCGAAGCGCCCGACCTTGTGCTTGACCAGGTGATCGTAGAGCAGCTGCGAATTGATAATCGGCACGTGGTCGAGACAATAGGTTTCCGACGCCAGAGCTTGTGCGGTCGAGGCAGCGTGCAGGAGCGGCTCGTAGTCCTGGATAATATAGAAAAAGCGCTTGTGGCGGGTGTGGCGTATCGCATATTTGGCGGCTTGCGCAGTCCACCAGGCCGTCGCCATGAAGAGGTCGTTGGCGCCCATGGAGAAGGGCCTTTCGCGCGCGGAGGCGTCGACGAGCTCAACACCGTGCGAACGGGGGTCGGTGCCACTCAGCAACATAGCATGCGTCCAGAAAGCGGACTGATCCTCATCAGGCACGGCATTGGTCGACACGAGCCGCACCTTTATGCCCGTGGCGGCCAGACGGCAGGCCAGATTGATCGCGGTATTGGGGCCACCCGTCAGGTGCTTGAGGGCGAGGCCCGGGACCAGAACGTTTAGTGCGGGAACGGCTGCCAGGGCGGGGTCGATTGTGAAGGACAGCAACTCGAGTGAAGGAAGCAAACCCGCCGCCTGCTCCTCCGCACTGTGGTCGAGAAATGGCCAGGCACGCCCTTCGGCTGCCCCCGATTGAATAAAGTGTTGAACAGCATCCAGGCCCTTGGCAACGACATCGGGATTCAGCTTCAGGTAACGGCGTTTTTGTTCTTCGAGTGCCGTTTCCTTCGGCAAGCCCCAGGTGCGGCCCTCCGCCTTGCCGTAGCTTTGATAATGCTTGCGTGGACTGGCCTTGGCCGCTGCGACGTCCGGGTGGCGGATGAGATACCAAGCCGCTTCGAGATCGTATGAGACCGAGGTGTTGTGCGGTGTGCGATCTATCAGCTTGTCGCGATATTTGTTGCGTTTACGACCATTGAACGGGTGTCGCACAGCGGCACGAAGCTGAATGACCAATCGGAATCGTCGCTGCCTGGAACGGCTTTTTGACGCGGAGGCCTTTGCGTCGACCGTCCCCGTCCCCTGTGGGTCTTGATCGTTCATCGCAATCCCTTTTTCCGATCCGTCCATTCGTGCGCAGACCTGTATCTCGCGTCATCGTCGGGGTGCAAGACTTAATTGCCCCTTCTCGGTATCCCTGCTGGATGCATCAAAGGCGGTGTTACTCTGCCAGAATATGAAGTAAATAGGCGCTGTAGCTGCCCCGCCCCAGGCGCTCTGCCGCTGCGCGCACCTCATCGAGCCCGATATAGCCATGCGCCAGTGCGATCTCCTCCAGGCAGGCAAGCTGGATGCCCTGGCGTGTTTCCAGGGTCTGCACGAAATGCCCCGCCTGGATGAGCGATTCATGCGTGCCGGTGTCGAGCCAGGCAAAGCCACGCCCCATCAGCTCCACTTGCAGACTGCCGCGCTGCAGATAGACCCGGTTGACATCGGTGATTTCCAGTTCCCCCCGCGGCGAGGGACGCAGCGCCGCGGCGATCTCGAGCACCTGATTGTCGTAGAAATAAAGACCGGTCACCGCAAAGCTCGATTTGGGCTTGCCAGGCTTTTCCTCGATGTCGATGGCCCGTCCGTCCGCATCGAAAGCCACCACGCCATAGCGCTCGGGATCGGCGACCTGATAGCCGAAGATCGTCGCCCCCGTCGGGCGCGAAGCTGCCCGCATCACCATCTCCGACAGGCCATGGCCATAGAAGATGTTGTCGCCCAGCACCAGCGCCACCGGATCGGTGCCGACGAAATCGCGCCCGATGATGAAGGCCTGGGCCAGTCCGTCCGGGCTCGGCTGCGCCGCGTAACGCAGGCTCAGCCCCCATTGGCTGCCGTCGCCGAGCAAGGCTTCGAACTGCGGCAGGTCGCGCGGCGTCGAGATGATCAGGATCTCCCGGATGCCCGCCAGCATCAGCACCGATAAAGGATAATAGATCATCGGCTTGTTGTAGATCGGCAGCATCTGCTTGGAGATGGCCAGCGTCAGCGGATAAAGCCGAGTGCCCGAACCCCCGGCCAGTATGATGCCCTTCACGATGTCTTCTCCTTCGCCGCGGCTAGGGCGTCCAGGGTGCGCTGCAGGCCAAGCCGCCAACCCGGCAGTCCGATCCCGCTTTGCGCCACCAGCCGTTGTGATGCCAAGATCGAATTGAGCGGACGCCGCGCCGCTGTCGGGTAGTCCGATGAACCGATGGGTCGAATGAGCGGGATGCGGGTAATCAGTCGGCGCGCAAGGCCACCTTCGAAGATCGCCTGCGCAAAACCGGCCCAACTCGTCGCCCCCGCCGAAGCGCAATGATAAAGCCCGCTGATGCGTTCTTCCTGCACAAGCGGCAGCAGGGCGGCAATGGCATCGGCAAGATCGTGTGCCGATGTCGGCGCACCGCGCTGGTCATCAACGATGCTGAGCTGGTCGCGCTCGATCGCGAGGCGCAACATGGTCCTCACGAAATTGTTGCCATAGGGGCTGTGGACCCAGGACGTGCGCAAAACCAGGACCTTGGCGCCGCTGGCAACAACGGCCCGCTCGCCCGCCAATTTGCTCGCGCCATAGACGTTGAGGGGATGGGGCTCGTCCTCCTCACGCAAGGCATGTGCGCCAGAGCCATCGAAGACATAGTCGGTCGAGATATGGATGAAGCTTGCGCGATTGGCCTTGCACCAGCCTGCCAAGGCGGCCGGCGCCGCCTCATTCACCGCGAAGGCGATCTGCGGCTCGGTCTCGGCCCGATCGACCGCGGTGTAGGCCGCCGCGTTGATGATCGCCTCGGGTTGCAAGCCATCCAGAATACCGGAAAATTCGCCCAATTGGGCCAGGTCCAGCACATCGCGACTCACAAAGCTCCAGCCCTCGTCTGCCCGCTCGCGCAAGCATGAGGCCAATTGCCCCCGCCCCCCGATAACCAAAACCCGCACGATGTCTACCCCTTGCCGATACGGCTGCCATCATAGTTGCGACGATGAACCTCACGCCACCAGGCTTCGTGATCGATACACCAGCCTTCGGTGCGCTCCGCGAGATCTGCCGTTCGCTAAGTAGAAAACAAATCAGCTACCGCAGGCTAGCCAACTGAGAGCGTGAATCACATCTCTATCAAAATTAACAGGTCCTGGGCCTAGCGCGACTCGGTTGCGGCAGATTGGCTCGTGTCCAGTAGGAAGGCTCCGGGCTCAAGTTTCGCGGGTCTTACCATTTGCAAGCACTCCGACAACTCTACCGTTCTTGAACTCGCTGCGATTTGTTTGGATTCGCAATATGCTCCACCTTTTTATTGCGACGCATTTTGTATATCTGAAGTCCATAAACCGTTCAGAAAGATGCCCCGACGGCAGAACCAATAGGAGGACGCGCCCTTTGCCTGATGATCGAGACCTTCTGCCCATCGTATTTAGTATGGGCGAACCGGCCGGGATCGGGCCCGAACTGGTGCTGATGGCGGCGAGCCGACGGGCTGGCGCACATCCGTTCTACACCTACGCGGATACTTCGCTACTGGTGTCCCGTGCTCGACGCGCAGGTATCGATGTCGCTCTCATCGAAACGGACGAAGCCGGCGTTCCCGCTGCCTTTGCGCGCGGCCTGCCTGTGGTTCCACTGGCCAACTGCGCCGCGGACAAGCCCGGCGAACCGGAGGTCGCCGCGGCGCCAGCCGTGATCGAGTCGATCGAGCGGGCGGTGTTGGCCGTGAAGCGCGGCCAAGCGCGTGCCGTTGTCACGGCTCCTATCATGAAGGATGTGCTCTATCGCGCCGGCTTCAAGCATCCTGGCCATACCGAGTTCCTTGGCGAGCTGGCTTCCCGCTGGTGGGATCACCGGTGTGAACCGGTAATGATGATCTGGTCGCCAACCCTCGCCGTCGTGCCGGTCACCATCCATATCCCGCTCGCCGATGTCCCCGGCGCCTTGACGCAGGAACTCGTCTACAAGACCGGCATCACGGTTGCCCGCGATCTCACAACACGTTTCGGCGTTGCCGCACCCCGCCTTGCCGTCGCGGGCCTCAATCCCCATGCGGGGGAGAATGGCGCCCTGGGCCATGAGGATGAGCGCATTGTCAGGCCCGCGATCGAAAGGCTGCGACAAGCCGGGATCGACGCGCGCGGGCCCCTCCCCGCCGACACCATGTTCCACGACAGGGCCCGTCAGAGCTATGACGCGGCGTTGTGCATGTACCACGACCAGGCGCTGGCGCCAGCCAAGGCGCTGGCCTTCGACGAGGCCGTCAATGTTACGCTCGGCATGCCTTTCGTGCGGACATCGCCGGACCATGGCACCGCCTTCGATCTGGCCGGCACGGGTCGGGCCAATCCCTCCAGTTTCCTTGCCAGCCTCGCCCTGGCGCATCGCCTGTCGCGATAGATGGCTCAGATCGACACTCTTCCGCCCTTGCGCGATGTCATTGGCCGGTATGAACTCATGGCCAAGAAATCGCTTGGCCAGAACTTCCTCCTCGATCTCAATCTCACCGCCAAGATCGCTCGCGCCGGTGGGTCACTGGAGGAGGTATGCGTGGTCGAGGTCGGTCCCGGTCCCGGTGGACTGACCCGTGCTTTGCTGGCGAGTGGTGCCAAACGAGTCATCGCCATCGAGCGTGACGAGCGGTGCCTGGCGGCGCTTGCCGAGATCGCAGCCCATTATCCGGACCGGCTCACCGTTCATGCCGGTGATGCGCTCCAAGCCGATTGGCCGAGCTTGCTGGCCGGGATCGACGGCCCGATCCGCATCGCTGCCAACCTGCCCTACAATATCGCCACACCTCTGCTGATCGGTTGGCTGAAGACCGAACCTTGGCCGCCCTGGTTCCAGTCGATGATCCTGATGTTCCAAAAGGAAGTCGCCGAGCGCATCGTGGCGACGGAGGCCGACGACGCCTATGGCCGCCTCGGGGTGCTGGCCGGCTGGCGCACCGAGGCGGAGATCGTCTTCAACGTGCCGCCGAGCGCCTTCGTGCCGGCACCCCAGGTCACCTCGTCCGTGGTGCATTTGCGTCCGCGCCAGGCCCCTCTACCATGCGCTTCGGCAGCACTGGAGCGGGTAACGCAGGCCGCCTTCGGTCAGCGCCGCAAGATGTTGCGCCAGAGCCTCAAGAGTCTTGGCGGCGATCTCGCCGGCGCTCTGAAAGCCGCGGGGCTTCGTCCCGAAATGCGTGCCGAGGAAGTGCCGGTCGACGCCTTCGTGATGCTCGCCAACAAGTTGG
>Ga0206974_1052_pt1 | contig 23364 bp, 18 predicted proteins | sample Alteio_BWOrgHeat_84_FD_152920 | JGI IMG/M metagenome (GOLD analysis project Ga0206974, IMG submission 152920) | Enriched cells from forest soil in Barre Woods Harvard Forest LTER site, Petersham, Massachusetts, United States -... | ecosystem: Environmental > Terrestrial > Soil > Temperate forest >... | reverse complement strand
GTCTATAGCATCGAAACGCGGCGCGGAATTATCTTGGCTATCACCGTTGCTGCGGCGCTCAGTTTTCTCGGACAATTCAATCACCCTAGGAAATATGAGAGATGGTCTGGAAGCTCGGCTAGCATTTTTGGCCTACTGGGTCAGGCGCGTAATTGCAGGGCAGAAGCCAGCAGCGCCTTGGTGTAATCGTGCTGGGGGTTGAATAGAACCGCGCTGGTTTCGCCGGTTTCCACCATGTTGCCGTCTTTGAGTATAACGAGAGTTTCGGCGATATCGGAGACGAGTGGCAGGTTGTGGGTGATGAACAGCATGGACAATCCGTCCATTTTCAATTCGAGTAGAAGTTCGATGACCGATGCCTGGATGGAAACGTCAAGTGCGGAGGTGATCTCGTCGCAGATCATCAGTTTGGGGCGTGTGGCTAACGCCCGCGCCACGGCGACGCGCTGCCTTTCCCCGCCCGAAAGATCGTCGGGGTAAAGACTCCATGTGCGTTTGGGCAACCGGACCCGATCGAGGAGGCGCGACACATGGCCCTCGACGACATCGGGGGCGAGGCTTGCATCGAGGCAGACGGCCCGGCGCACGCACTGAGAAATGGACTCTCGAGGGTTGAGCGATCTGTCCGGGTTTTGAAACACGATTTGGATTGCGCGCAGGTCCGCCTTCGAGCGGTCCCTGACGCGCCAAGGCAGTTGGCGGCCCTCGAACAAAAGCTTGCCTTCGACCTTGGTGTGGAGACCTGTGATTGCCCGACCGGTCGTGGTCTTGCCCGAGCCGCTTCCCCCGATGAGGCCGACGCACTGGCCCTGAGCGATATCGAAGGACAAACCGTTAACGGCTTTGAGTTCACCGTGGGACGCTTGCATGTTCTGGAGCGAGAGCAGCGGTGCTGCCGACGGGGGCCGTTGGGGGACGACCGCTTCGGGGCTTGTCGAAGTGTGCTGCAGGCGCGGGATCGATTTGAGTAGCATCCGGGTGTAGTCGTGGCGCGCCGCCTTAAATATTTGTTCGCGCGTGCCGGTTTCCACCACGTCGCCCCGGTACATGACCGCTACGCGGTCGGCGACACTGTGGACGACCGCGAGGTCGTGAGTGACGTACACAAAGGATGCCTCGCTGGTCTGGACGAGCTTGCGTATCAGTTCGAGAATCGTTTGTTGGGTTGATACGTCCAGTCCGGTTGTGGGTTCATCCATCACCACCACGCGCGGTCCCGTAATAAAAGCGACCGCGATGGCCACCCGCTGAAGTTGGCCCCCGCTCAGTTCAAACGGGTAGCGTTTCAAAAACGCTTCATTATTGGGTAGGGACACACTTTCGAGCGCGTTCTCGATGAGGCTGTGGCACTGGGATTGGTCGCGCCCGTGGGCCTCCAGCACCTCCCTGATCTGTGTGCCGATCCGCATCCGTGGGCTGAAGCTCGCGGTGGGGTTTTGCGGCACATTGGTGATCTTGTTACCGCGGTAGGCACGCAACTCCTCTGCCGGGAGAGAGAGCACATCCCTGCCGTCGATGATGACACGGCCCGAGCCGATGCGCATGCCCGGCCGTGCAAAACCCATAAGGCCGAGTGCAAGGGAGGTTTTTCCCGAACCGGATTCGCCGATAATGGCCAGAACCTCACCCACATTGACCGACAGTGACACGTCCCTGACGATGGAACGACCATTCAGATCACTCAGGTTGAGCGCATCTACGACCAGTGTTGGGGTGCTAGGCATTGTCACTTCTACTTGAACGTCCAATAGAGCGGGCGAAGCTGTCGGAAAGTGTACTGACCGCGACCGAGAACAGCGCGATCGCAAGGGCTGGGGCGATGGCGAGCCAGGGGGCGATGGTGATGCCGATGCGATTCTCGCTGATCATAAGGCCCCAATCGGCGGCCGGCGGGGGCAGCCCCATGCCCAAGTAACTCAACGAGGCATAAAGGATGATCGATCCACAAAGGCGCACGCCGAAATCGGCGAATATGGGCGTCAGAATGTTTGGCAGGATGTCACGCAAGCTTATCGCCATCCAGCCTTCGCCACGGGCAAAGGCGGCTTCCACATATTCGGAGGTCGCGACGTCGAGCGTGATAAGGCGAGCGATGCGCAGCACGCGAGGAACGTGCAAGACGACGATGCCAAGGACGGTGGCCGGAATGCTCGGCCCTGTTGCCGCCAGCAACACCAGGAGGAAAATCGTCGGCGGCAAGGCGTAGATGACGTCAGAGATGGCGATCACCAACAGGTCGAGCGCCCCTCGGCGCAGGCCGGCGATGATGCCGATAGGAACTGCCAGGACATAGGCAATGCCTGTCGCCAGAATGGCTACGGTCAGGACGGTGTGTCCACCGTACAGGAACCGGCTGAGAGCATCGCGCCCGAGATAGTCGGTGCCCAGCCAGTGTTCGACCGAGATGGCTTGGAACGGCCCACCCACGATTTCGTCATACTGGAAAGGACTGATGAACGGCCCGAATACTGCGAGCGTTACCACCACTAAAACCGCCGCCAAGGCAATCCGAGCTGGTGCAGTGCCAAGAACGCGCCGAATGAGGGGGAATGGCTTATTCATCGTACTCACGGGATGGCTTTCGGTCTTGCAATGGGAATTTTCCCGCCGAGGACTAAACACGCAGTTTCGGGTTCAGGAGAAGGATGAGCACTTCGGAGGTGAGATTGATGAGTATGTAGGCGGTGGTGATGATCATTGAGATGGCCAGCACCGTAGGGATATCGCGGTTGACTACCGCGTCGGCCAGAGCGCTACCGATGCCGGGCATCTGGAACACGGCCTCGGTGACCACAACACCTCCGGCAAGCCAGGCTGCATTGAGCGCGATCGTCTGGATCGTAGGGCTAAGGACATTGGGGAGCACGTGGCGAAGCAGTATCCGGCTTGGCCTAATGCCTTTGAGGCGCACCATGTAGATGAATTCGGCATTGAGCACGTCCAGGGTGACAGCGCGCACCATGCGGATCACCTGCGCCAGGGTCGTGCCCAAAAGCGTCAGCACCGGCAGCACAAAGACGTTGGCCTGCTTCCACATGGGTCGGCTCGGATCGAGTAGCGACACCGGTGGCAAAAGGGCCAGCCACACCGCGAACACCACGGTAAGGATGGTGCCGATGACGAATTCGGGCAGAGCGACGGCGATAAGCGTCGGGATGGAGATGAGGTGATCAACAAAACTATCCTTGCGCAGAGCCGCCACGATGCCAAGCACGAGCGAGAGCGGGATCATCAAAGAGAGCGCGGCCAGCGTTAGAACAAGGGTATTAGTGGCCTTAGAACCAATGGTCTCCCACACTGGAATGCCGGACGGTATCGAACGGCCGAAATCGCCCCGCAACACCCCCGCTATCCACGAGCCATATTGCTGGACAAGCGGACGGTCGAGGCCAAATTCTTGGGTCAGGGCCTTCACGGCTGTTGGATCTGCATGGGCTCCAAGGGCCGCTCTGGCGGCATTGCCGGGCAGGAAATTGGTCGCCCAGAAAACCACGGCGGAAACGATCAGCAATGTTCCGATCGCAAGCAGTATCCGTGTGACGATCAGTTTCAGCAGTGGATTGCGCATGCGAGTAGTCTTTTCTGTAGTTGAACTCCGGCTAAGGTCGGACGGGGCAGGAACGACGTGGCCCGCCCGACGATAGGTTCACTCTAGGCGAAGTACACCGATTCAAACCGGTAATACCCTAGGTTTCGCTGGGTCGAGGGCTCAATGCCCTGCACCTTGGAGCTGGTGGCGTCGAGCAGGTCCCGGAAACCCCAGATTATGTAGGCTCCTTCATTCCAAAGGATCTTCTGTGCCTCGGCATAGTAGCTACGCCTTTCCTCGTCCTTGAAGGTGGTCCGGGCCTTTGAGACCCATTCATCGAAGGCGTCATTCGTCCAGTCGGGTTCATTCCAGTAAGCGTTGCGCGCATAACCCTGCGTGAACTGGGATTCAAGCGTATGTTGCCCCCAGTCTGAACAGGCTATGGGCGTATTCTTAAAATTGGGCCCCGCGTAGTAGCTGTCGGGGGGCACCACGACCAGTTCCAGTTTAACGCCAATCTTTTTCGCCTGGTTTGCGATTAAGGTCGCCGACGAGAGCATCCCGGGCGCCGCGTCAGCGGCATAAAACTGAACCGACAGCTCGTTGTCGTAACCGGCCTTCCTGAGCAGCGCCTTTGCCTGGTCGGGATCGTATTCGCGCTGCGGCAGGCTCGTGGCATAATCGGGGTCGGTGATACAATGAAGGTCGTTGCCGATGGCGCCGTAGCCCGACAGGGCGTTTCCCACCAACTGCTTGCGGTCGATCATCAGGCGAAAGGCCTGGCGAACCCGCACGTCGTCGAAGGGCTTTTTGTTGACCATCATGTACTGGTCGGTCGTGGCGCTGGATTTGGATTGCAGCAGCTTGAGTGCGGGATTGGCCGAAATGATGCCGGCGAGGCTGGCGTCGAGCTGGGCGATTGCATCAACCTGCCCGGCCGAGAGTGCATTCATGCGGGCGGTGGCATCGTTGATGGCGATGTATTCCACGCCGTCGAGATAGGGTTTGCCGGCTTGGCGGAAACTATCGCTGCGAACCAGTGAGACGCGCTGACCGCGCTCCCAAGAGTTGAATTTGAAAGGCCCGGTGCCCACTGGTAGATCAAAGCTCGTTGTTCCGTTCTTGATGATCGACATTACCTTGCTGCCCAGGATCTCGGGGAGGAGGGCGTAAGGCCGGGTCAGGGTGATTGCGACCGTGGTGGGATCGAGCGCCTTGACTTCGTCGGCCCTAAGGAAGGGTTGCAGGCTCGAGTAGGCGTCGGCCTTGGTGTCCGGGTTCAAAGCGTATTGCAGCGTGTAGACCACGTCGTCCGCGTTGAAGGGTGACCCGTCGTGCCAAACGATGCCTGAACGCAGCTTGATCTTCCAGACGTCGCCCGTGTGGTTGTGGCTGAACTCCTCGGCCAGGTTGTTGTAGAGTTGACCCTTAGCGTCGAAATCCGTCAGGCGGTCATAAATGGCCTGGGAGACGGCAAAATCCATGTCGCCCGTCGAGACGAGCGGGTTGAGCGAGGACTTGGCGCCGGCCGACCCGAGTCCGATGCGCAGCGTGCCCCCACGTCTGATCTCCTGAGCGAAGGCGGCCTTTTCGGCCATCGACAATGCCACGCAGGCCGCGCCCAAGGCGGCACCTCCCATCAGGACGTGACGTCGATTGGGCAAAAAAGACGATAGTCCGTGAGGTGCATCCTTAGTCATTTCGAACTTTCCTTCTGGTGGGGAGAGCGAGGTGAGCGGAGCATTGTCGTGCGCGGCCAGCGTTGGATTACTTCAGCAGTTCAGCGTGTTTGAGTGCGGCGATGATGTTTTCCTGGTCGACCTTGGCGAGGTTGCCACTCGGCTTGCGCGGCGGGCCTACTTCGCGGCCCAAAAGGTTGATGGCGAACTTGACGCGAGCGGGGAAGTTGACCCCCTTGATCATTTCGCGCGCCAGGGGCGCGATCTTTTCGGTCAGTTGACGGCCCTTTCTATAGTCATTGGCCTCGTGCGCTGCGAAGATTTCGCGGTACTGAGCTGGGATGACCGTGTTGATGCCCGAGATGGAGGCGACCGCCCCTAGCATGAAGCTGGCGATATTGACGGCATCTGCACCGGCAGCGATTGCCACCCGATCACCAACCGTTTGTACCAATTGAGCAACGGGTTCGAGCGCCACTTCCTTAAGGCAAATGACGCCAGGCAAGTGCGCGACGCGCTGCATGACAGATGCCGGGTTGAAGAAGTGGTTGTAGTAGATGATGCCGAGGCCGGTTGCCTCATTCACATCCGTAAGAAATCCGTCAAGGCCATCGTCTGAGGGCGTGGTATAAATAGGTGGGCCGACCATGAGCGCTTCGGCACCGGCATCGCGGGCGACCTGGCCGCGCTTAATGGCATCGGGCGTCGTAGTCGTGATAACGCCGGCGATAATATGAATTTTGCTCTTTCTAGTGGCGGTCTCGATGAGCGCGCCTAGTTCGTCAATGCTCAACTCATCACCTGAGCCTGTGCTGCCACCGATCACGGCGAGATCGATGCCGACCTGTTCCATGAACTCCAGCTCTTTTTCGAACAGGCGCAGATCCAGATCGCCGTTCGGGCCGAAGGTCGATACCAGCGGGGGGATCACACCGTAGATATCGTTTTTGTTCAGTTTCTTAGCCATCTGCCTAAGCACCCTCTCGAAACAAACGAATTTCACTGAATGAAAGTCAATTTCATTCAGTGAATGCTGTCGCGTTTTGGTCTTTTTGTCAACGATCTTTGTTGCGGTCAGCTGCGCCTCAAACTGATCTGCCGGCTCTATGAGCAGACCTTGATCATTGTCACCGACCAGCCGGTGGATCGCGCAGCCAGCTGGCTCTAAACGCGCTGGACATGGCCCGCGGCCCAGAATCCTCGCCGCTGGTCCAGAAACACCAGGCATTACGCAGCGCGGCCTTGTCCCCGCGCCGGCCGGTGAGGCACGCCATCGCTGCCGCGATAAAGGCGTCACCATTGCGAATTTTCTGAACAGGATGGGTTAACTTGACCGTGCCCCGCAGACACTTCAAACAACTGCACGGACCCACGTTTACAACTTAGGGTAAATGAAGATCGGTGCCTAAGGTCAGCCCTTATCTTTGGGTTACCCATTGGCAGGAATGGAGGGGCTTTTGTCCTTTTAAGCAGGCGCCGAAAGAGCAATTCTCCCGCATTGGCGGCACCACTTTCGGGGCAACGCCCGGAGTTTCGCGGTCTCATCGCCGCCTCCTTGCGAAGGCCGGTCGAGTTGACACGAGGTGAACATGTCCGGTGAGCAAAACATCGTCCATGCCAACGGCGTCGACATCAACGTAGTTGATCGGGGCGCGGGAGGACCAGTACTGGCCTTCCTCCATTATTGTGGAGGCGCTGCGAGGACGTGGCAGCCACACCAATCGCTACGGGGCCGCACCGCCGCCTGAAAGCTCGAAGTCAGGCCCGGCGCCCCTCGCGCCGAAGCTTGCTACGCATTAATGCCGCCTTATCGGACATCATGCTCTCTATATTGAGATTGAGCCAAATCAGCGCCCAGAACCCTGAAAATGAGACCCAGAGGGACCCTGTGCCCCACCCCGCTCCGCTGCCGGTCGTCGTCGGTTCCGTGCCGCAGACGCCGACCAATGCCGGTCCATCTGATGATGCTTGCCGATTGCACTGTTGCCTAGGCCATGCTCCCAAACCAGACGAGCCGCTAATCCAGCCCTATCCGCTTGGCCACCTGACGAAACAAGGCCGCGTCGTCTCGATTAAAGCGGTAGGAGGTAAGAAGGTCATCAATGCGATAGTGAGGCACCCTCCTGTGGATCGTGGCAGCGAAGGCACGGCCTTCCTCAATCCGACCGGCCAAAGCGAGGCAATGAGCGGCGGTCGCGAGAATAATATTATGCGCGTTTGGACGCGTGGCTGCCTTCACAGCCCATTCCGCCGCCTCCTCAAACTGACCGAGGCGGGCGTGAGCTAACGCCCTGGCGGCTAGCATGGCGAATAGAAGTGGATCAAATGGGCTCAAGCGCCGCGATAGATCGGAGGATCCGATTGCCGCATAAGGATCGCCAGATTGAGCACGGACGAAAGAAAGACTGTAATGGCCGAGCGCGAAATTCGGACTGAGGTCCACAGTGCGTTCCAATTCACGTAGAGACTCTTCCGCAGAACCGCGAAGCCACAGCGCTCGCCCCATGGCCCAATGCGCGGCGGGGTTATGATCGTCTGCCAGTAGACTTTGGCCTGCTGTTTCAAAGGCGCGGTCGCTTTCGCTTTCGCGATCTCCCCAATGTTGAAACGCGTTTTGCCAATGGGTGAACGATAGCCCGACATGGCCAGGAGCAAAGGTGGGGTCGAGGCGCACCGCTGTCTGGAAGAAGCACTGAGCCAGTTCATTCTCCTCCTTGGTAAACCGGTACATATGCCACAGGCCGCGATGATAGGCCTCCCAGGCGTTCAAGGAACTTGGCGTCTTTAAAAGTGCACGGTTTCGTTCGACCATCTCGATTTCCGACGCGATGGACGAGACGATGCTATTGCCGATCTGATCTAGCACTTCGAACGTGTCATCGTGTTTGTGATCGAAGACGTCAGCCCACACGATTCTGGCCGCGCGCGCTTCGACGAGTTCAACGGCCACGCTTACCCTGTTGGCGTACCGACGCACGGATCCACTGGCGACAAAGTCGACGTTCAATCTTCGCGCTGCGTCCTCGGGGCTGACGCCCCGGTCCGCCAGGGCAAAGACGGAACCTCGCGCAATGACGAAGAGGCTTCTGAGCTTGGCCAGTCGGGTTATGACGTCATCGGTTAGACCATCGGCCAACCCGCCGCGAATCCCTCCGCTGGTATTTTCGGCAAAAGGCATTACCGCGAGCGAAGCCCGGCGCGTGGCGTGTGGAACAGCTTCGTCGTGGTCAAGTGTAATTGGTGGGACAGGCGTGACCGAGACAAACTGCGCAAGGCGCGGCGAGCCCGATCCTCGAGCCGCCTCCCACGCGGCACGAATAGGTTCGAAGTCCATCTGCTCGGATTCAAAGAGGCGGACCGTTGCGGCGAGGTGGTGTTCGCCATCACCGATTTCGCCGCGCTCAGCCAATGTGGCCAGTAGGATCGCGTGCGCACGGCAGTCAAAAGGAGCAAGTTCGATCCATTTCTCAAGGTGCGCTGACGCTTGATCGACCCCTCGCGGTAATTTTGCGACGATTTGCTCCAAAATCGCGACGCGGCAGGCTCTCAGGCGCCGCCGCTGGCTCGTGAGCCAGCTATTGAAACTGTAAGAGCGATCGATCTCCAGGCCATCGAGAAAGTCGCCGACGAATAATTGGGAAAGGGCCAGCAGCCGATCAAGATCGAGCGTGCCAATTCCTTGCTCCGCGGCCCCCGCCACTGCGATCGCATCCACGCTGCAGTCGGCCAGATCGAAAATGACTGTGTCACCCGAGGTCTGGACCCGGGTTCGATGGGGCTCGTCGAGAAAGCTTCGAAGTTTGCTGAGGCACCAGCGAAGCTCACCCCGTGGGTCGTCGGCAACGTCCCATAACAGATCACAAAGGTGGCTGCGCCCGATGGCGTGAGGGGAAAGAGCGAGATAGCCAAATATTGCCCGGGCCTTGCGCGAGGCAGGAAGATCCAAAGCTACCCCGTTGCGCAGGACGGTCAGAGGACCGAGCATCCGCACGAAAGTACCAGCATTCAGACCGTCCAAATCACGAAAAGTGGTTTCCACGCGCGTTTCCACGCCGTTTCCAACGGCTGCACCATGGCGGGCAATCTACCATCGAAATCGGTCACTTGCATCCGGCTCAATCTGCACGCTGTGGCGTATGTCCGCGATTGCCTTGCGGTTCGTCACGAACTGTCGCTGATGGTCGAGCACGAATTGGACCCCGACTCTGGCAACAACTCGCTGCCAAAACCCCACGGAGACAAGGTATGACGCTTCAAACAGCCATCAGGACGTCGATAGGCCGCGGTCGCCTTTTTGACAGTATCCTCGATACGGTCGGGGACACCCCCGCGATAAAGATCAATAATATTGGCCCTCGTCATTCGACGATTTACGTCAAAGCAGAATTCTTCAATCCTGCCGCGTCCGTGAAGGACCGGCTTGCACTCAACATTATCGAAGAAGGCGAGCGCAGCGGTACTCTCAAGCCGGGCCAGACTGTTGTCGAAGCAACAAGCGGCAATACTGGAATCGGTCTTGCCATGGTCTGTGCACAGAAGGGCTATCCGCTGGTCGTAACCATGGCCGACAGCTTCTCGATCGAGCGGCGCAAGCTAATGCGTATGTTAGGGGCCAAAGTCGTGTTGACGCCGCGCGCCGAAAAAGGCTTCGGCATGTATCGCAAGGCAGTCGAACTGGCTGAAGCCAATGGCTGGTTCCTTGCACGCCAGTTCGAGACAGGCGCCAATGCCGACATCCATGAGGCAACGACGGCCCGGGAAATCATCAATGATTTTGCGGGGTCGCGGCTCGATTGCTTCGTGACCGGCTATGGTACGGGTGGAACCGTCACCGGCGTCGGGAGGGTGCTGCGCAAGGAACGGCCCGAAACTCGTATTGTCCTGTGCGAGCCTGCAAATGCGCAACTGGTTGGCAGTGGAAAGCCACAGGAACGGGCCTCCAATGGTGCGCCCTTCACAGGCCATTCCGCCTGGGAACCACACCCGATTCAAGGCTGGACGCCTGATTTCATTCCCAACGTCCTGCAGGAAGCCATCGATACCCAGCTCTACGACGAGCTGGCGCCGATTGCCGGAGCCGAGGGAATTAAATGGGCCAAGGTGCTGGCATCAAAGGAGGGAATCCTCACAGGCATCTCTGGTGGTTGTGCCTTTGCGGTGGCGCATCAAATCGCAGAACAAGCGGAGGCCGGCTCGGTGATACTTTGCATGCTGCCCGACACCGGAGAACGCTACATGACCACGCCACTGTTTGATGGAATTGAAGCCGATATGAGTGAGGAGGAAACCGCCCTCTCTCACTCCACGCCCGGGTTCCGGTTCGCGGCCTGATCACGCCAGGGCATGAGGAGGCATGGATGTCGGCGCCGAGGCAAACTTTGGACGGCGTCACCGAGGAAACGCTTGATCCCGCCGATTGGGATTGCGTACGTGCGCTGTCGCACCAAGTCCTCGATGACGCCGTTGACTATTTGTGCAAGGTTCGCGAGCGTCCGGTATGGCGCGACATGCCTGCGGCTGTGCGGGACTTCTTTTCGAGTGCCTTGCCTAGATCGCCGGTGCCTCTGGAGGATGTGTATCGAGAAGTTGCCTCGAAGGTCATGCCCTATCCGATGGGCAACATACATCCCAGATTTTGGTCCTGGTACATGGGATCGAGCAATTACACTGGGGCTGTGGGAGATTTCCTGGCCGCAATCCAGGGCTCAAACCTTGGCGGCGGCAATCATGCCGCCGCCCTTATGGACCAGCAGGTGATAGACTGGTTCAAGGAAATGATGGGCTTTCCGGCTACGGCCAGCGGCACGTTGGTAAGTGGCGGTTCGATGGCCAATATCATCGCCTTGACGGTAGCCCGCAACACCAAGGCAGGCGTCGATATACGCGAACAAGGCGTTGGTGCCCTTGACAAGCCCTTGCGATTTTACGGATCCGACCAGCTCCACAGCTGCCACCGCAAAGCTATGGAAGTGCTCGGTTTGGGAAATCTGGCCCTGCGGCGCATTCCAACAGATTCCGGACTGCGCATCGACCTTACAGCCCTGCGGGCGGCGATCGCCGAAGATCGTGCTGCAGGTTTCCGTCCCGCCTGCGTGATCGGGACGGCGGGCACGGTAAACACCGGAGCGATCGACGATTTGCAAGCCCTCGCGAGTTTGGCTGCAGATGAGGATCTTTGGTTTCACGTCGACGGCTGCATCGGCGCGTTCCTCGCTATCTCCCGGCAAAGCGGTCATCGGGTTGCTGGAATAGAGCGAGCCGACTCGGTGGCGCTCGATCCTCATAAATGGCTTCATTCACCATTTGAGGCCGGTTGCGCCCTGGTGCGCGACGCCGCTGCCCATCGTGGAACCTTCGCGGTAACGCCTGAATACCTGGAGTCGACTCCTCGGGGCCTCGCGTCGGGCGTATGGCTCCATGATTACGGCCTTCAGACGAGCAGAGGATTCAGGGCGCTGAAAATCTGGATGGCGATCAAAGAGAATGGTATCGACAAGTTCGGCCGTCTGATCGACCAGAACATCGAACAAGCTCGCTACCTTGGTGCCCTAATAGAGGCGGAGCCGCTTATGGAGTTGGTTGCACCGATCAGCATCAACATCGTTTGCTTTCGCTACCGATCCAGTGGACTGGGCAGTCAGGAGCTGAAGTTGCTCAACACGGAGATCATGCTCAGGCTGCAGGAGGAAGGCACTGCGGCCGTCTCCGATACGACCGTTCGTGGTGAACATTGCCTTCGAGTTGCGATAAACAATCACCGGACCAGGCGTGGTGACGTCGAACTGTTGATCCGGGAAACGCTTCGTCTTGGCAGCGAGATTGTGAACGAAAGTGCCACCCACTGACATTCACGGCGTGGCTAAGAAATACAAATGTTTGCCGGGAAAGCCGCGAAATGGAATGCAGCTGTCTTTTGATCCGGTCGTGTAGGCGATGGATCCGGCTAAGCCAATTCGGCGTCTGGGTGGTGGCAAGGTTACTGACCAGAACCGCATCCTGATGTTGGACCGCCAAACAAGTACGAAAAGTCCACTGGGTCAGGCTAAAGTTAGCCTGAAGTGCTACAATCGATTCGTCGAAAATAAATGGTGTTGAGTCCAGCAAAGACACTTGAAGACATAGCCCATGGCGCGCAAGACGACACTCCAGCGGCGTTCGCGTCTTCCGCTGCTTTGTCAGGTAGCGGCGTCGCCTCTGCACTGGCGGTATCGATTGGCATTTTGGCGCGAGACTCCGCGACTTTTCTTGACATTGCGCATTTTGGCTCGAGACTGAAGCAGCGCCCAGTCTTATGTTAGTTGTCAACGCGAAACTGGATTTGCGGACCCTCTTGCGAGCTCGGCCTCGATTTCGGTCAAGCGCTGGTTGCTATGGGGCGTTGACCCCATCGGTCGAAACGTCGTCCATCCTGACTCGAGCCAAAATCACGTTTGCAAGTCGCAATCTTACGTTAGATGCCTAATGCCAGCAGAAACCTCAGGTTAAATGGATAAGCCTCTTAATTAAGCCGAATGCCAAGCCAATGAAATTGTTCAATTCGCAATCTCACCCCAAGATGCCAAGTGACACTGTTTTCTTGCTAGAATCGCATTGGCGACCTTCAAAGTGCGCTTTTGCATGCGGCACCATCCAAATGGCGCGATCCCTTGATGGGCGAACTGTCACGCAGATTTTGCCAAAAGGTTGGTGGAGCAAATTCTCAGATAACTAGAGAAAGACTACGTGACTATGGCCACAACCCGGACGTGCGGCACTTGTACAATGTGCTGTAAGGTTTTTAAGGTTCCAGCCTTGGACAAACCAGCGGGCACCTGGTGCACTCACTGCATACCTGGCAATGGATGCCAGGTATACGCGGATCGACCTATCCTGTGCCGCGAGTTTGAATGCTTGTGGCTGGAAGAAAACGACATCCCTGAGATATGGAAGCCGGAACGCTCAAAGATGGTGCTTAGCACCTCACCAATGACCGGATTTATGCACGTACAGGTTGATCCCGGTCAGCCGTCGGCTTGGCAAAAACAGCCTTATCACAGCCATTTGTTAGCATGGTCGGCTCGGCTTCTAGCAGAAAAACGTCATATCTTGGTATTAGTCAATGACGATGCAACACTTATTTTGCCAAAGCAAGCATTGCATCTCGGACATATGCGCGAAGACGAAAATTTCCTTGTAAAACAGAGGTTCGGTTCTCAGGGCATCGAGTATTACGTCGAGCGTTTTACTACTGGGCCCTCCGTAAGGCCGAAAATGGAATAGCCAAGCCTAATCGAATCAATTTACTCTAGTTGAAGTCTGCTTCAGGGCACAATGAAGTCTCCACATATTGGAGAGCCTGCCACTGTTCAATCTGACACTCCAGCTCACGTCTGGCGATCCGGATCTCACATTTGACGCAGAGGGCCCAGCTCGAATCTCACATTGAGTGACAAATTCTCAGATTAAATAAAAGCCTAAGTCATTGATTTCATTAGGCCTAATGTCTCACAATTAAGTGCAGTCCGACAACCACAGCCTCTTGGTATGATAGGGACGCTTTGAACGCCCCTACCATAAAGATCGCTTAGCGGTAGCGCCAGCCGCCGTTGTATCTGTAGCGATTAGGCCAATACCGGCGACCGTCCCAATATCCACGGCCGGGGTAGAAAACACCAACCGCCGGCCCGCGCGGCACGACGACCACGGGCCCCCCATTCGGATGACATCGACCATACGGTCCACGATGAAATCCAGGGCCGCATCCTTGAGCAGCATTGGCGGGCGCGAGAGCGGCAAGGGCAGCACCAGCGGCGAGCGCCGCTACAATTAGGGTCTTTCTCAAGATTTATCCTCCTCGGTCGGAATCGTCCCATCCCCCCGACTAGAGTTAGCGAAGTCAACATTAACCGAAGATGAAACACGAGAGACCAAACCCACCCTTGCGGTCCGGGCACCCCGTCAGACTCCAAAAGGGGAATTATCAACTTGGTTCAAAATGTCGAAAGGCTCGCCAATTTCGGCTCGCTTGGATCGACTCTTTCGAGGGCTCTCGATCAAGTGGACGCTGGAATCGAAAATTAAATTGCTCACACTGGCGCCCTCGTCGATTTAGTTGACAGTGCTCGGGCGGCTGCAAACGGGGGGTGCAGGGTCAAGTCGCATGGGGCGGCTAGGTGGGCAGCACAAAGCCGGGGCGAGGCGCGACCTAGCTATGCACCGTAATAACAAGCCGGCCCGCCCTCACGCCTTGGGGTTGAAATAGTCCGCCTCTCCAGCGCCCTCATGCAAAAGCCGATACTCATGCTGTCTGGTGTCGAGGGGCTGCATCCATGGCATACTACCCTGGCCGCAGCATCGCAGTCATTATCCTGACGCTTCGCCAGACGTGACTTGTGCCGCTGCCGCCTTGCAATGAGTACGCCTATGATCCCCTGGAAGCGCGTCGACGTCTCGATGATCCCGGATGGCGGCGAACTGCGGTTAATGCAGCGCGGCGCCGAGTTTTCGATCAGGCTCGGGGGAACAGAATTAATGAACAGCCGTCTTAGCGGCTCGGAGGAAGCGCTGGCGACGATGACGCGTGAGCGCATCGGCGAGCGCAAGCGGCCACACATCCTGATCGGTGGGCTAGGCATGGGCTTCACCCTGCGGGCGGCGCTGACGAGTTTTGCACAGGACGCTGAGATCGTCGTCGCAGAGCTGGTGCCGGCAGTTGTCGCATGGGCCAGAGGACCGATGGCTGCGATTTTCGGCGCCTGTCTTGATGATCCGCGCGTCAGCATCGAGGAAGGCGATGTCGGAAAGGCGATCCGTTCGGGCCGCCGGTTCGATGCGATCCTGCTCGACGTCGATAATGGTCCGGAGGGCCTTACGCGCCGGTCGAACGACCATCTCTACGATCTCGAGGGCCTGGCGGCGACGCGGGCGGCGCTGGCACCGAACGGGGTCCTGGCGATGTGGTCGCAGGGCCCGGACCCGAAATTCACCCAGCGCTTACTCAAGACCGGGTTTACGGTCGACGAAGTACGCGTGCGCGCCAACAAGGGCCGCAGCGGCGCCCGGCATACAATCTGGTTCGCGAGCAATCGCAGAGCGGCCGGCCCGCGCTAGACACCGCACCGATAGGCTATTGCGCCATGATGATGCCAGCTCGTACTGCGCTTAAGCGTTCGCGCCCGGTCTCGGATCCGGGCTTCTCTCATTCTGACGTTCGACGACCGCTTGCAGCGATTTGGCGAGCGATGCCTAAGGACTGATGAGTTAGCCGCTTTTGGGTAAGAGCAATCTTACGGCGACAATTGGCGCTAAACCGAAATTCAAACTGATCCGCCGCCTATTTTTGGATGGCTTGCTCGTCATTAATGCTTGTTGCTACACCTTTTCGTTGTTTAACTGGCGAACTTGAGACGGGACACCATCGGGGAGCGCGACATCGATCAGCTGTTCGCCTGGGCGGCCGACGTTTAAAACAGCTCCTACCAGGATCTCGCCGGTTTCGGTTAAACGCCAGAGCGCGATCAACAGTTTGCGTGCCATCGCGACGATCGCGATCCACCCGGCCCGCCCTTTCAATTTCACCCACGCGCTGCCTGAACCAGGCAGGGCACTCACTATCGGGTTGATACCGTAACCAAAGCCAGGCTGCCTGCACAATCGTGTTGCGAGCTCGCGCATTGCGTGCACGACGAGTACATGGGTCTTTATCGACGTTACCACTTTGGTGTGGGATGGGGGTCAGGCCAATATAGCTTGCCAGCTGCTTTCATTTGCCAAACTGGCGATAGAAGATCTCGCGGGCGAGCACGGCCGCAAAGTTATCGCCTAGCCCTTAGATACCGGAGAGCGCGGTAACTTGCGGGGTCACCGTATCGCTCGGGGGCGTGGTCGCGAGAAATTCGTCACGCTCAGCATCCAGTTCTGTGATCAACTCACGGACGAGGCAAAAGCGTTGACGTAGGTGGGATATTAGGCCCGGTTGTTCTGGCGCTGACCCTGCTCGCGCCGCGCTGAGGGCGCATGCTCACTTCGCCGGCAACCATTTCTTCGGCATGCGGCAGACCATCGTGTAGGCCGGATCGAAGACGTTGCCAACGTCATATCGGACGACCTGACCCATGAGGTGGCTTGCCGAAACGCTCGTCAGGCCGTAGTCCCTCATGAGCCAGTTCATCATATCTGTAGTGGCGTGTTGTAGCGCCTGATCGAGCGGGCGCGCGTTGCCGATTGAGAAAATCTCGTCCGCAGTCTCGCCGCGTGGCCAGACAAGATCGTGATGCTTGCTGATGGTGAGGCGGAATTCCACTTCGAACGTTGTCTCGATGCCGGTTCCGACGATTTCTCCGTCGCCTTGCACAGCATGACCGTCTCCCAGTGAGAAAAGGGCGCCCGGGACGGCCACGGGAAACCACACAGTGGTTCCGGGGCCGAACCGCCTATAATCCATGTTGCCGCCATTCTGGGCGCTCGTCGCGTTGGAAAGTGCCTGCCCGAGCGCTGGGGCTACGCCGAAGCAACCAATCATGGGGTCGAGCGGAAGTACGAGATATTCGAGTTCAGGTGGTGGGGTTTCCAGCCGGGCCTCCAGCTTCTGGCGATCGATCAACCAAGTGACGCGCTCGCGCTGGGGAAGAACGGCAACGGCCTGCGGCTCAACGACGTTGGCAGCGAGCCCCGAGAAGGTCCAGCCGGTTCCCCGCGTCGGGGTCATTCGCAAAATTTCGACGCAGAGCGCGTCCCCGGCCTCTGCGCCCTCGATGAAGATCGGGGCGTTCACCGGATTCGGGGACATGGCTCGGGCAACACCGTCCTTGTCGTAGCCCGCCGCATCCAATGTATCGATGATGACGGTGTCGCCGTCCGCGCAATGGAACTCCGGCTTATGCTGGCCCAATGTGTTGTGCCAACGGGTCGGGCTGAAATGGTGTGTGGCCATCGAACCGCTTCCTACTGACTATGTTCGTGTTGCCCGGGGATAGGAGGGCGCCCCCGGCGGGATCGATGATACCGCAATGGCATCGCAGTCTCCGAAGAGGTGCCGCGGCGACGAGAAGAGGGCGTCCTGGCGAAGATTCCTTTAGATGGTGTTTGGACTGAGTGCTTCGCACAGTACCCTATAAGCTCGCAGTTGATCACGCCCAACTACTTCGAGCCAAAATTAAAATGACATTCGCAAGCCGTGAATCTGACGTTAGATGGCCAAAGCCAACAGAAATCTCACGCCAGATGGACAAGCCTGTGCATTGAGTCGGACACCAAACCATTGAAATCGTTCGACCCGCGATCTCAGCCCAGGATTGCATGATATCGCATTTGGTGACCAATTCGATCGACCGGCGCGCACCGTTCCAGTGTCGCAGGCCCGCGCCGAAAGCCTCCTCGACGCCGTAATTGCCATAGATATCGGCGTGGTCGAAGCTGGTGAGGCCAAGACCTACCGCTTCGTCAATCAGCCGCGCCACGGTTTCCGCGCCAGGCCGCATGCCCTGATCGAGCAGGCGCCAGGCGCCGAGCACGAGCCTGGACAGCGTCACGCCGCCGGCGCTGAGAACAACCCGCTTGTCATGGGGCATAGGGATAACCTCGCTTTCATGGGGTGTCGACTTGACGCGGATGGAAGCAGTAGGCGTGCCCTGCTTGTCGGCTGTTGGGAGATCCGGGGCAAGGTGTTCGGCGGGACGGGGCGCTTTCTGGGATGCGAGCCCAAAGCCTGTTGCACTCATTGATCAGACATTTGACGTTTTGCAAATCACGGTCATACTCGCGCTGATGTGCATCCCAAGGACCGCTCCTTGGAGGGATTCGCATGCAACCATCGTCATAACAATAACAAAAACCGCAATTTGGGAGGATTGAATGGCTTCGAAACTCGGGGTTTTCAGTAGTGCGCTCGTTGCAATGGCGCTTGCTTCGACGGGACTACCTGCCACTGCCGGCGAATTCGATGGCGTGACAGTCAACGTCATGACGCAGACCGGTGCAATTCAGGAACCGCTGCAGAGGCGCGCACCGGAATTCGAGAAACTCACCGGCGCGAAGATCAATGTGATCGCCGTGCCATTCTCGGATCTCTACCAGAAGGTGCTGACGGACTGGGCCAGCGGCACCAATTCCGTCGACGCCGCGGTCTTCGCGCCGCAATGGATGGTCGACTATGTGGCTGGCGGCTACTTAGAAGACATCGGCGCCCGCGTCGCCAAGGACAAGGACATCCAGTGGAATGACATCGCGCCGTTCTTCCGCGACTTCTCGTCGAGCTATGGCGGCAAGACCTATCTCGTGCCGCTCGATGGCGATTTCCACATGCTGTACTATCGCACCGATGTGTTCGAAAAGGCCGGTCTAAAGCCACCCACGACCTGGGACGAGTATCTGGCTGACGCCAAGGCCCTCAATGGCAAGGATTTCAACGGCGACGGCACGAAAGGCTACGGCTCCTGCATCGCTAAGAAGCGCAACGCCCAGAGCTACTGGTTCGTGACCGACGTCGTCGGTTCGATGACGCAGGCCAAGGGCACTTCGCAGGGCACCTTCTTCAACACCAAGGATATGACACCCCTGGTGGATAACGCCGCCTTCCGCAAGGCTCTGGATTTCCTCAAGGAATCGAGCAAATATGGGCCGCCGGATGAACTCAACATGGATGTGAGCGACACGCGTCCGCTGTTCACGTCCGGCAAATGCGCCCTCAACCTCGATTGGGGCGATGTCGGCGTGCTCGCCATCGATCCCGCGACTTCCAAGGTGATCGACAAGACCGGCGCAACGATCATGCCGGGCTCCAAGGAAGTGCTGAACTGGGATACAGGCAAGCTCGAAGCCTGCACCAAGGACACCTGCCCCTATGCTATCGACGGCGTGAACCATGCGCCTTATGCGGCATTCGGCGGCTGGAGCGGGGGCATCAACACCAAGGCGAGCGACAAGGTGAAGGACGCGGCCTATGCCTTCTACTCCTATGTCAGCGCGCCCGCCCAATCCAATGTCGACGTGACCATCGGCAAGACCGGCTTCAACCCCTATCGCGTCTCGCAGCTCAACTACAGCGATAGCTGGAAAACCGGCGGCATGAGCGAGAAAGCGGCGGCGCTATATCTGGGCGCCATCAAGGACAGCCTCAATAGCCCCAACATGATCCTGGACCTGCGTATTCCGCAGAACCAGAAATACCAGCAGGTGACGCTCGATGAGGCGATCTCCCGCTTCCTCGCCGGCGAAATCGACGAGGAGACCACCATCAAGACGATCTCCGATGGCTGGAAGGACCTCAACGACCAGATCGGTACCAGCGACCAGTTGAAGTTCTACAAGAATACCCTTGGCGCCAAATAAGGCGATCCAGCACGGCTCAGGCGGCGGCAATTGCCCCTGAGCCGTCGTGCCTTACCTCAGCGTGAACCACAGCGCATTCTGCAATACCGGGCGATATATGGCCGTCAACGTCTCCATTCCCAACGAAACGGACCGACGGGAACGCGTCGCTCAATGGGTCGATCGGCACTCCGGCAGGATCATGGTCCTGCCTGCAGTGCTGATTCTCCTTGCCTTCGCGATCTTCCCGCTCATCGCGTCGGCCTATCTGTCGCTGTCGCGCTTCGCCCTCGCCGCCGGCAGCTTCAAGCTCACTTTTATCGGTTTCTACAATTACACGCGGCTGTTCCTTGGCGTGCAGCAATATCATTTCCTCGGCACCTTCAAGCCATTCGGCCCACTGGAATGGACGCTCCTGGCGGGGGTGATGCTGCTGCTAGCTGCTTGGCTCTCACGCTATGCGCTCACTGGCTTCACCCCGCTTGGTTTTGCAGGCCGGCTGATCACCGCGGGCTTGATCGGCGCCGTCTGGTTCGTCGTTCTCGCCACGGCGGTTGCCGGCGGCATTCCAGGAACCCTTTTGAACACGCTGCTCTACGTCTTCGTCGGCGTCTTCGTGCAATTCGTGCTCGGTCTCGCCCTCGCCCTGCTCTGTGCCCAGCCGATCCGGTCGCGCAGCTGGTTCAGGGTTATCTTCTTCATTCCCGTGATGGTGACTCCGGTTGGGGTCGCCTACATCTTCCGCATGCTCGCCGACATGCAGAAGGGCCCGTTCGCCCCGCTCAGCCATTTCCTCGGCGTCAGCCAATGGTCATGGGCGACAGAAGCCTGGTCGGCGCGCCTGATGGTGCTGATCGGCGACACCTGGCAATGGACGCCGTTCATGTTCATCGTGCTGCTCGCCGCGGTCGAGAACCAGCCGCGTGACCAGCTCGAAGCCGCCCATCTCGACGGCGCCGGGCCGTTCCAGATATTCAAAGACATCACCTGGCCGACCATTGCGCCCGTCGCGGCGACCGTGGTGCTTATCCGCCTGATCGAGGCCTTCAAGATCATCGATATGCCGAATGTGCTTACGGCCGGCGGGCCCGGGCTCGCGACAGAATCGCTGACGCTGCATTCCTTCATCTCCTGGCGAACGCAAGATCTTGGTGGCTCTGCGGCAGTCGGCTATCTCCTGCTTTTCGTCTCCACAATCACCTGCGTCTCCTTCTTCAACTTCGTGGTGCGATATACGAGGAGATACCAGTGATGAACACGCCTCCTGACACCCGCCCCCTCATGCGCAGGCTCTTCGAGCGCCGCAGTCTCGACACCCTCGCACCCGTGCCGAAATTCGCCACCTACGCCATCCTGCTGGCCTGGACCTTCGTGGTGCTCTTCCCGCTCTATTGGGTGCTGGTGACCTCGCTGAAGATCCAGATCCAGGTCGATGCCGGGCCCTATTACATCCCCTTCGTCGACTTCACGCCGCATTTGGATGCCTGGAACTTCATGCTGTTCCAAAATAACACGCTATGGCCCTATATGAATTCGATCATCGTCGCGCTGACCAGCACGATCCTGGCCCTGTTGTTCGGATCCATGGCCGCCTATGCGCTGGTGCGCATCAGGTTCCAGGTAAAGTTGGCGGCAATCATCGCCTTCATAGTGCTCGTGATCGGAGTGATCGTCGCTGTGGTGGAGTTCGCGGTGCCCTGGCAGGTCGCCATTCTTGCCGCGATCGTGCTTTTCTTCCTGGCGCTGACCTCGATCGGCCGCCGCTTCAAGGCCGCGCTCGGCAACAACGACATCGAGTTCTGGATGATCTCGAACCGGATCATGCCGCCGATCGTCGCCGTGCTGCCGATCTATGTGATGTTCCAGCACCTCAAATTGCTCGATACCCAGATCGCGCTCATCTCGACCTACACTGCGGTCAACCTGCCGATCGTGGTGTGGCTCACGCGTGACTTCTTCGCAGGAATACCGCTTGATCTGGAGGAAAGCGCCGAAATCGACGGAGCTTCGAAGTTCCGCGTCTTCTTCACCATCGCCCTGCCGCTGGTCCGCTCGGGCCTGGCGGCGACCTTCATGCTGGTGCTCATTCTTGCCTGGAATGAATATCTGCTCGCTCTGTTCCTTTCGAACGCCAATGCGCAGACCATGCCAGTGCTGGTCTCCGCCCAAAACACCACCCGCGGCCCGCAATGGTGGTACATGTCGGTGCTGATCGTGATCATGATCGTTCCAGTCATCGTCATCGCCGCGTTCCTGCAGAAACATATCGCGCGGGGCCTGCTAATCGGCGCTGTGAAGGGTTAAGAACAGTCGATGCAAGTCACGCTTAAGAATATCCACAAATCCTTCGGCGCCGTCGATGTCGTGAAGGGCCTCGACCTTGATGTGAAGGACGGCGAGTTCCTGGTGCTGCTGGGTGCCTCCGGCTCCGGCAAGACGACGGCCCTGCGCATGATCGCCGGGCTCGAAACCGTGACCTCCGGAACCATCCAGATCGGCGAGCGCGACGTTACCAACATTCTGCCGAAATACCGCGACATCGCCATGGTGTTCCAGTCCTATGCGCTCTACCCACACAAGACGGTGTTCGCCAACATCGCCTACCCGCTAACGGTACGTAAGCACCCGCGCGCTGAGATCGAGGCGGCGGTAAAGGATGTCGCCCGCCAGGTGCAGCTCGACACCCTGCTGGAGCGCTACCCGCGCCAACTTTCCGGCGGCCAGCGCCAGCGCGTGGCCCTAGCTCGCGCCATCATCCGCCGGCCCGCCGCCTTCCTGATGGACGAGCCGCTCTCCAATCTCGACGCAAAATTGCGTGGCTATATGCGGGCCGAACTCAAGCACATGCAGCATGAGCTCGGCATTACCACCATTTATGTGACGCACGACCAAGTGGAAGCGATGACGCTGGCCCATCGCGTCGCCCTTCTCGATAAGGGCGTGCTCCAGCAGCTCGATACGCCCGCCACTATCTACAACGCTCCCGCCAACCTGTTCGTTGCCGGCTTCATCGGGTCGCCGCCGATGAACTTCCTCCAGGGCGAATTGATAGACGGGGGCTTCTCCTCGGCTGCCGGCAGTTTCGGCACACGGAGCAGGGCGACCAATCCGCACGCCGTCGCAGGCATCCGTCCCGAGGATTGCCGCGTGACGACGCCGGAACTCGGCAAATTCGCCGGCGAGGTCTTCGCCACCGAACTGATCGGGGACCACGCCCTCGTCACCTGTCGCTGCAGCGGCTCCAACGTGACGGTGAAGGTCGAAAAGGACTTCCAGCGCGGCATAGACGAAAAGATCGGTATCGGCTTCGACGAGAAGGCGCTGCACCTGTTCGACAGCCAGAGCGGGAGCAGGCTGGCGTAGGATCTGGCAAAAGCTGCCAAGCCTCCGCTTGCGATCATTTCCTTCCACCGGCTTTCGTATACAAGCTGGCGTCGCCGGCATGGCCGCGCGTAGGTCTAGCATTAGAAACCACGCCCGGAAGACGAACTCCACCGTTCCCATGCATTGATGATGCAGGGGCTGGGACGCGACGAACGTTTCCTGGCGTCGGCTTTCTGGCGCGACATCAGTCTGTCGGGAGCCGTCTTGGAATGAGAATATCGAAGTCTTTTCTGATTTGGCCATGAATTGTGAGAATTTCGTCCGAGGAAATTTTCAAACTTGATGGCTAGGGGTAACCCTCTGATCTTACTCAACCTCGGTTCTCGCTACAAAGTGGCTCCTCACAACCGAAGCCGATCAAAGAGTGGTCGCTAACGAGCCTAAGGGAGAAACTGATCAAGATAGGCGCCAGGCTCGTCAGCCGCGGCCGCCACCTGATCCTGCGCCAGCGTGAACAGGTCGGCAGTATGAGTTCCACTGGAAACC